>Ga0209332_1000097_pt1 | contig 22244 bp, 18 predicted proteins | sample BlaSpr_A8_OM3_M1_FD_187974 | JGI IMG/M metagenome (GOLD analysis project Ga0209332, IMG submission 187974) | Forest soil microbial communities from Thunder Bay, Ontario, Canada - Black Spruce, Ontario site 2_A8_OM3_M1 (SPAdes) (version 2) | ecosystem: Environmental > Terrestrial > Soil > Boreal...
CTCTGAGCCTACCCACAGTTGAGCCAGATCTCTGAGGTTGTGTTTGTATGTACGCGTTACCAAGTATTCCTTCCCACCTTTTACACGCAGCCTGTACTCCCCCGTCGGTAAGGGTTGGATCTCCTCCACGGCCGAAATATTCACGACGACGGAGCGGTGGATGCGAATAAAACCGTAGGGTTTGAGCTTCTCCGCCATGGACGAGAGGGACTCGTGCACCAAATAGGAATTAGTTCGGGGTCGCAACGAAACGTAATTACCTTCGGCTTGCACTGCCAAGATGTCGGCCAAATCCAGGAGTAGGATGCTACCCTTTGCCTTGAACGCGATTCGTGGCGCCTGTCGTTTTGCTATAACCTCCAACTGCCGCAAGACTCGCATGAGGTTTGCAGCATCAACTCGGATTACCGGAAGCAATGATGCATCTGCAGCTTCGCAGAACTCGTCCGCTGTCGATTCGAGAGTGTAACCCCGTCTACTCTTGGTGGAGCAAATCGTAGCTCCCCGCAGTGGGCTAGCCGAAACGTCCGCATTAGCGTGAGCAGCTTGTTGAACAAACATCTCACGTGCAATGGTCTTCTGATCCTGAATTTCGCGGGCGCTCATGATGGAACCCCCTGCTCTCTCTTTTCGACTTCCTGGTACCCGAAGTGAGATTGACGGGTGCACTGCTTCTAGATGTAACGGTCCTACATAACCGGCGGATCCATCTGACCACCTGCCCACGGGAACGACAAACACGTCGATTGGTTGAGCGCCTTTGAATCGCGGATTCAGCATCACCGGTGATTCGGCAGATCGGCACCCCACGCCTTACCTTCCAGGCCCGTAGGTCACTTCTGCCCAGTGCTCACTGCTGACGGAAAGCTGGATTGCGCGCCGAAATAACACTCAATGGATTGCAACTTTCCGTTCTTGATTCGGAGATACTCCACGTTCCGGAACGATTTACCGTCCTTGGTGTGGCAAAGATACTTCACAAAAGCATCCTCCGCGCCAGTGGTGATTCGCTCCAGGTCAAAATGTCCAATGAAATCGATCTGTGTTTCCCAGCATCGCGCTTTGAAAGTGCTCTTGCTGATGTGGTCGTCGCCGGCCGCGCTTGTAAAGGTGAAGTTATCGGCGAGCAGGCTATCCACTGGGCCCCAGTCTTTCTTCTCCCAGGCTGCGTACCACTTCCGGGCTACCTCCTCGTTCGTTAAGTTCTGCCCTCCCAATGCGCTGGCACTTGCCGGTCCCGGCAGGCTCACGGCTCCAACCAGCGCGCAGGCTCCCGTTGCGAGCAGATTCCTGCGCGACACTGCGATCTTTATCCCTGTCATTGTTCGTTCTCCTTTTTCATGATGTGGTTTGAAGCGCTTCGCCCGATTCGCGATGTTGACTGTCAGAGCATACGAACCGGTTGGTATGTAACAGTGTCAAACTGCTCCTTGAGACACCGATGCAATCAACCTCGCTTGCGGTTGCCCGGCGCGCGCAGGGACCGCAACCAGCCCACGATGTTTCTGATCCCCGCTTTCATCACTTTCGGATCCTGAGCATTCTTTGCCAGCGAAGCATAGCCTTCGACCATCGCGATCAGTAAGCCGGCGGCGTTAGCGGGCTCCACGTCGCGGCGAACGCGGCCATGGGCCTGGCCCTCTCGCAAAACGGAGGCAACGGCCTCCCGCCAGGCATCGAAGATTATCGCCAGCCGCTTCCGGAATCCCGCGTCAAGAGGAGACATTTCCTGCGCCAGATTGTTCAGCTGGCAGCCGCCCCGCACATCCTCGGGCCGAACGGGTATAGATTGAACAGCGCCTATCAAAGCGTCGATAGGGTCCTTGCCGCTCTGTAGAGGGCGCACCCACTTGGCGCGGACGTCGGCGGCGATGACCTCATCGACGACGGCGTGTCCCAAGGCTTCCTTGCTGTCGAAGTGGTAGTACAGCGCGCCCTTGGTGACCCCAGCTACGGCCAGAATGGTGTCCAGGCTGGCACTCTGGAAACCCGATCTGTAGATCTCGCGGGATGCCGCCTGCAGCAAGCGCTCCCGCGTGCGCTCAGAATCGCGCAGCCTAGTAGCTCTACGTTTCGGACTTTTGCGTGCTGCCAACATACCGACCAGTATGTATGTTAAATCGTCTGAAAGTCAATTCCAATTGAGCGCCTGCTTTTGGCTGCTGACGTTCTCGAATTGCGTATTCTCTCGCCAGTTTGTATGAAAAGTTGGAGAAACAGGCGCTTTAGCCGTTGTGGGATCGTCCCACGATTCTGTTAGTCCGCCACTCGTTTTCGAACTCTGAAGTGTTGGGCCTGTTGTCTCAGGTAATCGTTGTGAAGGTGGAACACCACATGCTCCCTCAGTTCTCACTGGCCAGGAATTTGTGGGGTTGTGAGCCAATTCTGCTTTCAATTGCACACTCACTGTCTGAGCGCCGAGGGTACCTGACGTAAATCGCCAGTCATCCCGGCACCACGACTTTACCGGAGGAAAAGAGGAGATATGAGGACGCTTAGACAGTTGAGGAAGTTCTGGATTTTGTGGGTTACGACGATTGTTCTGGCTTGCTTCAGCGATGCGGTCGCTCAAACGAGCTACAAAGTTACCGATTTGGGCCATCTGCACAATTGGAATTTAGGTTGTGCCATGGGCCTCAATAATCTGGGATGGACGGAGATCATGGAGGGGAATCTGCCACCGGGGCAGCAGGATAGCTCGACGGGGACACTTCTAACTGGACGCGTAGTGGTAGACGTCGACGGACTCAAGATCGACATCGGCACGCTCGGAGGAAAGAACAGTTGGACCAACTATGACGGGCTCAACGATCGAGGGCAAGCGGCCGGTTACTCCGAAACAGCGGATCCGGACCCGAACGGCGAAGACATTTGCCTCTTCGGCACACACCTTACGTGTCGCCCGTTTCTTTGGCAAAACGGCCACATGAAGGCTCTCCCGCTACTGGGCGGAAATAACGGGCAGGCCAGCGCGATCAATAAGCGCGGAGAAGTCGCAGGATTTGCGGAAAACGGTATGGTGGACTCTACATGCCCGCCTGGCGATCCTAATAATCGGATTGACCTGCCGGTATTGTGGGAAAAGGGCAAAGCCCAACCTCTTCCTACACTCAGTGGCGATCCAGACGGGGTCGCGTACGGCGTCAACAATCAAGGCCAAGCTGCAGGCTATTCGGGAACCTGCACCTTTCCGAACGCCGTAATGTGGGACAACGGCACTGTCACCCAGCTTCCTGACCTCGGAACTCCGGGCGCCGTGGCCAACGCCATTAACGACCAGAGCCAAATTGTTGGGCAAGGCGTTACCGCTGACGGCACCGTCGTGGGCGCCCTTTGGCAGAACAACACAGCCACAAGCCTCGGCCTTCTGCCGGGAGATGCTTCCGGCTTGGCCGAAGGCATCAACAACCAGGGCCAAATCGTGGGAAGTAATACGGACTCCAGCGGCGACTGGTCCCATGCCTTCATCTACCAGAACGGCGTGATGACCGACCTTAACACTCTCTTTCCCGCAAGTTCCAACCTCTACGCAGCCATGGCTAACGAGATCAACGAGCGCGGACAAATCTCCGGCATGGCAATCGTACTCAACGGGCCGCAGGCGGGCGACATCCACGCCTTTCTGGCAACCCCAGTAAACGGAAGCGTGGGCAAGTCGGTTGCAGATGTCGCACGTACACAACCGAAAATCACTTTGCCCGCAAATGTTGGCAAACAGCTTTTGCGGAGATCCGGACTCGGGCGATTCGAGCAATAAAGAGTATTTTCGAAGCTTCCGCACCATGCAATCCAGCCGTGTACGCTGCGCGAAGGCGTAAGGCCGGAGATCGTGGGGGAGCAACATGGGTCACGCGGATATCGCGTGACCCAGAATGTTTATGGCAAGAGCGCTGGACGTCTTGCGAAGATTAGGTGCGAGGATTAAGGGATGGGGCTGCCCGATGGATTATGAGCGCCTGCTCGCGGAGGCTGGTATTGTTGAATAGTTGTACCGGCCGCAGGTCTACCAACGTTCAGTCCGAAACGGGCGACATGGATGATAGGAAACAGCACGTCGAATAACAGCGGCACCATCCGCACCACAACGAAGGCCAAGAACTCCCGCTCGACGAGGCCGTGCCGGAGGAGTGAGCGCATGCCGCCAGTTTCCCTCGAAGGAGTCTCACCGACACATGCCATGACTTCCCGTGTTCGCCATTGCGTTGAGTGTCCAAAATGCTTGACTCGATATTTGCCTGGCTTCAGCCCGTACCGTAACGGGTCGTACTTGATGCCGCTGACTGAAGGATTCGCAGATGAATGGACGCTATACTGTGCCTGCGGGATTCCAGCTATTTCCAGTCGATGGAGTTGGAGCGACCTGAAGCTATATGCGGTCTCGAATCAGGCACACGATCGCGGTTATGGTCCACCCGAGGAGATTGTGCCTGTAGACAAGACGTCGCGTTTTTCGGGTTAAGATTGGCCGAGACTGAGATTGCTTGTCTGAACCAATTCAGTTCAGTATTTTCTTGGCAGCAGATTTGTTGGCATCGAGGAGATCATGAATCCAACGTCTGCGTTGTCCTCACTGCAGAATTTCAACCCACTGCTCGCAATCCTGTGGGCCGGATTCACGTGCGGCACGCTGGACATTAGCGCCGCGCTCGTCGTCTACCGGTATTTCGGACGCCCGCCGATGCGGTTACTGCAAGGGATCGCCGCCGGCGAGGCAGAGAAACATCTCCTAACCTCGGTCAAAACGATCTGGCGTTCTTACGAGGCTTCCGTGCGGTATTCAATCATATACGCAGTCTTGGGCAGGGCAGAGCGAAGCAAGGTCGGGCTTGAGCTGCTTCGAACCATCGTCGACGCGGAGAATGACGACGATGATTTCGGCGTACCATGCCAGATACTCCGGGTCAGTTGCGCTGTCTATTTCTCGTCCGCGAAACAGGCAGTTCATGGTGTCACCCCACTGCGCTGCTTCGAACTCCGTCGACCCGTGCGGGCGTCTGCGAAGTCGAGCAAGCACGGCACGGAGTAGAGAACCTGACCCGCCCTGACTTTCATAATTCACCGTCCTCGTCGCCATGGTTTTCGTAGGAGTCAGCCGGCCGCTGCGCTTCCATCTCAGCGAACCGTCATTTGATGTCGGCGATTTCTGCGAGACGCGCTTCGCCGCAAAGGTCGCACAGCTTGCTGCCATTTTCGCGGCGTCGCACGTCGATGGTTTCCGCGTGGCACTTGTCACAGCCCATCATCGAAGCCGTCGAGCAGCGGAAAGCTTGCCCACTTGCCGACGTTGATGGCGATGTACCAGCTCACGTCGAAGTAGTCCGTCATCGGGTCGCTGTTGTCGTGGTTGCTGACCATCATCGCATCTCTGATGGCCGTGAAGGTCTTCAGCAACTTGCCTGAGAAGGACTCCGTCGATGTGGTATTGATTCACGTCGATGTAACCGCGGCTCTGTGCGACAAGGTTGATGGGCGCTTCGCTGATGGTGAGAACTCACGTTGTTGGGACTTCATCTGAAACGGAGCAACACATGCTGGGCTGCTCTCGCGACTTCTGAGTCAGAAGGTCCATCGGTCGAGCATCTTTTCGTCTTTGCTGCCCATCGGTCGACCTCGATCACCGTTTTGCTGGCGGCGGGTTGTTCGGTATTCGTCAGGGCACCGTCATGCGCGCGACAACGCGATTCAATCTGCCGCAGAGGTATCCCGATGGCAAATTATCAAGGGAGTAATAACCCCAAAAAGAGCGTCAAGAACAAACCGGACTCTTCAGTTCAGGCTCACGCCACGCTCCGAATACACAACAAACCCATTGAAATCGGCCTTCGGATTCCTCCGACTTCGAGAAGCGTCTCTTCCAGTTTCTCCAAGAGGGAAGCCGTGAAGAAGGCGTGTGAAAGTTTGTGAAAGCTAGTAGGTACTTGGTTACCTTTTGTTCCTTTAGTTACCGCTATATAATCAATAAGTTACGTGTTTTCAACGCTGGCAGGTTGTCCGCTGCGCCACCCAAATCAAACGTTCCCGCAGAGCCTCAAATGCCAATGGCCGGGCGCTCATAATGGGCTCAAACGTGATATAATTCTTGAATAAATTGGACCCGGTAATGTCTGTAGATACAATAGGTTAGCGAGATTTGTGGGGAGACACGGCGGGCGGAGCTTTGCTCCGCTTGGACGGGCGAGGGCGCCCGTCCCCACACTAGCTTCTTTAGCTCTACTGAGAACTAACTACTGAGAAACTGAGAGCTGACTTTCATGGCTGACGATCAAAATCCTGAGCTTCCTTTAACTCCTCCTCCCGGCGGCGACGGGCAATCTCCCGGCGCCCTCAACATGCAGCCCGTCAATATCGAAGAGGAGATGAAGCGGTCGTATCTCGACTACTCCTTATCGGTGATTATTGGCCGCGCGCTGCCTGACGTTCGCGATGGGCTGAAGCCGGTGCATCGCCGCATTCTCTACACCATGCAGCAGATGGGGCTGGCTCCGGGGCGGGCGACGCGTAAGTGCGCTCGCATCGTCGGAGAAGTGATGGGCAAGTACCATCCGCATGGAAATTTGGCGGTGTATGACGCCTTGGTGCGACTGGCGCAGCCGTTTGCCATGCGCGCTCCGCTGGTCGATGGACAGGGAAATTTTGGTTCGGTGGATGGCGATCCGCCAGCGGCAGATCGTTATACGGAAGCTCGGTTGACGCGTGTTTCTACCGCGTTGCTTGAGGATCTGGATAAAGAGGCGGTTGATTTTTATCCGAATTATGACGGGACGGAAACGCAACCGGCGGTGCTTCCGGCGCGTTATCCGAACTTGCTGGTTAATGGTTCTGACGGTATTGCGGTCGGCATGGCTACTAAGATTCCGCCGCATAATCTGACAGAGATTGTCGATGCGACTATTACGCTGGTGAATAATCCTGGCGCGCAGTTGCCGGAGATTTTGAAATTTGTGCAGGGTCCGGACTTCCCTACGGCGGCGATTATTCATGGCCGCGCGGGAATTTTTGAGGCGTATCGAACGGGGCGCGGGCGTTTCATGATGCGGGCGCGGGCGGCGATTGAGAACGTCACCAAAGACAAGCAGGCGATCATCGTTACGGAAATTCCCTATCAGGTGAATAAGGCGCGATTGATTGAACGCATCGCCGACCTGGTGAATCAGAAAACTATCGACGATATTTCAGATATTCGCGATGAAAGCGATCGCGACGGCATGCGCATTGTGATCGAACTCAAGCGCGGCGCTGAACCGCAGATCGTGCTTAATCAGCTTTACAAGCACACGTCGATGCAAGAAGGCTTCAGCATGATTCTGCTGGCCGTGGTCAACCAGCAGCCGAAGGAAATGGGGCTGATCCAGGCGCTCAAACACTTCATTGACCATCGTGTCGATGTGGTGCGGCGGCGCACGTTGTATTTGTTGAACAAGGCGCGAGATCGCGAGCATATTCTGGAAGGCTATCTGACGGCGCTCGATCACCTGGATAACGTGATCGTAATTATTCGCGGCAGCGCGAATCGTGCTGATGCTCGCGAAAATTTGGTCGCGTATTTTGGCGGCAAGAAAATTGACATCAATGTATCGGGACGGGCTCCAAAGCTGGCGGCTGACAAGCCTTTCACCTCGAAGCAGGCCGATGCCATCCTCGAACTGCAATTGCATCGCTTGACGAAGCTTTCGATCGACGAAATTTCGAATGAGTTGAAGGCGGTGCGCGAGGCGATTGCGGAATTCGAATCGATTCTTGGCTCGGAGTCAAAGCTGCGCAAAGTGATCATCAAGGAACTGGAAGACGTCAAGAAGCTTTACGGCGACGCGCGGCGCACAGTGATTGAAGATGAAGCGGCGGAGATCATGCTGGAAGACCTGATCGCCGACGAACAGGTTGCGGTCACGGTTAGCCACTCCGGCTATATGAAGCGCACTCCGATTTCGACGTACCGCATGCAGCGGCGCGGCGGCACGGGGCGCACGGGCATGAAGACGCGGGATGAGGATTTCGTCGAGCATTTATTCATCGCCTCGACGCATGCTTACATTCTGATTTTCACTAACACGGGACGCGTGTACTGGCTGAAGGTGTATGAGATTCCTGACATTGCTGCCGCTGGCAAGGGCAAGCATGTTGGCAATCTTGTCGGCCTGCAACCGGGCGAAACGGTGCGCACCATGCTCGCAGTGCGCGATCTGGAAGAAGAAGGCCGCTTCATATTCTTCGCCACGCACAACGGAACAGTGAAGAAGAGCGCGGTGAAAGACTTCTCGCACGTGATGCAGCGCGGGATTATCGCCATCAACATCGAGCAAGGCGACGAGTTAGTCGCGGCGTCGCTGACCGATGGCAATCAGATTGTCTTTCTCGCTTCGCACGACGGGCAAGCGATTCGCTTTGACGAGAACGACGTTCGTTCCATGGGACGCAATGCCACTGGCGTGCGCGGCATGAACCTCGGCGAGAAGGATTACATTGTCGGCATGGCGACCACGACTAAGCCGGAAGCAAAGGCGATCGTCGAGAAGTCGCAAGACGACGTTGCGCCTGAAGTTGCTGATCTAGTACCGGAGAAGGGCTCGCTCATTCTTTCGGTTACGGAGAATGGCTACGGCAAGCGCACTCCGGCGGATGAGTATCGTCTGACGAATCGCGGCGGCAAAGGCGTGATCAACGTCAAGACCACGGAGCGCAACGGCAAGGTCGTAGGCATCTCGCAGGTGACGGAGAAATCCGAGGTGATGCTGATTTCGCAGTATGGCAAGATCATTCGGATTGAATCGAAGTTCATTCGTGAGTCGGGGCGCTCGGCGCAGGGTGTGCGGCTGCTGAACGTTGAGCCGGGAGACCGGGTCGCGGCGGCGGTGGTGATTCCGCCGGAAGAACCGACGAATGGGACGCTGATTCAGTAACCTTACGTACTCTGGCGTGCGGCACACGTTTGCTTTATTCTCGGGGTGGAGGTGTCCAGTGAGAACCGCAGATGTAATGGAAGTTCCCATGTACGGTCTCACCGAGGCCGCCCAGTACCTTCGGGTGCCGCTCAATACGCTGCGGTATTGGGTGCATGGCGGAGGGTCTGTGCCTTCGCTGGTGAAGTTGGCCAGCACAGCGCCACCACGTTTGTCCTTCACTAATCTGCTCGAATGCCACATGCTGAGCAGTATGCGCGCCATTTACGATGTGCGAATTTTGAAGGTCCGGAAATCGCTGGCAACTCTAGCAAAGTATGTTCAACACAAGCATCCTCTGGTAGAACAGGCATTCCAGACGGATCGCCGAGATTTGTTCATCGAGCATGTGGGCAAAGTCGTAAATCTGTCGAAAGATGAACAGATACTGATTCCGGGAGTGATGGAACTTTACCTCGAACGGATCGAGCGGGATCCAAGAGGTCTCTTCAAGTTTTATCCGTTCGTCATGGATCGAACTCCGAACGAACCGAAGCTTATCCTGATCAACCCGGCCGTCGGCTTTGGTAAGCCGGTGATCGCCGGCACAGGAATCTCCACCTCGGTGGTCGCTTCTAGATTCAATGCGCGGGAGCCTATAGAGGACCTCGCCTCGGAATATGGCGTCACGCCAAAGCAGATCGAAGAAGCAATCAGGTGGGAGCAGCGCACGGCAGCAATCGCTGCCTGAAGACTTCGTTCTTTACCTCGACGAAAACCTTCACAACTGCAAGCCTATTCTCGATGCGCTCGCTCTACAGGGGGTGCGCTACGAGCGTCATGGAACTCACTTCGCTGCGGGGACAGAGGACACAACTTGGTTACCATTAGTGGGGCAACGCGGCTGGATGCTGCTTACGAAAGACAAGCGAATCCGTTTCAATGAGCTGGAAAAATCTGCGATCCAGAGACACCGTGTGCGCGAGTTCTACTTCGCCTCCGGCAACTACAGCGGTGCCGAGATGGCAACGATTCTCGTCTCCGCATTGCGAGAAATGGCAAGATTCTTTCGCAGATATGATGCCCCTTTCATTGCGAGCATCAGCAAGAGCGGGAAAGTCAGCTTGAGATTTCCCACGAAAGCATAATTGCCGTTGGAAAACCGCCGTGCGCAGCATTACCCCGGTTACTTCCGGACGTTCCCTCCTTCCATTACTGTTAATCTTGGTGACACTGCCTCTCCCCGTGTGTGCTGGCGCGGTTGCAGAATTTTGTTAGCGAGCGTTTGTGCATAGCGTCGTCATTGATAAAACTGAACCCGCGTACCAGGAACTTCTTGGCCGGCCGATTCGCGAGCTGGGGCTGAAGCTTGCTGGGTCTCCGGTGGAGCGGTTTGTGGAGCAGCTTTATCGCGAGCTCGAGGCTAAGGGGCTGACTAAGTTTCGTCCCGAAGTTTATTTGACGGATGAGTGGGGATGCCCTTCGGGCGAGCCGATTATTGGGATTCCGTTTTATCTCGCGAGTGCGGCGCTGGCGCAACTCGAAAAAGAGACGCACGATCTCGAAGACGCGCGCGAGATCATGATGTACCTGCGGCATGAGGCGGGGCATGCGTTTACGTACGCGTACAAGCTGCACAACAAGCCGGAGTGGAAGCAGATTTTTGGGCCGTTCCGGCGGCCGTATCGCGATAATTACCGGCCTGCTCCGTTCTCGCGCGAGTATGTGCGGCATTTGCCGGGATGGTATGCGCAGAAGCATCCGGATGAAGATTTTGCCGAGACGTTTGCGGTTTGGCTTACGCCGCGCTCGAACTGGCGCAAGCGTTATCGCGGATGGGCGGCGCTGGAAAAGTTGCTGTACATGAACCGGCTGGCGCGGCAATTGGGGAAGACCGACCCGATACGGCGGCGGGGGCAGACGGATATTACGGTCGACGAGATGGAGACGACGCTGTCGGAGTTTTATCACTTGCAGCGGGCGGCGCGGGAAGAAGTTGCGGTCTCGGAGCTGACGCCGGACACGGATTTGCGGGATATTTTTGCGGTGTCGAAGCGGCGGAAGGCAGCGGTTCCGGCGCAGGAGTTTCTGCATCAGCATCGCAAGGCGGTGATCGATAAAGTTGCGCAGTGGACGGGGGCGCAACGTCCGCTGATTAAGACTTTAATTGACACGATTGAGAAGCGGGCTGGGGAGTTGGAGTTGCGAGCGGATAAGGCGCGCGTCGCGGAGCATCTGGCGGAGGTTACGGCTTATGCTACGGCGCTGGTGATGACGTACGTGACGAAGGGGAAGTTTATTCAGCCGTGAGAAGTGGGGGCGGACGAGTGCGTCCGCCGCTACGCGAGCTTGGGCGTGTCGCCCGTCTTGTTTGCAGCAGACGAAAAGTTAGGCCGGGCGAGGACGCCCGGCGCTCCATTAGTTAGATTTGGTTAGATTTTTTAGGAGAGATGATGATTGGGGCAAAACTGAAAATCGCGCTGCTCTACGACTTGTGGAACGAGGATCCGGTCGCGGCGGCGGCTAAGGAAGAAGAGAAAAAAGAAGAAGCGCCGGTGCGCAAGCCTCGCAAGAAAGTTAAGAAGGTCAAGAAAAAGGAAAAGACCGACCGCGAGGAGATTTTCGAAGCGCTGCAGAAACTTGGGCACGAGCCGTCGTATTTCGAATTGGATGGGCGTCCGCAATCGCTGCATTCGCTTTCGCGTTGCGATGCGGATTTGCTTTTTAATTTGACTGAATCTTTCGATGGCGATGACACCAAAGAAATGAACGTGGTTGCCTACGTTGATCTTCTGGGATTGCGTTACACGGGGGCGGGGCCGCATGCCATTATTCTGTCGCAGGATAAGGCGATTGCTAAGAAAATTTTTGGATTTCACGGCATCAAGACTCCGTTTTTTGCGACGTCTTATCGCGGACGCATTGAACATTGCCACGACATTTCGTTTCCTTTGATCGTGAAGCCATCGTGGGAGGATGGATCGATCGGGATCGATGCGGGCGCGGTGGTGAAAAATGTTAAAGAGATGATGGAGCGGGTGCAATACATCCAGGATGAATTCGATTCTCCGGCGCTGATTGAGGAATATATAGAAGGCCGCGAAATTTACGCTGGGATACTTGGCAGCTACGAGCGGGCGCAGGTCTTGCCGCTGGTCGAGCTTGACCTGTCGAAGTTGCCGGAAGGCACGCCGAAAATTGCGAGCTACGACGTGAAGTTTGAAAAAAATACCGAGGCCTACAAACTTACTAAGTCGGCGATTGCAGAAAATCTGGACGACGAGACGCGGAAGCGGTTGGAGGACACAGCCCTCGCCGCATATCGTGCGCTGAAGCTCCGCGATTATGGGCGTATCGATATGCGTCTCGCGCCTAATGGCGATGTGTATGTGATCGAGGCGAATCCGAATCCCTGGCTGGCTAGCCGCCAGGAGTTCGCGATGGCGGCTAAGGCTTCGGGACTTTCGTATACGGAATTAATCGGAGCGATTGTTGATTTGGCGATGAGCCGGTACTTGAATGCCGACCTGACTAATGTCGCGGCGATGCACTAGCGGTTGTTTGAAGTTTGCGGCTGAAAACCTTACCACAGGGAGCACAGAGGGACAGAGGGTCACAGCTGAAGGCATGTGTTTAGATTCTGCCAGCAGAACTACTTAAGCGCCGCTTTCTCCGCTGGCTGCAATCTTTCGAATACTTCTTCGGCTCGGCCTAGAGCGTCCTGCACGTTCTCGCAAATATTTTCGGAACCGACCAACTCCGCAAATTCTGTTTGCTGAAAGAGTTTTAGGGGTTGCTCTCTTGCGCCGCACAGAATTAACTCGCGGCCGCTTGCTTTCAGGGTACGGGCAGCCTCTTCGAGGGCGAAGAGTCCGGTGGCGTCGAGCGCGGTCATATTTCGCAGGCGCAGAATTACCACGGGCGGAAGTTTGTGAAGATTTTCGGTGACGAGATCGATCTTGTCGGTTGAGCCGAATAGAAATGGGCCGTGAATGCGAAAGATGGTGGCGTAATACGGAATGTCTTTATCTTGCAGAATGTGAACGCGTCCGTCTTCCACGTAGTCGTCGGTTACTTGAGAAACGGTGGTGGTGGCGGCTACGCGGCTGATGAACAAAAATGACGCGAGAATCATTCCGGCTTGCACGGCTACAGTAAGATCGGCGAAGACGGTAAGCGCGAAGGTGACCAGCCACACGCTGACGTCAGTCTTCGTGAGTTTGAGCAGCGATGGAATCTCGCGCCACTCGCCCATGTTGTAGCTCACTATTATGAGGATTCCGGCGAGCACCGCCATCGGCACGAAGCTGACCAGCTTCGAAGCGAAGAGCAAAATCGAGAGCAGGGTGAGGGCATGAATCATGCCGGCAACCGGCGTTTTTGCTCCAGCGCGGATGTTGGTGGCGGTGCGGGCTATGGCTCCGGTGGCGGGAAGGCCGCCGAACATGGGCGAGACAACGTTCGCGATTCCTTGCGCCACGAGTTCAACATTTGGATTGTGGCGAGCACTTTTTGAGAGATCGCCACTCATTCGATCGGAGACAACAGCGGACATCAGCGATTCGATTGCGCCCAGCATGGCGACGGTCAGTGCGGGGCCAAGAAGTCCGTGAATGAGGTCGGTACGAAACGCCGGGATGTGGAGGTGCGGCATGCCGCTTGGAATGCCGTGGAAGCGCGATCCGATGGTTTCTACGGGAAGTCTAAAGATCCAAACCGCGGCTGTTCCGAGAATGAGGGCGACAATTGCGCCGGGTACGCGATTCGAAAATGCACGGCAGAGAAGAATGATGGCGACGGTTCCGGCGGCCAGCAACGTAGCTTCAAGTGAGAAGGTGCGAAAATTTTGGGCGAGCGCCTCTACGCGCAACCAGAATACGCCGGGAACTTTTTCCAACTGCAGGCCGAAAAAATCTTTTATTTGCGTGCTGGCGATGAGGATGGCGATGCCATTGGTGAAACCGATCACGATGGGACGCGGGATGTATTTCACTGCCGTGCCCATTCCGGTGAGGCCCATAACTACGAGAATCAGTCCGGCCATCACCGTGCACATGAACAGGCCATCGACGCCGTGAGCTGCAACGATTCCGGCGATGACGACGACGAAGGCTCCGGTGGGGCCGCCGATCTGAGTGGCGGAGCCTCCGAGGGCGGAGATGATGAAGCCGGTGACTACGGCGCAGTAGATTCCTGCTTGAGGAGTGAGTCCGGAGGCGATGGCGAATGCCATTGCTAGCGGGAGGGCGACCAGGCCGACAGTGATGCCTGCGATTAGATCGTGGAGGAATTTATTTGGGGTGTAATCGCGCAGGCAGAGGACGGACTTTGGAAGCCAACGCTCGTCAAAGAGGGTGAGTCTCATGGAAACAGTAATTATCGCAAGTTCGCGAGCATTGACATAGTCCCCGAAAGTGTAAGGGGCGATAAGACTTCGGAGCGGTGCGCCCTCAGCGGCTAAAGCCGTTTCTTCGGACAAGTGTTACCGCAGCGCTGAAGCGCTGCCCCACCCAAAAGCCGAGCGGCGCCACCCAAAAGCGGGGATCGTCACTACGCTTAAATGGTCACTACGCGTGAATTGTTGAAAGGCTTAATTTCGCTGGCTGCGGACTGCCCAGGCGCGGGCGGGTAACTCAATTACTCCGTCCGCATTCGTGGGCAACGAAGTGCGCAGGCGTTCGCGAATCGCATTTCGCGTATCTTCGCTGCGGCTCGCTAAATAGTTGGGAGCCGAACCTTGCCCGGAGAGCAGCGGTTGCCAGTAATCATCGAAGCCGGTGAATCTTGTGGTGATGTCCAGGGCTTGAACTTTTATTTCTTCCAGTCCGGCTTGCTCGAAAGGCTTTTGCAGACCCTCGGGATTGCATTGAGTGAAGCGGTTGGCTTGATCGTGTTGCGGCGCTTCGCCGTCGCAGGCGGCTGCTGCATCCCAGAACTCACGAAGGAAGCGCACTCCTTGCGCGTAGTCCCAAACATAGATTGCAACAGTGCCTTGGGGAACCGCTACGCGGCGCATTTCTCGCAGCGCATCGGTCGCATTGGGGAGATAATTCAGGCCGAGGCCGCAGACTATTGCGTCGAAGCTGGAGTCATTGAAACGGAGATGCATGGCGTCTCCGGTTTCGAAGCTGACGTTTGGGCGGCTGCGATGTTCGCGGGCAAAATTTATTTGTTGAGGCGAGGCGTCGACGCCGACAACTTGCTTCGGAGTGCAGCATCTCGCGATGGCTTCGCTGAGGATGCCGCTGCCACAGCACACGTCGAGCCAGTGTAAATTCGATGGCAGGTCCAGCCAGCGTACGAAGGAATCGGCTACAAGGCGGCTCCAGCGGCCCATCCATTGATCGTAGGCCGCGCCGGAGGTCCACTTGTCCATTGATTCATACAAGTTTCGACCGGACAAATCAGCCTTACATCCTTACATCGGCTGAATTTGTCTGGCCGAAATCTTTCCTAGAACTTATTCCACAGGTACTGGTTATAGACGTCGTGGTGATACTGCACTTCGGGAGCCTTCACAAAAGTTCCCAGTAGCCGCGCGCATCGGTCGGCTGAAGCCTCTTTGAGGTCGGCGTAGCGGCCCTTAACGTCGTCGCCCATGAGTTCCGATGTCCACTCTGATTTGCGGAAGTCGGCAAGCGCCTTGTAGATGTTGTCGGGCAAGTAGCGTTCGGCCTGGCGCAAATTCTTGATCTTCGATGTCGTCCCTTGCAGCCCGGTCTTGAAGATCGACAGCATGACGAGGTAAGGATTTGCATCAGGCGCGACCGAACGAACTTCGACGCGCATGCTGCGTTCGTTGCCGATTGGAATGCGAATCATGGAGCCGCGATCGACCGCCGAAGCCTTGATCTGGTTCGGCGCTTCGAAGTGCGGATCGAGCCGTCGATAAGCGTTGACGCTCGGATTCAGCAGCAGGCAAATGTCGTTGCCATGGGTGAGGATGCGATCGATGAACTCCCATCCTGCCTTGCTGAGCATCTCCTCGCCCTTCGGATCCCAGAAAAGATTCTTGCCGCCCTTGCTGATCGAAACATTGGTATGCATGCCGCTGCCATTGACGCCGACAACCGGCTTCGGCAGGAAGCACGCGGTCAAACCCATCTTGCGCGCGACTTGGCGGCAAATCAGTTTGTAGAGCTGAATCTGATCGGCAGCCGCTACGACTTCGGCGTAGTTGTAGTTGATTTCGAATTGCGAGGGCGCGACTTCCGGGTGATCCTTTTCGTTCTGGAATCCCATGGCGCGCTGCACTTCGGCGGTTGTGTCAATGAAGTGGCGCAGCGGATCGCCGGGCAGCGAATGGTAATAGCCGCCGGTATTCACGTATTCGAATTTGCCGGTCTCGTGGTAAGTGCGCTCGGCGTCCGAACCCTGAAATAAAAAGCCCTCGATTTCATTGGCCGCGTTCAGGGTGTAGCCCTGCTTTTTGTTCAGGTCCGCAGCGAAACTTTTTAGGACGCCGCGCATGTCGGCGGAATAAGGCTCCCCGCCCTTATCGATGACTTCGCCGAACACCAGCATTTTGCCCGGCCCAAAGATGTCGGCTGGTCCCCAGTAAAAAGCGCTCCAGTCGATGCCGAGACGCAAGTCGCTCTCGCGCTGCGCGGTAAAGCCGCGAATCGAGGAGCCATCGAAGGTGAGGTTGTCATAACTTTTCAGGAGAAACTTTTTGTCGTAATCGAGCATGTGCAGACGGCCTTCGAGGTCGCTGAACATCACGGTGACGGCCTTGATGCGGGATTCGTCGGAGAGATACTTCAGCCGCTCTTCCTGAATTTTGTGGGGAGCCACGCGGTCGAGCCGCTGCTTCTTGGCCTTGAGATTCAGCTCTTCCAGTTCGTCGTAAGGGATCGCCAGAAAATTGCGCAGTTCAGTCAACATGCCTCTCCTTATGGATGTGGTGTAGACGCTAATGCCGTGCCGGTAAATCGATTGATCGATTGTATTTGAACGGGGGATAACGTGACAGGCTATCGTGTCAGGCGCGGGTAGACAAATAGAAATCGGTTATAGGGGGGATTAAGGGGAGTTTATCGGGGGCGGGTTCATCAAGGTGTCGGGTCGGTTGCTAGAGGTGAAATGGCGTCCGGACCCGGCGTGAAGGTTTAGTGTGCTTCTTCTGGAATTTCGGCCCAAGGGTTTTCTAGACCAGCGACTTCCTCGTCGTCGTTAGTACGCCCAAGGGTAAAAGGGGGTGCGCCACTTCTCGCGTTTGAGAAGTGGCCCGCCCAACCGCCGACACCGCGGGCTTCTCATGCCGCCGAGCTTGGATCTTCATCTTCGAAAACGTCCCAATCGTTGACTCTGACAGCGCGAGCCTCATCCAGGAAGTACGTGCGGTCGATGTCCGCAACAGTAGTGGAGGGCCACTTCTCAAACGCGAGAAGTGGCGCACCCCTCAGGTTGTTTTTCCTCAATAGTCGGTAAGACAGATGCTAGAAGTTGGCCGTCCGGCCAGTCTACCTGCCTGCTGATCAATAGGCGTCGACCTCTTTGAAAAGGAGAGTTGTTGAGACGCGTTCGTCTCCATCCTGATCAAAAAATAGTTTGCGATGAGAAAAGCTGAGTTTTCCAACCAGATAGTAACCCCCGCTTTCCGTGAAGAGCTTTGAATAATCCTGTTTGAACGAAAAGACGCCATCCTTGTGGTGGTAAGGTCGCTTATGGCGATGGATGGGGTCAAAATCCGTGATCGCCAGAAAACCTCCACTCTTTAGCACTCGATCAGCCTCCGCCACCGCTGAGAACAAATCGCTGCGATCCACAAGATAAAGGCAAAAGCCAATATAGACGAGATCAAATACCTGCGCTTCAAACGGCAGGCCGGACGCAGTGCCTGTATGAAGGTGAATTCGATCTTCTCCGCCGAACTTTTCGTTTCCCGCAGCAACAGCAAGATTGGACGGATCAATACCAGTGCCTTTTGCGCGTAGGAGATCGCACATGCGCTCCAGGTTAACGCCGTTGCTGCACCCGATTTCCAGGATCGAGTCGATCTTGTCCTTGAATGGAGTTAGTGATTGAGCAAGCCAATCAATTTCAAAGAATCCCTTTTCCGAGGTGGCGCGGGAATCTAACGTCGATTTGTTTCGCAGGAAGTAGTTGTCGGCTTCCCCTTGAAGAAATGTAGTAGATTGTTTTTTCATATGAATTTTCCCTGTCTTGCCGCTTGCGTGTAGCAATGTAAAAAAATGTGTTGCTGCAAACTTGTCTTCTCTCGGCAACCTCAAGCTACGGATACAGGCGGTGCAGCATGCGGGGGAAGGGGATGGTTTCGCGGACGTGGTCCAGGCCGCAGATCCAGGCTACGGCTCGCTCGATGCCCATGCCGAAGCCGGAGTGGGGGACGCTGCCGTATTTGCGCAGGTCGAGATACCATTTGAAGGCTTCTTCGGGCAGATTGTGCTCATGAATGCGTTGCAGGAGCAGGTCGTGAGAGGCCATGCGCTGCGAGCCTCCGATGATTTCGCCATAGCCTTCGGGGGCCAGCACGTCGACGCAGAGGGCGAGTTCGGGGCGCTGGGGATCGGGCTCCATGTAGAAGGCCTTCACCGTGGCGGGGTAGCGATGGACCATGACGGGGCGATCATAGAGTGCGGAAAGATAAGTTTCATCGGGCGAGCCCAGGTCTCCGCCCCACTCGAATTTATTTTCCAGCTTGCCTTGGGCGTGGCCTTCCTGCAGTTTCTGGACGGCTTCGTCGTAGGTGATGCGCGGGAAGGGCGAATCGATTTTTTCGAGTTGCGCCAGATCGCGTCCGATGGTTTGCAGGTCGGGGCGGCGGCGGTCTAGACATCGCTTAACCAAAAATATAAGCAGGCCTTCGGCTAATTCCATCAGATCGTCGAGGGTGCCGTAAGCGACTTCGGGTTCGACCATCCAGAATTCGGTTAGGTGGCGGCGAGTCTTCGATTTTTCGGCGCGGAAGGTTGGGCCGAAGGAATAGACCTTACCTAGCGCCATTGCCGTCGCTTCGATGTAGAGCTGTCCCGATTGGGTGAGGTAGGCCTGCTCTTCGAAGTAGTCGACGGGAAAGAGCGTGGAGGTTCCTTCGCAGGCGGCGGGCGTGAGGATGGGCGGATCGGTGAGGGTAAATCCGTTGCTGTCAAAAAAATCGCGAGCGGCGCGAATGATTTCGGCGCGCACTCGCAGGATCGATGCCTGGCGCTGCGAACGCAGCCAGAGGTGGCGATGCTCCATTAAGAAGTCAACGCCGTGTTCTTTGGGGGTGATGGGATAGGGGTCGGTTTCGGAGACGCGCTGCACTACTTGGACGTTCGAGACGTCGAGCTCGTAGCCTCCGGGAGCGCGTTTATCGGCGCGGACTTTGCCTTCTACGATTACGCTCGACTCTTGAGTTAAGCCTTTGATGGCGTCGAAGACTTCGGGAGGGACGGCGTTTTTGGGGACTACTCCCTGGATGACGCCAGAGCCGTCGCGAAATTGCGGGAAAAGAAGTTTGCCGCTTTCGCGGAGGTTGTAGAGCCATCCGCGAATGGTGACGGACTGGCCTTCGTGCTTGCCGATTTCTGCGATGGTGCTGATCTGCGAGGACATATAAATTAAGAATTGCGCTGCGACTTGATGGTGAAAGGTCAGAGGTGAGAGGTCAGATTGCAGAGGTAAAACCTTTCGGGTTAGGTGTTGGGGTTAACCTTTGCAATCTGACCTCTAACCTCCGACCTGCTTTTATGCTTCTTCCAGCTTTTTGAAGGTAGCGCTTACTTCTTCGCTGGGATTTTTCTTTTCTTCTCCTTCGATTTCCAGGAGCAGAGGCGGCTTTTGGGGTGCGGTTCGCAGCAGCTCCATGGTCTGCTTCCAATCGATGGTTCCGCCGCTGCCTCCGGGCCAGAGATGCGAGTCTTTGAATTTATCGTTGTCGTGGACGTGGGTGGAGCAGATGTGATTCTTCAAGATCTCGAATCCCGCGGGAATGCCGTCCATCATGTTGGCGTGGCCGCAGTCGAAGCAGACGCCGATGTCTTCGAAGTGCATGGTCTTGATGAATTCGACGAGACGGTCGGGAGTAGAGAGTTCGTTGGGAATATTTTCTACCAGCACTCTTACGCCCAGCGGTTTTGCAAATGCGCGCAGATGTTCGACGGAAGTCATTGCGGCTTCGAACTTCTTTTCATCGAAGGCATCATTGGGATTGCCAATGTGCTGGATGAGAAAGCGGAATGGAATGTGCTCAGCAACTTCGAGCGCGCGCTTGATTTCATCCATGGCATCGATGCGTCCGGCGCGGTCGGTGGATGCGATGTTGACGGGCGGCGATCCGGTGCGTCCCCATTCGTAATCGGAATATAAAGGGGCATGGACGGAATGCAGCGGAATGCCGGTGGACTTGAACCAGTCGGCAATTTCTCGGACATGCTGCTTGCGATTGGCGTAGTCGAAATGCTGGCGCGCGGCGAAGATTTCGATGGACTGTGCTCCAGCTTTAACGAGTTCGTCTAGCAGGCCGGGATGCAGCCGCTCCTTCACAAATAGGTATGTCGACACCGCCCTCTGCATCAGTAGCCTACCGCCTTCCCGTTGTTGCGGCCGTCGCTCGCGCCGAGGCGCTCGCCGGATTTGGGGTCAACCATGATGCATTCAGCGTCTCCCCAAAAATGCCGCAACGTCAACTTGTGTCCTTTGGAACGAAGAATATTCATTGTATCGGGAGAGAGGCGGTCTTCGACGAGAATCTGATCGGGCATCCACTGATGATGAAACCGGGGCGCATTGACGGCTTCCTGAATGTCGAGAGAGAAATCGACGACGCCGATGAGGACGTTGGCGACGGTGGTGATGATGGTGGGGCCTCCGGGCGAACCGAGGACGAGGAAGAGCTTGCCATCTTTAAGAACGATGGTCGGAGTCATAGCGGAGAGCGGGCGCTTGCCGGGGCCAATGGCATTGGCGGGACCCTGAATGAGGCCGTAGGTATTGGGGACGCCGGGTTTGGAGGTGAAGTCGTCCATTTCGTCGTTGAGCAGAAAGCCCAGGCCTTCGGCGGTGGCGCGGGAGCCGAAGGAGTCGTTGAGCGTGGTGGTGACGGCAACAGCGTTGCCTTCGGCGTCGACGACGGAATAATGCGTTGTGTTCTCCGGCTCGCGAATCGTGATTGGGCGCAGCTGCGCTTCGCGCTCGAGTTCGGCGAAAACAGCGGGGCGTTTCAATATCTGGCTCAAGGTGGCCTGATTGGGATCGATGGAGTCGCGCCAGGCCGCGGCGTATTTTTTGTCGATTAACTGCGCGACCGGAACTTTAGCAAAGTCGGGATCGCCCATGAACTCGGCGCGATCGAAGAAGGCGCGGCGGAAGGCTTCGGTCTCGAGATGAATGGCGTTGGCGGAACGATTGCCAGATTTCGCGAGATCGAAACCTTCGAGGATGTTCAGGATTTCGATCAGCGCGACTCCTCCGGAAGATGGCGGCGGGGCGCTGATGATGTCGTATCCACGATAGGAGCCGCGGATGGGCTCGCGTTCTTTGACATCGTAGGCGGCGAGGTCTTCGGCGGTGATCAAGCCTCCATTTTTGTGGATGGCCGCGGCGAGTTCGCGGGCCATGGCGCCGTGGTAGAAGTCGTCGGGGTTCTGGGCGATGCGTTCGAGGGTATGCGCTAGATCGGGCTGCTTGAGAATTTCGCCGGGCTGATAGAAATTTCCGTCGCGCAGAAAAATGCGTCTGGATTCGGGAAACTGGGCGAGGTACTTATCTTTTTTCAGGTCTTGAGTGTCTTCGTAGGCGAGAGCGAAGCCATCGCGCGCGAGTTTGATGGCGGGAGCGATTACTTTTTCCAGCGAGAGCCTGCCGTATTTTTTCTCGGCATAGACCAGGCCGGCTACAGAGCCGGGAACGCCGATGGATTTGTATCCGACGATGCTGGACTGATTGCTGGATTCGGGGAGGACATTGCCTTGGGCATCGAGATACATGTTCTCGGTAGCGGCGGCGGGGGCCTTTTCGCGAAAGTCAATAAAGTGCGTTTCGCCATTGGCTTTGCGAAGGAGGAGGAAACCGCCTCCGCCAAGGTTGCCAGCTTGGGGATGGACGACAGCTAGCGCGAAGCCGGTGGCTACGGCGGCATCGACGGCATTGCCTCCGGATTGCATGATTTCTTCTCCGGCGCGGGAGGCTGTCTCGTGAACGCTGGCGACAATGGCGTGCTGGGCGTGGGTGGGGCGGAGTGGGGCAGCCGCGGCTGTGATCGAGAGGAAGACGATAAGGCTCCGGGAGAGCAGATGGAATCTCGGAGGAATATTTTGACTGCGCATGAATTGGGTGGCGAAAGTAATGAGGCTAGTATAGGGGGGGACTGGAGTCAAACGGCTGGGTAAGGCATGACCACAGGGGGCACGGGGGTTTCACAGG
>Ga0209332_1000098_pt1 | contig 22161 bp, 19 predicted proteins | sample BlaSpr_A8_OM3_M1_FD_187974 | JGI IMG/M metagenome (GOLD analysis project Ga0209332, IMG submission 187974) | Forest soil microbial communities from Thunder Bay, Ontario, Canada - Black Spruce, Ontario site 2_A8_OM3_M1 (SPAdes) (version 2) | ecosystem: Environmental > Terrestrial > Soil > Boreal...
TCCTCGTCTCCTCTCCCGGACTTCTGCCCCAGCTTACCTCTAATCTCCTCTGTGTCAGTTTTTGGGTTTTGGGTCATTGAACTTCGTCATCAGCAGTCGCCATCGGAGCTGTGGGAAAGTGGGAAACGCGTTCTTCAGCGTTTTTCCAAGCCTGCTGATTTTTGGCGAGCGTCTTTTCATTGTTTCTCGCGCTGCATACTCCTTCGGCGTGAGATAGCCTAAGCTGCTGTGCGGACGCTCTTCGTTGTACTCCGTTCTCCAGGCCGCGATCTCGCGCTTGGCATCGAACAGGTTCTGAAACCAGCTCACGTTCAAACACTCTTCTCGCAGCCGTCCGTGAAAGCTCTCCACCCGCACATTCTGCGTCGGCTTCCCCGGCTGAATATGCACGACCTCGATCTTCTTTTCCATACCCCACGCCAATTACTTACGACTTACTGCCGAAAACGGGGAAACCGTGACCTCTGATGCGGAGCCAAGCTAAGCGAATCAATGAGATAGTACTTCGTTAACTTCTTCGGAACCAGGGGTCGGAGGTTCAAATAAATCCTCTCTCCCCGACCAATTACCTCAATCCCATCATAATTATTAGCGAGCTTCCGGTTTTTGCAATTTCGACCGCTTGAGTCAACTTGGGTCCTATAAGCAAATCCTCGGCTTTTAAGTTCAGCCTGCTCCCGAGCGCACACTCCCGCGGAATAATGGCTGCGTGAATAATGACTGCGTGCTCCTGCGATGGTTCTCCCTCGGCGTTGAACGTGGCTCGGTCTACTTGCGGGAATTTGGGGTATAGCTATCCTGAACAACCACCATGGCGGGAATCGTCTTGGCGTTTGCATCGACGATGCGCAATGGCCCGCCCGTATTGGGATCGACGAGAGCCACACGCACGGATCGGGGAGTGTTCGGGTCGAGATCGTTGGAGGAGCGGTAAGTAAGTACATACCGCACTTTCAGGTTTTCCATCATGTCATCGTAGATGGGCGAAAGGTCGACGGTGTTCTCCGGAACGTAGGCGCGGCCTCCTGATGCTGAAGCGATTTTTTGGAGTTCCACTTCCGCTTTCGTCCAATCCATCTTCGCTACTGGACCTGTGCGGTACTGTCTTTCGGCAATGTCGCGAAGTACTCGCGTCAGGCCAATGGCGTAAATCGGAGTGTCGGCAGCTTGAACCGTCTGCAAGACATCCTGATAGTGCGCTTTGCTGAACGTGTCAATACCGGATGAGATCAGAATGATCGCTTTGCGACCGGCGATAGGGCGCATCTGTTCAGTGGCGAAGATAATTGCGTCGTAAAGGTTTGTTTCTGAAACTTCCGGTGCGCCTAGACCCAGCAATATTGAAGAGAGTTTTTCACGGCTGTCGGAGGGGTCCGCAATTTTGTCGACCTTGTCGTTGTATTTCCAGATTGCAATCCTGTCCTCTCGGCCAAGTTCGTCCATGAACTCTTCGGCTGCTTCCGTCACCTTCTGACTGGCCTCGCGGTTGAACCCCGGAGCGCGCCCACCGAACTCCAGGAGTAACAATAACGACACGGGTGCATGCTCAATCTCACAGGTCACATTTTGTTGCCGCACGTCATTCTCGTAGACGACAAAATTGTCACGCCGTATGTTGGGAATGAAATATCCGTTGGGATCCTGCACAAGAAACTTTAACGTCACCATGCGAGTCGCGGGATCGAAGCTGATCTCGGTTTTCTGTTTGCCCTGCTTGCCTGCGAACAACGGGGTCGCCGCCTGGGTTGGAATTCGAATCTGTCCGGCCTTCTTTGGCTGGGGATTCTGGCTGTTTGCTTGTGTACTCAACAACAGTATCAGCGCCAGCATGATTGCGACCTTCGGGGTCGCATTGTCTTTATCTTTGAGAGGCAACCGCATCGGTGTCGCTCCGTTCAACACTCATTCTCCAAGCGAGGGATTCCACACCGGCGAAAACGCGTCCCGGCCCAGCGCGATTATCTCGACTTCCGCCCCTGTCTTTCCGTGGTTCATGCCCCGCGTCGTCCTCGTGCAGTTTCAAATACTAGCTACCAGCGGCGTCCATGACAATTCATCGTGAGCACGAACTTTGATTGCGAAGGGATGTGTAGCGATGAATACTGTCTGGGATAGACGCGCTTCTACCACCTTCGCCATAAGGAAGTTCGATGACGACAGGCTTTGCGGTGGTGTTTTACGCCGCCGAGGCAGAACCAGCCGATTGCAGCCAGCGTTCCATTTGAGCATGGTCGACCAACCCGGCCTGTTGCGTTACCGGACGACCGCCGTAGAAGACGACAAAGTTCGGTATGCCGCGAACATTGAAACGGGACCCGAGCTGCGGATAGCGCTCGGTACCGCCCGCAGCTCTTGCAGGTTCGCACCAGAGGCATTCCAGCTCTCCTTATATTTAGCCAAATATATTTAGCCAAATTCCGCTTCGCTCAACTCGTCGATCGGCGCCATAGGCGGCATATTAGTTTTATAGTTTCCGCGAGTCTGTGTAACTACCGCTAAGGTCGTATGAGTGCCTTAGACTCGGGACGCACCTCGTTATAGGTGTCATTTCGCATTCATCGCTTATTCTCATGAGGAATTGATGGAGACGCTTGTGGTGGGTACATTTGAGTCGAACATTTCACGGGACAGACAAGCACGATTGGTCAAGCAGTGTTGGAGGGGAGGCATATGACTACGGGTGCGTTGTTATTGGAAATTGACGACCTTCGGCGTAAATGGGGGTGGTTATTCGTGCTTGGCATCAGCATGGTCATCCTCGGAACCGTCGCGCTCTTTATCGCCCCGGCTGCTACGCTGGGCACCGTTCTGGTACTCGGCTGGCTCCTCGTGGTGAGCGGTGTCGTGGAGGCAATCCAATCTTTTCGCGTGCGGAAATGGGGCGGCGTTTTCCTTCACCTGATCGGCGGAGTTCTTGGCGTGCTGGTGGGGTTACTAGTCGTGACTCATCCAGTGGCGGGCGCCCTGGCATGGACGCTTCTGTTTGCATCGTTTTTCACCGTTATCGGGATGTTCAGGCTGGTGGCGGCAATCAGGCTGAAATTTCCAAACTGGGGCTGGGCGGCCTTTGATGGTGCGGTTACGCTTCTGTTGGGCTTGATGCTTTGGATGGATTGGCCGGCGTCGGGACTCTGGTTTCTTGGTTTCGCGGTCGGAGTATCCTTAATCTTGCGCGGCTGGTCTTACGTCATGTTTGCAATCGCGGTCCGCGCACTGCCTGTAGCAATTGCATCATCCATCAGGCAAGCGGCCTAGGTCGGCGCGCCGCCGCAGTCTCGACTTGGTCTTGTCAGGTCGGCCTTGGACCAGGCCGTGCGACGAACAACGGTAGAGCAGGACAATTTTGTTCCCGTGTCTGACTCCGATCGAATTGCCTGGTGATGCGCAGTGTTACGACTTTCGCGCTACCGGTTTTCAAAAGTCTAGCGCAAATTGTCCGGCGCGCCGGGATGCAGCCGATTGAGCTTCTATAAATTATGTTGAATCGGATTACGCCGCGTCGAGGCATATTTCTCGTTCTCGTTGTCTCTCTGGTTGGGTTGCGGAATTTTCCAGTCTGCTAGGCTGATCGGTGAAATTCGAGGAAAGCGGCAATGCAGCTATCAAACGAGTTCCTCGTCCGGGCAGGCTGTTAATGACCAGCCTTCCACCCATGCGCTCCGCGCGTTTTCGCATGTTGTTCAGGCCCGAGCCGTGGCTAGTGCTTGGCCGAGGACCACTAGCGAATCCGTCACCATCGTCGAAGACGCAGAGTTGCACTTCACGTTTCTGATATGCCAGATCGAGGTGAACCTTGGTTGCGTTCGAGTGTCTCAAGACGTTCGCGAGCGCCTCCCTTCCAATGCGCAATAACTCGCGCCGAAGTTCTAACGATAGCGAACCGGTCTCCGGTTGAAGACAAAGTTTGAGCTTTACCGGCGTGCCGGCGAAGAGCTGTTGGGCAATGAACGACAGCCCGGGAGCCAAATCTTCCTTCTCGAGGGATTCGTGAGATAACGTCCACATTGTTCGGCGCACTTCCGCCAAACTCTCTAGTGCTATTTGGTGTGCTCGATGGAAATGGCGCCGGGCCTTTTCGGCGTCGTCGGAAAACTCAAGTTCTGCGGCATCCAGCAGAAGCACAATTGCATTCCAGCTCTGACAAAGTGTGTCGTGGAGATCCGCGGCCATACGTTCCCGTTCTTTCGACACAGCTCGTTCTCGCTGCAGCAATTCCTCTTCCTGGTGCTGTGTAATGTCGGCTAGAGTTGCGATCATGCCTACGACTTCATGCCCGCTGGTGATGGGTACGGCACTGAACAAGACGTCGTAGCCACCGCCCGGACGAACCAAACGACATTCCTGGCCGTTTGTTATCTCCCCGCGCAAAGCTTTTATGCAGGGGGACTGATCGGCATGAATGTGACACCCGTTGCGATCTAGCATTTCACCCCAGATATCTGGAACGTGAGGGATCGGTTGTCCTTCGGAATCGCGTAACGCCAGCTTTCGCGCCTCCGCATTTACCAAGGTTATCCTTCCCTCCGCGTCGCACACCACGATAGCGGCGGGAGCCTGACGCAGAATCAGCTCCATTAATCCGGCACGAATCAGTTCATTTTTATCGAAGCTGGCGAGGGGGGCCTGACACACGTCGAGTGAGCGTTGAGAATTCGTCTTCGCAATGCCACCCTGTTCCTGGATGGCAATTCTGCCAGCGCGGATTTTGGAAACATTGATTTTGGAAATACTGTTTGCCGCCATGATCTTCCTTCCGAATCTCTCTGCGTAACGTATCTGTGCAAGCAGTGCAACCAAGTTTGTGGGTGGAGATCAATCCCTTCGAGATTTGTCCCCCGCGATCAATCCATTGTCACCAAGCCACGCTTCACGGCCGCGCCTATCGCTTCGGTGCGGCCTGTAACCTTGAGTTTTTCCAACATGTGGGTCACGTGTACTTTGACGGTGCCCTCGCTGATGTTGAGCGCGACTCCGATCTCTTTGTTGCTTTTGCCTTTGGCGAGCGCACGAATCACTTCCATCTCCCTCGTCGTCAAAGACCGTTCGGTTACTCGCTTGGCGAGCTTTGCTCCCACGACGGGCGGAATCCAGGTCTTACCGTCGAGCACTGTGTAAATACAGTTGATGAGATCTTCCACCGGGGCATCCTTGAGAACATAGCCTTGGGCGCCTGCCTTCAACGCCCGGTAAATGTCTTCTTCACTCTCGTAGCTGGTAACGATAACCAGGCGTGCCACTGACGCGTGCTCGTAAATGGACATCGCAGCTTCGATGCCGTCCATCACCGGCATGCGGAGGTCGAGTAGGCTTATGTCGGGACGCAGCTCCACAAACTTTTCCACGGCTTCGCGCCCATTGGCGGCCTCAGCCACCACCCGCATGTCAGACTGACGGTTGATTACCGTAACCAGCCCTTCTCGCACCATCGGATGGTCATCGGCGACCAAAATCGTCAGCTGCATTGGCGCCCTCAGTTCCGGTTTCGATGAGGATTCCCCCATATCTTGCAAAGCGGATTTCGATCGACGGCTGCCGCCGCGCGACGCAGCAAGCGACAGTTTCGTGGTTTTCAGAAAATCGTTCTGCAAAAAGTCATTTCGCGAAATGTTTTCTCTTCGTCTTTCTGCAGTTCTGTCTTCGTCTCTAACTCCGTAGGAATGGCATCCATCCCGCTGACGATAATCGATGCTTCTCTGCGTTCCAGACATCACAACCTCCACTTTCAAAAAGCTCTGATGCAATATCTCTGCGCGCCGCATTTTGAAGATACGAAACCAACCAAATTTCCGGCCCCACAAGTTCAATCGCTTTTTTGACGGAATAGCGCCCTAGGTTTGAGAGAAAATCGCGAATCGGGTCACCACGGTCCTCACCTTCTGCTTAAATCTACTTCACGACTGAACGAACTGCGTCTGCCAGTGCATCATCGTTGAAAGGCTTACTCAGAAAGGCGATTGCGCCGGCTTGCATCGCGTTATCCCGCGTTTCAGGCTCGTCATGTGCCGACACGAACACGATCGGAATTCGATGTTGTTCGATCACCAGGCGATGCTGCAACTCCAGTCCGCTCATTCCGGGCAACCTCAGATCGAGAATGAGGCAGGCCGTTTCGTGGTAATCGCCTGCTTCCATAAACTCTTCGGCTGAAGCGAATGTCCGTGCTCTGAAGCCTTCAGCTTTAATCAGCCGCTCCAGGGACTTGCGGACCCAGGGATCGTCATCCACGATCGCAATCAAAGCGGCTTGGGGTCCGGGCCGGGCTGCTTTGTCCCCTGATGGCCGCGACATCGGGATCATTTCCCGCGTCGTGCGCTTCGCCAACTCGAAGAGTCCGAAGCTCGCAAACTGTGAACTCATATGGCGGGCTCCTTATGGGAACGAAAATAACCCCGTTGCTGAGGGATGTCTATGGGACCATGGTCCAAGACTGCTAGGATTTTGGGGAGGCGAGTCCCAGTTTTCCGCCGATGCGGATTAGATGGGCCAGAGATTCAGCCTTCATCTTGTGCATAACCTGGCCGCGATGGACTTTGATGGTCTTTTCGCTGGCGCCGAGCTGTGCGGCGATCTGCTTATTGAGTAAGCCCTCGGCAACCAGAGGAAAGACTTCGCGCTCGCGAGGGGTCAGCGACTCATAGAGAGCCTGGAACTCATTGATCTTAACGCGCTCTTGCTGAGCCGTTCTGCTTTTTTCGATCCCATCCTCAATGGCGTCTATCAGATCCTGGTCACGGAATGGTTTCGTCAGGAATTCGACCGCGCCCGCCTTCATGGCTCGCACCGACATCGGGATATCACCGTGACCGGTTATAAAGACGATCGGCAGATCAACCTTTGCGTCGATAAGCTCCTGCTGTAGATCAAGTCCGCTCAGGCCGGGCAGGCGCACGTCGAGCACCAGGCAGCCGGGTCCGTCCGGACGCTTGGCGTGCAGAAACTCCTGTGCTGAGGTGAAGGTTTGCGCCTCGAGCCCGACGGACTTAACCAGCCTTTTGAGCGACAGACAGATAGCGGGCTCGTCATCAACAACGAATACGATAGGGTGATTTTCGGTCATTGAGTCCGTGGCATCTTTCAGGCGCAGATGGGAAGAGTGAAATTGAAGGTCGCGCCCTCACTAGCATTTGCGGCGGGCCACAATCGCCCGCCGTGAGCTTCAACAATGGAACGGCTGATCGCCAAGCCCATGCCCATTCCTGCCGGCTTGGTGGTATAGAACGTGTCGAAGATATGAGACATCACTTTGGCATCGAGCCCAGCGCCAGAATCCTGCACCGCCACTAGTACGTGCCCGGATTCCTGAGGTAGCGATCGGATCAGCAGGAGTCGCGGCCGGTCTGTGCTGGAGGTCATGGATTCGATACCATTCATAATCAAGTTCAGCATGACCTGTTGCAACTGGATCCGGTCACCCAAAACCGGCGGGAGACCCGGGCGCAGTTCGATCACAACTGAAATTTTGTGTGTCGCCATTTCAGCTGGAATCAGAGCGAGGACATCCAGGATGACCTGGTTGATATCCAATCGTGTTTTCATTGGAATTGCCTTCTTCATGAATGTTCGGATACGCGAAATCACTTTGCCTGCTCTGGACCCAAGCTCGGCAATATCTGTCACGACCTGGCGAATCTCTTCCAAATCGGGGGATTGAACGGCGAGCAGCCGGCGACAGGCGTTGGCATTGTTAACAATGGCACTCAGTGGTTGATTGATCTCGTGGGCGATCGATGCGGTCAGCTCGCCCATCGTGGTCACGCGGGTGACGTGCGCCAGATCGGCTTGCGCCGAACGCAGGGCTTCTTCCGCCTCTTTGCGTTCGGTGATGTCGCGGCTGATTGTTGCCAATACTATAGGATGGCCGCTCTCAGGTTCTCCAGCGAAGAAAATATGCTGATGCATGGAGATCGCTTTGCCCGTCTTGAAATGGCGGAATCGTATCTCTCCTTCCCAATGGCCATCCCGCATTACGATGGGCAACACCTGTTGCCGCAACTTTTCCTGGTCCTCCTGGGCGACATAGTCAGGTACCATCGTGCCGCGTGCCTGCTCATCTCCATCTAATCCCACTAATGCCAGTCCTGCGGGATTTACAAACAGCACTTGTCCTTCCGGGGACGCCATGCCTATAAAGTCGGGGCTGTTTTCGACGAGCGACGCCAGCTTTCTCTGCTCTTCTTCGGCCTGTTTTCGCTCGGTGAGATCGCGGGTGATTTTTGAAAACCCGATAAGTCTCCCTTGCGGATCGCGCAGCGCGGTGAGGACGACGCTCGCCCAGAAGCGTGATCCATCCTGGCGTTTGCGCCATCCTTCTTCTGCGAACCGGCCTTCGACGCTGGCTACATCGAGTTCCATCTGTGGCTTGCCACTCTTCAGGTCGTCCGGTAGATAAAAGCGGGAGAAGTGCTGGCCGATAATCTCCTCTCCCAGGTAACCCTTCATGCGCTGCGCTCCAGCGTTCCAGCTGGTGACAATGCCGTATGGGTCCAGCATAAAAATCGCGTAATCCTGGACGCTCTCGATCAACCACCGGAATTTTTCCTCACTGCGACGCAACTCCTCGTCCGCTCGCTTGCGCTGCGCGATTTCTGAATGCAGAATCTGGTTGGCGTTTGTGAGTTCTGCTGTTCGCTCCTCGACGCGCAGTTCGAGTTCCTGCTTCGCGTGCTGAAGTGCTTCCTGCGCGCGTTTGCGTTCGACGATTTCATGTCGCAATGCTTCAGGGCTTGGCAAAGCCAGCGCTTGTGGAATCAGGCGGACTAGCAGAATGGCGGTCGCGACAGAGGCCACGGCGGTTACGGCTTTCAGAGCGCCCGAAAGCCAGTAATTCGCATGCCAGAGTGTCCACACTTCCATGAGATGAGTGCCGCCGCAGGCCAGGATGAACACGCCGAAGCAGGCGAACACCGCGTTGAACGGGACGTCCCGTCTCTTGCGGATGAAGTAGACGAGTGTGATGGGAATGGATAAGTATGCTAGCGCAATCAACGAATCAGAAATAACGTGCAGCCACAGCAGCTTCGTGTTCCACAAATAGCAATAGCCATGCGGCATGAAATCATTGGAAGGGAGGAGGGTCTTGAGGGTTTCCATGATTGTTCTTTCAGTAACAAGTTTTTACCAACCTTTTTCGGATGTCGGTTACGCTATATCAACCGTGTTAGTTCGGCAAGGGAAGGTTGAGCTGTCACAGAAGTGACATCGTTACAGATATTGACAAAGGGTAAGAGAGTCGATGGCACTTCTCGCACTTCGCTCACCAACAACTGATGTTACTCCTTCTAATATTAGGCCGTCCGTTAATCGGAACCTTTACTTTGGAAACCTGTTCAGGCGCTGCCTCTCCAATTGGGGCAAGAAATCCATAACCCTATGGCAAAGGTCTTAGGAGTGTCTCCCGCTCCGGACCTACCCCTCCCTACGCTACTCTTCGGACTGCGAATTCATTCGCACGAGGAATTGTCATCGGGAGGGCCTATGGCTAAGTTGGGTCTATTGATTGGTCTCAATCTAAAACTTGGCCATATGGAGGTAACAATGACGGCGCAAAAGGAAACTCAATCGTCAACCGCACAGAAGTCGTCCCACCAGGAATCAGGGCGGCAACAATCCGCTTTAGCCCGGAGAAGCGCTCTACCTGCTCTGTCCCCCGTGTGGACAGATTCATTCGATCTCTTGAACCCGTTTTCTCTGATGCGCAGGATGCAGGAGGAACTGAACCGGGCGTTTTCGACGACGGGAACCGGCAGTTCATCGGGTAGTGCAGGCAACAACTTGTGGATCCCGCCCATCGAAGTCGCTCATAAGGACGGCAATTTCGTTGTGTCCGCGGAACTTCCTGGTCTCTCAGACGAAGACGTCACCGTGGAGATCGATAATGAGGCAGTTGTAATTCAGGGCGAACGCCAGTTTGAACATAAGGAAACAAAAGGTGGAATAACCAGAACCGAGCGCCGATATGGTGAATTCTACCGGGCGATTCCCTTGCCGGACGGAGCCGACACGGAGAAAGCCCGCGCCGAGTTCAAGGACGGTGTGCTGCAGATAAGTGTCCCGGTTGCGCAGGAGAAGAGCAATGTGCGCCAGATTCCGATCCAGACGACGGCATCGGCGCAATCGACTAAGCCACAACCGGCCACGTCGCAATCGGCCGACGCAGCAAAGAAAGAAGCGGACAAAGGCCAGAAGGCGGCCTGAGTCATGGGAACCTGAGTTACTGAGAGAAGTGCTGGTCGTCCGGTGGCGCTGGCAGTTGACGAGGTCAGCTTGGCTGAGGCATCATCGGCGACCAGACATTCCCTAGGCGATAGGGACAAGTCACAACCGAGGCGGACTGAGTGGCAACGACCGCATCCCGCAACCCACCGGCTTTTCTCTTCGATTTGGATGGCACGCTGGTGGACAGTGTTTATCAACATGTCCTGGCGTGGCGCGAAGCTCTGGAGTCTACTGGCATTGCGCTATCCGTATGGCGCATTCATCGCCGCATCGGCATGAGTGGCGGCCTACTGGTAAACGCCCTGCTAAGAGAGACTGGGCGAGCGGTAACAATTGAGCAGGCAGAGCAGTTGCAACAAACCCACGCAGCCGCGTATGCCCGACTGGCGGCGCAGGTCCGGCCCCTTCCGGGGGCAAAAGAGTTGTTGGCATTCCTGACCGAAGCCGGTATTCCCTGGGCGATTGCCACCAGTGGAAAAGGTGACTATGCCCGCGAAACTATCCGTTCCCTTGGCGTTGGTCCTGAAGTGCCAATCATTACTCGCGATCAGGTGGAGCGGGCGAAACCTGATCCCGATCTGTTTCTGGCTGCGGCCGAGCGTCTCAAAGTCGACGTGAAAACAGCAATCGTGGTTGGAGACAGTGTCTGGGATCTGCTTGCCGCGCAGCGCGCACGAGCGCTTGGTGTCGGCCTTCTTTCCGGTGGCTACGGCGAAGATGAACTGGAACGGGCCGGGGCTTACCGTGTCTACCAGGATCCGCTGGATTTGCTGCGTCATCTCGATGAGGTTGGAGTTCGGAATACTCTTAACAAAGGCTGATCGCGATCCGGAAGACAATCGCGCCGTGAGGGAAGGTAACGAACATCCCTCGTGCACCCAGGAGCCTTCATGAATGAGTCGGAACACGCGGTCGTGATTTTTGGTACACGTGGATCGTCCGAGGCCTATGCTATACGCGATTTTCTGCATCGGTGCGGCATTCGCTTCCAGTGGATTGAGCTTGGTGACGACGAACAAGCGCGCAGCCAGGCGCAGGTCACAGGTCTCAACGACAATCGACTGCCAATTTGTGTTTTCCCGGATGGTAGCCGGATGCAACATCCGACGGTCCGGCAAATTACGGAGAAACTTGGCTGGTTCCTGCACCCTTCCCGATCTGAATACGATCTGAGCATCTACGGCGCTGGACCAGCGGGTTTGAGCGCGGCGGTGTATGGGGCTTCCGAAGGCCTGAAGACCGTGCTGGTTGAGCGCTTCGCCGTGGGCGGGCAAGCCGGCACCAGTCCCAAGATCGAAAACTACCTTGGCTTTCCCGAGGGCATAAGTGGGGCACAACTGGCGGAACGCGCTCGTGAACAAGCCTGCCGCTTCGGCGCGGAGATTCTGCTGCTCCGCGAAGGTGTACGCGGCGAATTTCAGCCCGGCAAAGGGACGGTCTATTTAGCGGACGGCACAACCATTATTTCGCGGGCTTGCATTTGTGCAACCGGAGTGGAATACCGTCGCCTGGACCTCCCAAACGAAGATCGCTTTCGGGGAGCAGGCGTCTACTATGGCGCGGGCGCGAGCGAAGCATCGCTTTGTGCAGCTACCGATCACGTTTTCATCGTCGGGGGCGGCAACTCGGGGGCACAGGCCGCAATGCATTTCTCCCGCTATGCAGCAAAGGTCACTATGGTCGTGCGAGACGACTCATTAAAGAAGACTGTTTCCCAATATCTCGTCGATCGTCTCCGCTCCGCTCCCCGCGTCGAACTATTGTTGTTGACCGAGGTCACCGCGCTCCACGGCGATCAGACCTTGAATGCGATCACGTTGAAGAATAAACAGACCGGCGAAGAGTGGACGGAAGAGACCAGTTGGCTTTTTCTCTGCCTCGGTGGCGTGCCACACACGCAGTGGGCTGTGGAAGTTGGCGTAGTTCGCGATGAGTTGGGGTACTTGGTCACCGGTCCGGATCTAATGAGAAATGGTTATCGTCCTGACAACTGGCATCTCGACCGGGATCCTTATTATATGGAGACGAATATGCCCGGCGTGTTTGCAGCCGGCGACGTGCGGCATGGTTCGGTGAAGCGTTGCGCTTCAGCGGTTGGCGAAGGCGCTATGGCAGTAACCTTCGTCCATCGCTACGTGACGAGCGGGTAGGAGTGGATTAGGTGTAACTCTCCTGTCCTCCCCCTCGCTCGAGTCGCCCGCTCACCGTGTGGCCTGCAGTTCAAGCGGCCTTTTGTGTACATTGCGGGCAATTGGACTGAATGTCGTCCTTATTGGCACGCAAGTAGTTCTCAAACGCTCCCCACCAGCGGGGCTTCAGCAAGGCTACACCAGAAGCGGCTTCCTCAGCGCGGGCCGCCGTTTTGGGACGTAGGGTTACTTTACCGGCGCCCGGGGCAGGATCGCTGAAAACTTCGCTGATCCGCTCGGGAAAAAGCTTGGCCACATCCAACGGTGGGCTTGTCCCGTCGCTTTCTTCGCCAATCGAATCCGCCTTAGGAAAAACGGGTCCTTCGAGCGGAGTGACGATCCGGTCAGAACCCTTCATATGCATCACCGGCCCCTCCTCCCAATACTGCTTGAACTCCTCCTCGTATTTTTCCCACTCGTCTCCTGAGCGCAGCGATTTCCCGTCGTATTGCGGAGAATCCTTGATTTGTTCTCTGGTGACTCCGGTGGCGAGACCGTCTTCGTGGTTTTCGTCGCCGGAAACGCGATCCGCGGGGAGAAGGAAAGATTCAGCTCCCAGCCAGCCACCGCCATCCACCACGAGGTAGCCAATTTCCATAGTGTCATGGTCAAAGATCACATCATCTACTTTGCCTAGTTTTGCTCCATCTGATCCGCGAACAGGGGCGCCGCGGATGTCGCGGATGTCGCCAGAAAGACGCTGGGTTCCAAGACTACCGCAGTGAGCCATTAGTTGCCTCCCTCTCATTCATCTTTGATAAATTAATACGCTGCGGACGCGAAGCTAGTTCCCGCACTGCTAACTAGCCATTTTGTGGTCTCCAACGTCCTCGTACTCTGCGTCAATTACTCCCTCATCTTTCTTTGTCTGACCATCTGTCTGGCCATCGGCTTCGGGAGTTGCGCCGGCACTCGGCCGCCGGGCGTTTGATTGACCTTGGGCAGTCTTGTACAGTTGCTCGGCCAACTTGTGAGAGGCCTGCGTCAGCTTCTCTCGTGCCTGGTCCATGCTGCGCTTGTCGTTCGAGTCCAGCGCCTTTCGGGCGTCAGCCACCGCATTCTCCACGTCGCCGCGTTCGGCGCCAGAAATCTTGGCACCACTTTCCCGCAGCATTTTTTCGACGTCGTAGACCAACGAATCGAGCTGGTTCTTGGCTTCGATCTCCTCGCGCTTTTCCTTATCCTCGGCGGAGTGCGCACTAGCCTCCTTCGCCATGCGCTCGACATCTTCCTTGCTCAAGCCCGAAGAAGATGTGATTGTGATCTTCTGGTCCTTGCCGGTGGCGAGATCTTTCGCCGTCACATTGAGTATGCCGTTGGCGTCTATGTCGAATGTGACTTCAATTTGCGGGACGCCTCGCGGCGCCGGCGGAATACCCGTGAGCTGGAATTTTCCAAGAGTCCGGTTCTGCGCTGCCAGCGGGCGTTCGCCTTGCAGTACGTGGACGTCGACAGACGACTGGTTGTCGGCCGCGGTAGAAAAAGTTTCGGTCTTGCGGATCGGGATCGTCGTGTTGCGTGCAATCATCGATGTGGCCACGCCACCCTGGGTTTCGATCGAAAGCGTGAGCGGAGTAACGTCGAGCAGTAGCAGGTCTTTGACGTCGCCCTGCAGCACGCCACCCTGGATGGCCGCGCCAACCGCCACAACTTCATCCGGGTTCACACCTTTGTTGCCTTCTTTCCCAAAAAGTTCCTTGACCAAATGCTGAATGCGCGGCATGCGTGTCTGCCCGCCGACCAGCACTACTTCATCGATCTTGCTGATGTCCACATCGGCGTCTTTCATACATTGTTTGCACGGAGGCACGGAACGTTGGATCAGGTCGTCGATCATCGATTCGAGTTTCGCCCGCGTAAGTTTCTTGACCAGATGCTTGGGACCGTTTGCATCGGCGGTGATAAAGGGCAGATTAATTTCGGTCTCCATGGTGGTGGAAAGCTCGATCTTGGCGCGTTCGGCGGCATCGCGTAGACGTTGCAGGGCCATTTGGTTGCCCTTGCCGCGCAAATCCAGCCCTTCGTCCTTTCTGAACTCGTCGATCAGCCAGTCGACCAATCTCTGGTCAATGTTGTCGCCGCCCAGATGGGTGTCGCCATTCGTCGCCTTCACTTCGATGACGCCGTCGCCAACTTCGAGAATCGAGACATCGAACGTTCCGCCCCCGAAATCGTAGACAGAAATAGTCTCGTCTTTTTTCTTGTCGAGGCCGTACGCCAGGGCCGCCGCGGTTGGCTCATTGATAATGCGCTTCACATCCAGGCCGGCGATCTTGCCTGCGTCTTTCGTCGCCTGGCGTTGCGCGTCGTTGAAATAGGCGGGGACAGTAATTACCGCGTCAGTGACTTTCTCGCCGAGGTAATCTTCCGCCGCCTTCTTCAGCTTTTGCAGAATCATGGCTGAAATTTCCGGTGGCGTGTAGCGCTTGCCATAAGCCACGATAACCACATGGTCGCCCTCGCCTTCTACCTTGTAGGGCACCATCTTCATTTCATCCTTGACCTCGTCGTAGCGGCGGCCCATGAAACGCTTGATCGAGAAGATCGTATTTTCGGGATTCGTGATGGCTTGGCGCTTCGCGACTTGCCCGACCAGTCGCTCTCCCGTCTTGGTGAAAGCGACAACGGATGGCGTAGTGCGGCCGCCTTCTTCGTTGGCGATGACTTTGGCCTCACCGCCCTCCATAACCGCCACAACTGAATTCGTCGTACCGAGATCGATGCCAATTGTCTTGCCCATGGTGTCACCTCCTGGATCCTGATAAGAACAGCCACACTCCGCCCGAAGAACACGCCAACGATTTGGCGTTAGATCGAGGGAGGAAAGTGCTCAAACATCTTGTGTACATCTTTCTCAAGCTCCTTGACGTTCTTCTCCGGTTTGCTGGCTAGAACGTCGCTCGCTGACCCGCGCCAAATCAGTTTCATAGTGTTGGTGTCAAACATATCGACGACCAGGGTTCCCACGCGGTAGGGCCGTACTTCAGTGATGGCATCACCAAATCCCCTCCACCTCCAGCCCAGTCCGGTGTAGAACGTCTCCAAAGTTTGACGTTCATGAGTGGTGCCGACAGCCATGACCGAAACGTCCCCGCCAGACGGGACGTACGTCCAGCCTCGCGCTGCCAGTTCTCTTTCAATTGCATCTTTGACCCGATCATCCCAGAGGCTATTCGGAGTCTCGACCCTCGCCCAGGAATAGGTCTTGTAGCGGCTGAAGTCAGCGTGGTGGTCATAGTCGGTGACAACTTCTCGCGGGAATGCAGCGGTTGCCGCAAACAACAGCGCCATACAGAAAAATGAAAAACGGTTTCGAAGCTTCATAAGCTCTCCTTGCGAGCTGTGGGTGATATTTTTTACCCTCTGCGCCCAGATACTAGCGTTTCGACATGTCGGTGACAATTCCTCATGAGAATGAGGATGCATTGCGATGGGACGGGTAGAAACGTGTTAGCCCCGCGTCAGAGGCGCCCGTAAGACTTTAGCAGTAGGGACGTTTGTCGAAGTTGAGCTGACCTTCTCCCAGTGGGACTGGGGTAGAGATTCCCAGCAGCATTAATGGGAATCTGCCGCGTGGCCGGCGCGTTGGGCCAAAGATGAAAGGTGTGCTTCAATCGGATTCGGAGTCGCCATCCGATTCATGGGCGTAACTGACGATGATGCCCATTCGAGTCGCCCGTTGCTATCCGCGACTTCCTGGACGATTTTCGTGAACAACTGATCTTTCATGGCGGTTGGTTTCCTGTAGTCGACCGCGTAGCTGACCGCAAATTCCAAATTCCCGGCATCGACGACGAGTGCGACAGTAGGTTCCAACGAAGGATCTGCGCTTTCATAAATGTCACTCATCGCTTTCCATGAGCTCTCCGCCGCGACCAGATACTCGCCAATCGCCTCCTTGGCCACCCGCAAGAGCATCTCCCTGGCAAATTGGCAATCGCTGGTGGTTGTAAATACAACTTTAATCTCGTCCCAGACAAACTGGAATCCTTGCGAGTAGTTGAAAACGGACCCTTTCAAGACGATGCTGTTGGGGATGCGAACGATCCGGCCGTTGTACAAGTCCCTGCCGACCCAGTTTCCCGTTTCCATCAAAGTGGTTCTCAAGAGCCCGATGTCGATCACATCGCCTCGAATATCGCCGATCTGAATTCTGTCTCCGACGGCGTAGAGCTTTGAAAAACCGATGGAGAAGGCACCGGCAATGCTGGCTAACACGTCCTGGAGAGCCACTGCCACACCCGCGCCGACGACACCGAGGGCAAAGCTCAGACGGCCCAAGCGATCTTCAAAGAGGATGGCGAGGAAAAGGAGAATCGAAAGGTATCCGGAAAAGGCGATGAACTTTCGCACCTTGTAGCGCGCGTCGGCCCGGCCGAAGCGGCGGGGCAGGGTCTCTTCAAGCACGCGAAACGTGGCATGAATAAGGAGGATTCCAACAACTGCGGCAATGCACTTCCCGAGGACCGAAAGCGAGACAGCGTGTGTCAAGAGATCATTCATCGTTCATCCGGCAGGCTCAACGATGCTTTCCGAGTGCCGTTCCAAGCTTTACTTTTTCTAGAAAACGGCCGGACCGTAAAGGAAGACGGCCCGGCCATGGGAGGGAGCACTAACGCGGCGGCAAAATCTCACTTGCTCGCAATCTCCAACTTCTGCTCCAGATGTTCGAGCTTGGCCCTGGTTTGTCCGTATCGCCAGAAGGACGAGATCATGTCCGATAGCTGATGAGCGGTTTCGGTGTTTTCCTTGAGATACTCAGTGTACGAACCAGAGGTTGGCCGTGCCTGGTTCTGGCTGAGATGCTGAATAGCCGCGCTGGTGTTCGCAGCCAACTCCTTCAGCAGCGGCACCATGCGGTCAATTGCCTGCTGCTGCCATGGAGAAGCCGAATCGCGAGATTCAATCAGCTTCGGAACCAGCCGCCCCATTGTATTCACGTGATCTCTTATCTGCTCGAGCATTTCTGCGTGAGTTTGCCAACTCGCGTTCGAGCGGGTCAGGGACTCCAATTCGTCGGCATCCCTACTCAATTCGGCAGCGTGTTCCTTGGCCTGCAGCAGCAGTTGAGCGACCTCGGAATTTTCGGGTTTCTGCGCCGGCAGCAGCGTTACAGCCAGGAGGAACATCAGCGCTACCAGGGCTGGTGTTCTCATGTGAGCCATTCTCAGATTCGAAGTCCGCATAATTAGTCTCCTTGTTGTTGAATTGCCTTTCACCTCAATTTTGCCGCGACACGAAGGGAGTAAACGACGAGATCAGTTAAACGACGTTCGAGAACAATCTGTTCGTCTCCAGCCCTATCGTTACGTTTCGAGAGGAATGCTAGCGACGGAATCGGTTGATGACAATTCCTCGTGAGCATAAAGAGAGATTGTGAAACAGGAGATACAAGCGTGTCGGTGTCAGGTGAGAAGCGATTGTACGACCTTGGAAATAGATCATTTCATCGCGTGTTGAGGCAGGCGCAACTCTCCCCTCATTTTCTGCCAGCGTTCGTTTCCGGGAGGCTGCCGTCATCAGTCAAATCCACTAAAACCGCCACGTCAAACTTCGAATAATATTTCTTGACGTCGGAGGCTCCATACTTTTGGCGAAATTTCTCTACTACCGAGGAGACCTCCCCGGAGTCGGTTATGGGAGTGCCCTCAAATTCCCCTTCGGCACTTCTAATCGATATCCGGATCCAGCGGTTGCGGAGCAAGTTCTGGTACCACTGCGTGTCCGAGCCTTGTACCGGCAACAGATACAATTTGTCTCCTTCAAACACGAACCAGACGGGACGGGAGATGGCTTTCCCCGACTTTCTGCCGATGACGCTGATCTTGATCTGACGATCCCTCGCAAGACGAGTTTTCAGTTTTTCATTTGCCGTTGGCACGCTGCCTCCGCTGAAAGATTCGCGGTCCCGCTCACGAGTCATCTCGGCCGCGAAGATGGCGCTCTACGACTCGACGCTACGTGAGGCGGGAATTCTCTGTCTACCATAGGTCCGGCCTTTTTTCCAATTCGCATGTTTTCAATCTGCTGCGGTTCCAAGGCCCGGCCCGGGTGGGGCAACATAGCTTCCCGCTCCCGATCAAAAGATATTCTCGGTGGTGGTGGTTCACTTCTCGTGATCAGTCTTGGTGGACCCATCGGCGGCATCCTTCCAGCCTCGCCCCGTACTGCAGGCGACTCCCTTCGATTCGCCGGAGAGGGAGAAATCCGCACCCTATTTTCGGCCACTGATCTTTCAGCCAGCGACTCGTTCTTGGCCGCGAGCGGCTGCGAATGCACGGGTGGCCGAGATACCGGCTTTCCTGACAAAGCGGCACGCATCGTGGGATTAACGCCAGGGTGGGGAATGACCTGCGCCTTCGCGAGTTGTTGGGGAGTCAGCTTGATCATTGAATGCGCTACTGATTGCCCACTGCTGAACACATCGCCATGCACGGCTGTAGTCGCGATCGTCCGGTAGGCGTAATGCACGTTCTTGATGTTGGTGATATTGGTGATGTTCGTTATGTTGGTCACGTTGCGGATGTTCGTAACGTTGACGACGGTCAAGTAATCTCCGCCGAAGTGATACCAGGGAAAGAATGGTTCCCCGGGGCCCAGCGGAAACCAACCCACTAGTCCGCCAATGCCTAGGCTAATCGAGAAGTCGGGGCCTCCGAGAAATGCCACGAAAGCCGGGGCATAGACCGGCAGAGGTACGATCGGACCGGGCAGCCATCCCCAAGCCAATCCGATGTGTACCCATCTGCCATAGTGGAACGAGCAAAAACCCCAAGGCTCATCTTCCACCCACGTCCAGCCCCACGGACCCACCCACACCCAATGACCGAAACGATAAGGAACCCAGTCTACCGCAACGCCCGTGGGATACCAGATCGGACCGTAATCGGCGACCTCCTCCCAATGCCCGTAAGCGTCCAGGTCGTCATAGCCAGGCAAACTTGGACTTACATACTTTCTCGATGATGAAGACGAGAGACGCAGGTCTCGCGCTTCACTCCATTCGTCGAAACCATCCGGAACGGGCAGGGGAATCGCTTCAATCTGGATCGGATCTTGCCCAGTCAGACGAACCGCCTCGCCGGCGTGCAAGGTCTGAGAAATACCTGCCCCGGTTATTTCCAGGCTGCCATCATTTACGGTCACCTTCGTACGAAGACCATCGGGGGCGGTGTCGACACGGTACGTGCCAGGTCCAAGTAAAGTAATCGCTCCGTTCGGCGTGTCAACCTCGATCGTGTTGCCAGAGGGCATCTGATACACGCTGATCCGGAGAGTACCTTGCTCCAGGCCGAGTTGCATGATCTGGTCGTTCAGATTCGTCACAGTTAAGTCAGTCGTGCTCGCCAGTCGGACCGTGAAGGGGCCGACCTGAAGTTCCGCCCTCGAGTCCGCGTCGGTGTAGAGGCGATCACCCGTCGTCACCGGAAAGTTGAGTGTCGCCTCGCTCCATTGATCCACGCCCGCGCGCAAGAAAGAGACCTTGCCTCTCAAAAAGCTGGTTCGGGCGACACGCGTGGGCGGATTATCCTGGCCGGACGAACTGTCCGGGGCTAGCGAGTTGTCTTGAGCAAGCGACAGTCGGCCGAAACAACACAGCAGAATTATCGACACACACGCGGCAATTCGAAATGTGTTTGCAGCTTTCATTCTTTTCCTCCAGCGCGTTTCGCTCGCCCCCAGACCAAAGGCTCGTACGGCAGTTAGACTTCGAGCGTGATTCGGTTCTCCACCGAACTAATCCTCGGCGCCGACCACGCCGTCCCTGACAATAACTCCGATCTCGTTGGGCTGAAGTCGCGCATCCCACCGTAGTTCAGCCATCACGTCTTTCTGAATTTCTATGTCGCTTCGGTTTAACGTTGCGGTAACCATGACGATCTCCTTCTTAATGTCTTGCGTCCTTTTAATCTCTTTTTAATCCATGACTCCGCACCTGCTGGCGGTGCGATCGTCAGGTGAATCGATGTTGTTGCCCGCGGGCTCCTTAGCGCCGCTCTTGTTGCGATTGCCGTTTCAGGAATCCAGACAATTTGTCCTCGAGTTTGGCGAACACGGCACTAGCGTCGGACTTGCCTTTTAGCTGCTTCTCGAGACTTGAGATGTCAGCACTCAAGGCCGCATATTCGGGAGCTTGCGCCGCATAACCGAGTTCTTTGGCGCGCTCAATCTCACTCTTGGCAGTTTGTACCAGCGTCTGCGCTGTGGCCTTGTCGTTCTGACTTTTCGCCTGCGCGGCATTGAGTGCCTCCCGCGCGAGCACAAGCGGCAAAGGAGTGACCCGATCGACCGCAAGTAAAGTGTTCAGGGCTGTCAGCAACACATTGCTGGCATCGTCATTTTTCTTTTGGTCAAGCAGGCGCACGGCCTCTTTCAGAGCGTCGGGGTACGCTGCCAATGGCAAGCTGTAGGTGCGGACCCGAATTTCGCTGGTTAGCGCGTCGAGTACGACACGCGCCGCCGGATAGTCTTTGGCTGCCACTGTGGTGGATACCTGTTGGGCAAGTGCCTTGATAATTTTGGAGTCGTGCGGAGCTGCGTCGATGACCTCGACGTGCACGCTGACCGGAATGAACGCACTTGCCGGGTTACGAGCCAGTAGAACGTTGATCTTCCCCGTGGCTTGCTCGATCGCCTGGAGCGCCTTATCCGTTTTGTTCGAGGCAATGGCGTCGATCGCGACTTGAGTCTTGGCTATGACCGCGATCGCATCCTCATCCAGGCTTTTTCCGGCTTCTTCCTCAGCTTGCTTTCGCTCTTTCTCGACGCCCGGCCGGGCTTGCTGTTCGGCGTCCTGACGTTGTTTGTCGAAATCGGGCGGGTTCTGGGTTTGGCTTTGGGCCGGAGGTTTGGTAGACGCGTCGGTCGAGGTTGTCTCGTTAGAGCTCCTCGTACTCGTGCATGAAATCGTCCCGAGGCAGAGCGCCAAGGAACTGGCGATCACCAATAACCAGATGTTGATCCTGTTCTTCTCCTTCATAACATTCTCCTTCCGCACGTTCTTTCCCATTGCTCACGTGGACGTTCGGCAGTCATGCTAGTGAGTCCGCTCACCGATAACAATTCGTCAGGAGGGTGAAGTCAGGTTCCTAAGGAGCGGAGAGACTGCCCTCAGCCTAGGGTTAGAGATGGCTGTACGACTTAGGGAGCGGGGGATCGAATGATGCTTGGAGACCTGATCCATTAGTTCATCTAGTTCATCCTACAAACCATTCGAGGGGGTTGATTCTGCCGCCGCTGATCAAACCCTATTCTGAAGCTTATTCGCGTGAAGAAGCGATTGCGATTTTCGGGCTGCACGTGAGCCGTTGAGAAGGTGGGTTAAAGGCTCCTGAAGATCAGACGAATCAACCGGGCCACGATTCAACCCTATTCACAACGGCGATATCGAATTAGAGCCGCGTGCGTCCCTATGAAATGGAGCGTTGGGAAACCTGCCCGCTGGCCGACGCTCGTAGCACGCAAAGTCAAGTCGCTTTCACTCTACGATCGGTTCGTGATCGCATTGCATTCGCCTGATGAAGCCGTCGAAACCGGACTGCTCCGATGCCCTCCAGAGAAAAAGGCGGCAAGGCTTGCCTTCAGCATTCAGCAATGACTTTCTCCGGCCCGGTTCAGGAATTCACCGGATTCTTAGACGGGCGTCTCGTCGGGCGAGTAGTCAGTTGAGAGGCTGAGATCCTTCCAGTTCCTATCTGACTCGATCTTATCAACAGCGCTCTTTTCGGCTGCCGCGTAAGAGTCGCTTCCGAGCAAC
>Ga0209332_1000099_pt1 | contig 22106 bp, 20 predicted proteins | sample BlaSpr_A8_OM3_M1_FD_187974 | JGI IMG/M metagenome (GOLD analysis project Ga0209332, IMG submission 187974) | Forest soil microbial communities from Thunder Bay, Ontario, Canada - Black Spruce, Ontario site 2_A8_OM3_M1 (SPAdes) (version 2) | ecosystem: Environmental > Terrestrial > Soil > Boreal...
CACATCATCATTCATTTTTTTGATGAGACGCGCTGGTCGCGAACGCTCAAGATCGTACGGTGACCAGCTTTATGGCAGCAGTTACTGAAGTGCAGAAGAACAGCGAGCACGCAGCCGGCGGCAAACCGCGCGAAACAACTGTAGAGTTCCTGGCGTCGCTGGCAGGTGTGCTGGTAACCGGCCTTTTCATCATAACTTTTGTTCTGCAGGCCTTTGAAATCCCCTCCAGTTCCATGGAGGACACGCTCCTCATCGGCGACCACGTATTTGTAAACCGCGAGCAGTTCGCAAAACCGACACGCTGGATGGGGCCGCTGTTGCCTTACCGCGAGCCTCGCCGCGATGACATTGTGGTATTCCTTTCCCCCGAGGAAAAAGGCTTGTTCATCGTAAAACGGGTTATCGGAGTCCCGGGTGACCGCATCCATTTGCATGACGGCTCTGTTTATCGTAATGGCGTAAAAATTGACGAGTCCTACGTCCACCATAAGTACGGCAACTATGACCCGTACCGCGATAATTTTCCTGCGGTTCCTCCGTCAGGAGCATATGGTGTGACCAGCGCGGATTGGCAACAAACAATGTCATCCTATGTTCAAGGCGAAGACATCGTGGTCCCGCCGAATAGCTATTTCGGAATGGGCGACAACCGCGACGTCAGCAAAGACAGCCGCTATTGGGGCTTCATTCCGCGCAAGAATGTGATTGGCCGGCCAATGTTTATTTATTGGTCATTCATCACCCCCGCCGATCAATACCAGATGCGCAGCGTGGGCGACCGTCTGGGATTTGTTGCACACATCGTCATTCATTTTTTTGATGAGACGCGGTGGTCGCGAACGCTTAGGATCCTACGGTGACATTGAGGCCAAAATTCCTGCGCTCCAAACGCGGAATGATGGCCGTCGTAGCGCTCGTCTTGGTACTGTTCCTGTTTCGTCCCGGCGTTTACCGCCTTCGAAATCGAATTGCAATATCGATAGGAAACGCGCTCGGCCGCCGAGTCGCCATCGATAAGGTCCGCGTGCGCCTTCTGCCGCGCCCGGGCTTCGATCTCGAGGGACTCGTCATCTACGACGCTCCCGAGTTTAGCGAGGAGCCGATGATCCGCGCGCAGGATGTTTCCGCAGCCATCCGCTTTCGATCGCTATTTCGCGGACGGCTTGAGATCGCAACACTGAGCGCAACCGAGCCCAGCATCAACCTGGTGCGCAACCATCAAGGCCGATGGAATCTGGCCAGCCTGCTTGAACGTAACGCCCAAATTCCGGCAGCTCCAACTGAAAAGCGGGCTTTCGAACGCCGCCCGGTATTCCCCTATCTTGAAGCCGGGCACGCGCGCATCAATTTTAAAATCGGACAGACCAAGAAGTCCTACGCCCTGATGGACGCTGACGTCACGCTTTGGCAGGACTCAGAAAATTCCTGGAGCGCGCGCATCAAAGGCGCTCCCGTTCGTACCGACTTCAACCTCACCGACACTGGCATCCTGACCATCGACGGCAAGTGGCAGCGCGCCTCCAACTTGCGCGAAACTCCACTGCAGGTTTCGGCGCAATGGCAAGGCGGGCAGCTCGGGCAGATCACGAAATTGTTTAGCGGCAAAGATCGTGGATGGCGTGGCGGATTGACTGTCAAAGCGCGTCTGTCGGGAACGCCCGAAACATTGACCGTCAGCAGCCAGATATCCGTCGACGATTTCCATCGTTACGATATTGCCGGCAGCGAGAACGTGCGCCTGGCTTCTGCTTGCTCAGGACAATACAACTCGATTACGACCTCCATTTCTGATTTGCTGTGTCAATCGCCGGTCAGTGGCGGAAACATCAGCATGCGTGGAAATGCGGCGCTCGTCTCCGGAGTGCCCACTTACGATCTCACCATGGCCGCAGAAAACATTCCGATGGCCTCAATGATTCGATTGCTGCGCCAGGCCAAGAAACAGGTTCCAGTAGAACTTACTGCGAGCGGATTGTTGAATGCCGAGTTCCACGGCACGCGGTCCGTGAGCGGGGCCGCGCCCCACGGGGCATTGCCGCACGTCATATGGACTGGGACAGGCGCCGCGACCAATGTGCGGATCTCCTCATCGGCAGCGCAAAATGGAAAGAGTTCTGCCAAGGCGGCACGAGATGAAATATTTTTCGCATCCATTCCGCTGATGCTGATTGGCCCGTCAACTAACCGCAGGCAAGTCGGACAGCGCCAACAGCAAAGAGATGAAGAATCTGCCGAATTGAATTTAAGGATTGGTCCGGCAGCAGTGGCAGTGGCAATGCCAACAACAACGACACTGACAATGAACTCGAATCCGCTAGCCGTTGGCGGCTGGATATCCAGGAATGGCTATCAGTTTTTTCTGCGCGGCGATGCGGAGCTGAAAGATTTGTTTCGCATGGAGAACCTGATCCTCGGGCCACGCTCGCGTCCGGCAGCGGAAGGATTAGCGAAGTTAGATGTCGGCGTATCTGGCGAATGGCAAGGATTCGCGGCTCCCAGCGCGCATGGGACCGCGCAATTGCGAAACGTGCTCGCTGAGATGCGCGGGCTCAATACTCCGATCGAAATTCTATCGGCGAATATCAGCCTTGCCGCCGATGCGTTATCCATACAGAAACTTTCTGCTCGTACTGGTGATCTTCGCGGTGGCACACAGTGGAGCGGAACCGTGACTGCTCCCGTTCATTGCGCTGCCCAAACCACTCCTACAGGCACCGCTGCAGTTTCCGCTCTGACCGCTTCTCCGAATTGCGCGTTTCAATTCGATCTGGCGGCTGATGCTCTTTCGACCGCGGATTTGGCGGAATGGCTGACGTCGCGCCCAGTTAACCGCCCGTGGTATCGCATTCTGAACTCTGATTCCAATAACAATCCCGGTGACCAACGACTCCGGTCTCCACTTCTGGCGTTGCAGGCTCGCGGCAATTTGCGCGTTGGTCAGTTAATTTTAAAGAACATGATCGCAAGCCAGGTGACCGCGCAGGTTGAAGTCGATCGCGGCAAAATCACGCTGACCGCGCTGCGCGGGCAACTGCTACAAGGTACGCATCGGGGAAATTGGGTCATTGATGTGAATCAGCCGGCGGCAGACAAAGACCGCTCCAACAGCGGTGTTTCAGCAGCCAGTGTGACCTTTCAGGGCACGGGAACACTGCGCGACATTTCCCTCGACCAGTTGAGCAAGTTAATGAACAGCGACTGGATTTCCGGAACAGCCGATGGAAATTTCGCTGTCCAAGGCTCAGACTTTCGCGAACTGCTTTCTCGTTCCAGCGGAAAACTACAGTTCGTTGTCAGGAATGGCAGCTTGCCGCACCTCGAGCTTCCAGATTCGCCTGGGCCCCCCGGGCCCCCCGGGCCAATGACAGTCAAGCATTTCACGGGAGAATTGAATTTAAAAGAAGGCGCGTGGCGCCTCTCCGGCGGCAAACTTGAATCGAACGCAGGCAATTATCAAGTTAGCGGGACGGCCTCTGCAGGAAGCATTTGTGACTTCATACTCACAAGCGAAAACGCGCAAACCTGGTCAGTCACGGGCTCTCTCGCCGAACCTCACGTGTCGACCGTAGATCCAACTGCCGCTCGAGCGGACGCTCGCGCCAACAGCAAAAACGAACGCCGTTAAGCCATAACGAAACTATTGTAGAGACGCGGCTCGCCGCGTCTTCAGATCGTGTGGAGCGGACACTCTTGTCCGCTTGCGTGCAGTTCGCCACTACCAACGCGGACATCAGTATCCGCTCCACACCAGACAAAACAAATTACGGTTCATAACCCGCGCCCCGCAAAACCTTTCCTGGCAACGCTCCTGTCATTTTCCCGTTCTCAATCACTAAACTTCCGTTAACCAGCACAAACTCCATGCCTTCCGATAAATGATTTGGATCGTCGAAAGTGGCTACATCGCGCACAGTCGCAGGATCGAACACAACCACGTCTGCCCACATCCCCTGCTTCAGCACTCCGCGATCTGTAAGACGCATGCGCTGGGCTGGCAGCGCCGTGAACTTGCGAATGGCGTCTTCCAACGTCAGTTTCTTTTCTTCACGTACATACTTCCGCAGCACCCGCGGAAATGTCCCATAAGCCCGCGGGTGCGGATGCTCTTCGCCCAGCACGCCTTCAGGCGATGTCCCAGAAGAATCGTTGTCAACCGCGACCCACGGCTGCTGCAGGGCGAGTACCACGTCGGGCTCTGACATTCCAAATACAGCGACGCTCGTGAATCCATTATCTTCAACCAGCAAATCAAAGAGCGTATCCATCGCATCTTTGTTAAGCATCTTCGCAATGTCGGAAAGTCGTTTCCCCTGAAACTTCTTCAACTCCGGATTTTGTACAAGCGTGATCGTCACATCCTGCGGGCCGGTGATCTCGTCCCATTCATTGTCCCAATCTTTAGACGGCGCCTCCATATCTTTGCGAATGCGCGCGCGAGTCGAGGGATCTTTAAGACGCTCGATCATCTTCGCATCGCCGCCATCATGCGCCCACGGTGGAATGAATGCCGACATGCTGTTCGACCACGCGGTGTAGGCATACGTATCAGCGGAAATATCAGAGCCTTCGGCGCGCGCTTTATTAATTCGTGCCAGCAGATCGGGCATGCGTCCAAAGTTCGACTTGCCGGCCACTTTGATGTGCCAAATCTCAACCGGAATATGCGCCTCGCGGCCGATGCGAATCGCTTCGTCGATTGACTCGATCACGTTATCGCCTTCACTCCGCATGTGCGTCGCATAGATTCCTCCGAACTTCGAAGCCTCAGACGCGAGCGCGATCAACTCCGCAGTCTTCGCATACGGAGCAGGCGCATATTCCAGCGACGTCGAAACTCCGACCGCTCCGTCGTGCATGGCTTCGCGCACGAACTTCTGCATTTGTTGCAACTGCTCGGCAGTGGGCTGCACATCGGCATCTCCGAGTACCATGCGCCGAACCTGCGTCGCGCCCACATAGCTGGCCAAATTGATTCCCATGCCTTGCTTTTCGAGATGCGCGAAATACTCGCGCAACGTTCGCCAATCGGGATTGATCTTGTAATGCTGATACGCCGGACGATCGTTCGCGATGATCGAGTCGTTCAGAGGAGCCGCTGATCCGCCTTCTCCCGTTATCTCCGTGGTGATGCCTTGATAGATCTTCGAAGGCAAGCGAGGATCAACGAGGATAGTCGTCTCGGACTGCCCGAGCATGTCAATAAATCCCGGCGCGACGACTTTCCCCTTAGCGTCGATGGTGCGTTTCCGCGGCGCAGCAGAGAGAATGCCGATAGCGGCGATTCGTCCATCACGAATTCCGACATCGCCCGAATACCAAGGCGAACCTGTGCCGTCGATGATGTGTCCATTGATGATGACAAAATCGAAAGGCGCTTCATGAGAAGAATTTGCAGAAAAATCTGCTGCGAAAACGCAAGTCGTTAATAGAAGCAGGAGGAAGGCGAGTATGAGGCGTGCTGTTGCGTTTGGGGAAGTCATCGGCGCGAATTATAAAGCATCGCGCCGATTATCCTGCCTGATTCCGCGCACTCAGGCGATGGCAAAGCGAGCGGCGCGTTCCGGCGCCCGCAAAATGCAGATCGCCTCTTTCAGCGATGAAATCTCAAACACTGACGTGAGGTGCGTTGCATCAAGAATTCGGCGAAAGAAAACCGGAGGATTCACCAGCTTCAACTTTGCCGACTTCTGCATCGCCCAGCGGCGAACAAGCAACAACGCGCCCAAACCGCCTGCATCGATCTGCTCGACCTCTGACACGTCGAGCACCAGCACGCGAACGCGTTCGAGTTGCTCGATACTGCGCCTGAAGTTGTCGAGCGCAGTTCCGCGCACCATGCGGCCGGAACAACTCACGACCGCGATATCCTGCAAGCATTCGACTTGAAATTGGAGTTCCATATGTCTATTCATACGAACCTGCCTTGGAAAAAGTTCCGTGACTCGTTGTTATTCAATTTGACGCGCAGCGTTGCCAAAAGTTATCAACCTGGAACTATTTGAAGGGATAGAAGTTAAAGGAGTGTTAAGAGACGGTAAAGAATTATCGCGTCGTCATCAGCACCAGCACCAGTTGGTCATCTCAGCGCAGTGCGTCATCAGCACAAGTCTGTCATCCTGAGCGAAGCGAAGGACCTCTGCATTTGATAGCAGCTCCGCAATATTGAACTCCTTCGCTTCTTTTAGGAGCAACTTAATATCAACATCACAATCCCGCTTCAATTCTTGATCGTGGATCAAGAAGATCGCGCAGCGCGTCGCCGATAAAATTGAACGCCAACACGGCCAGCATCACCGTAATTGCAGGGAATAGCACCAGGTGTGGAGCGTCGAAAAGATGGGAGCGCGCATCATTGAGCATCGATCCCCAACTGGCAGTCGGAGGCGGAACTCCCAATCCCAAAAAACTCATCGTCGCTTCCGCCAACACCGCGCCTGCCATTCCTATTGCCGCCTGCACAATGACCGGCTGAATAATGTTGGGCAGAATGTGCCGGATGATAATGTGCATATCCCCTGCGCCAAGGGCGCGCGCGGCTTCCACAAATTCTCGCTCACGTACCGCCAAAACCTGCGCTCGCACCAGTCGCGCGTAGCCGACCCAGCCTCCAATCGACAGCGCCAAAACTAAATTAAAAATTCCAGGGCCGCGAAACGCCACAAAGGCAATAGCTATGAGGATTCCGGGAAAGGACAAAAATGCATTCATCAATACAACGTTCACGAAGCGGTCGATGCCTCCGCCGTAATATCCTGCGAGGCTTCCGATGACAAGTCCCAGCAGAAGCGAGCAGACTACAACGCTGGAACCGACGAAGAGCGAAATCCGCGCGCCCCAAATCAGGCGAGACAGGATGTCGCGTCCCAGTTCATCCGTGCCGCACCAATGTTGGGCCGATGGCGTTTGCAGACGGTTCGGCAGGTCGATCCGAGCAGGATCTTGCGGGGAGATCCAGGGCGCAAACACGGCGGAGAAAATAAAGATTGAAACGAATACGACTCCAACGGCTGCGAGCGGATTGTGTCGCGCCACGCGGGGCAGCGAGATGGCAAAGGTGGACATACTTGAAGACTAGTTTCACTTATATAGAAAGTGACCAAGAGGAGCAACGCTGGTAGAGAGAATAAGCTCCAGGCGTCGTCGGCTCGTGAATTCTTACAACGCTCAGTTCCCTCCTTGACACCGTGCCCTCGTGCCGCTAAACTCCTTTGCCACCGCGGCTTTTAGCCGCGTAACCCACTCTTGATCGGTAAAGATTTTGCGCTACTCTTTTCTCTACTCCTTGGAGGTTCTGTGACCACTTCTAAATTTTCGAAGTCTGCCGCCACGCTCGTCTCTCTGCTCGTATTGCTCTCTGCCATCGCTGCCGCGCAACTCCAGATCGGTTCCGGCAATACCGCATTTGCCGATCCGAACGTGCCGCGACCGAAAACAACACCGTGCGTAGTCACGCTCTATCAACATTTCGAATTTGCCGACTTCAATCCAAAGAGCTTTACCTACACGCCGCCCGCCGCTTGTCCTGGGCCCTGGGCCAAAGTTATTCTCCAGGCCAATTTCTCCATCAACGAGGGACGCCAATTCGATCGCACCGCCAACATTTGGATCGGTCCCACTAACATCTACTTCGGCACAACCGCCGAGCCCTCGCACAATGTCTCCCGCCACTGGCACGTCGAGCGCGATCTCACTGATTACAGTTCGATCTTTACCGTCACGCAGACGGGTACTGTTGATCTGGGTAACCTGGTGAACTCGACTTATACGAGTATTCTCCGCGGCTCGGCCGACATTCTCTTCTTCCCTCTCGAACAGAATCAGCTGCCGCCGCGCACTGCCGACCAGGTTATCGCCTTTTCCTCCGGCCCCACCGGCGGAACTGTCGGGCTCAATACCACGACCGACTTACTTGAACAAACTCTTACTCTGCCAACCAACATTACCGATCTTTATTTCGATGTCTTCGCGCAAAGCCAGTCTAACGATGAATTCTGGTATAGCTGTGTGCCCAACGATGTTACCGTTGAGCTGCAAAGTTGCGGGGGAACAGCCTTCCGCGAATCTGAAGTCACCATCGACGGCACGCCCGCCGGCGTCGCGCCCGTCTATCCCTGGATTTACACGGGAGGAATCGACCCTTACTTGTGGCGCCCGATTCCTGGCGTTCAGACGATGAACTTCTTGCCTTATCGCGTCAATCTCACGCCGTTCGCCGCGCTGCTCGACGATGGGCAGGCGCATACCATCGCGCTCAGCGTCTTCAACGCCGACAGTTACTTCTCCGCGACCGCGTCGCTTTTGCTCTATCTTGATTCCGGTGCGACTAACCTCGGCGGAGCCGTCACCGAGAACACGCTGGCCGTTCCGGTTCCCGGCGTTATCGAAAATATTCATACCGCGTCCAATGGAAACATCTCGGGCACGGTCAATACTAAGTCAGCGCATAACTTCCAGATCTCCGGCTATGTCAACACATCGTTGGGACCAGTAACTACAACGGTCGCTCAATATATCGATTTTTCCAACGATCAGTATTTCAAAATCACTCCTTCGTTCTACGAACAGAATATCAATCAGGGCACGACGATCCATTCCGTCGTCACCACGCACAACGCGAGCGGAAGCTTTACCAATATTGTTAACGAAACCTGGCCGCTCAAGTTGAACATCACGCTGCTCTTCAATCCCGACGGCTCCGGATCGCAAGCTACAACCGTCAACCAGTACTACGAGCGCGATCAGGAGGATCGGCACAACGGCCAAGCCATATCCTTCAGCCTGATCCAGAACCGAGTAACTCCGACTGACACGCTCGACTTCGCCCCGGGCTTCGTCATCACCGGCAATACCAATCAATCAAGCGCTCAAAACTACTTCAGCTCCAATTCTTCGGGATATTGTTACAGCCGTGACATAACTGCGAGCGCAGGATTACTTACCTCTGTCACGAACGGACTAGGCTGCGACTGAGGGCCGAAACTGCGGTCAGACAAGCAGACTGCGTGCGGTGAATGCGAGAAGCGTCTTCGCCTGGCATCTGCGCGTGCACGGTGTAAATGCTCAAGCTCCTGACAGGCTTGGATGGTTCCGGGGGGAAGGTCTGCTTGGTTGGGCTCGATGGCTGGTTGCGCGTAGACGGAAGTTTCCACGGCGGTTTCTTTTTCTTCTCTGAATTCTTCTTTGAATTCTTCTTTTTCCGATTCTTGTTTTGCGGGGAAAGCGATGAAGGTATTTGCGCCCTTTGATTCCGGGACGACATCGACGACAACCTGCTCTGGTTGCGGCTTTTCGAGTTCCATGCGCTTCAGATTTGAGGAAGCGATCTGGAGGGCGTAGAACACGAGGCTGGCGGTTTTCTGTTCGATCCGTCTTTGCAGGACCATTTGCACGGTTCGGCGAAGCATGTATTGGATGGCGTGCGCATCTTCGAAATATGGCATAGTGATGTCGCCGATTGGGTACTTCTCTTCAAAGAAACAGTCGACGCGGACGGGGCGTTCGTCCTGATGATAGAAACAAAAATCGTTGTTGCGAAGGGCGGGCGAACCACATTGGGTTCCATTGATCTTGATGTGACGGCAACGAGGCGCGGTAAATGATGGCATGGATGCTCCTTAAAAGTTCGACTTACTAAGTGCTTATTACTGGCTTGCTAAACTGGTGGGGGGTACCCCCCTTACTTGCCGGTATATTAGAATCATTGACTTAGGCTATGTTGAGAAGGTAAAGTCCTGATAGATATAGTAGTTAGAGGTAAAGTCCTGATTGTAGGGTGGTTAGGGATATTAGATCCTTATCTGCCGGGGGTGGTCACGGCTGTGGCGCGGGGTTATAGGCGCGAGTGTTTTGTGATTAAGTTCTAGTGTAGGGTGCGAGGGAATCTAGTTCTAGATAATTTTGGGGTTTGCTTGCGATTATGTAAATTTGGCGGACCGATTTGGGAAAACTTGCGCTACTGACGGTGTGGCGGCCCACTTCTCAAACGCGAGAAGTGGGGCATCCCCGATTGATTTGATCGAAACAATAAAAGAGCCTGTTGTACACTTTCGGTGATGTGGGCCACCCGCCGAATTCAGATCGCGCGGTGGAGGCTCTCAGCAGCGGCTTTATCGCAACCTTGGGCCTACATGGGGCGGGCAAGCTCTTCATGGGTGCCTCAATCGGCGCGCAAGCCGGAGTTAACGCCGTCGGTGGACCGGTCGGTGCGGTGGGAGGAGCCATTGGGGGTGGGTCGGCTGCGGCGTCCGAACTGATGGGACCGCTGTCGGTGCTCGAAGGTGTTGGTATTGGGTGGGCTGAGTTTGGGTGGGACTTGTTTACTCCCGCTCCGTACACACCACCGAATCCATAATTGGGACTTTAGGAAGTCATATGGGATTCAAGAGTTTTGCGCGATTTCAGGCAGCCTCCAAAGCCGGGAGACAATCGGCAGAGGAGTCCAACTTCGACCGGGCGGAACGACTGGAAATTGTTGCTTCGGCTGCTGTTTTCTTCGCGGGCTCCTATTGGGGGTTCCGATCAGCCAGAATTAGCTTGATGGATACTATCGCTCTTCAAAGGTCTTGGCTTTGGTGGGGCATGGGCTGGGTCTACTTCGTTTTTGCGCTCTGGCTCATCACAACGCTGATCTTTGAAATAGCCCGACGGTATACAGGTTTCACTTCGACAGCTACTATGAGGCTTTCTTGCTGGGTTCACAATTTGCTCGCTGCCGTGTTAATGATTTCTGCCGCGTCGACAGAGGACTACGCTGTACGGGCCGCTCTAGCCTCAATAGGGTTTGAGCATCTTTCATGGCTGTTGCTAGGCACCGCGTTTGTAGTTTTCTTTCATATGGGATCGATCATAGTCTTGCAACGCGAGTAGGGAAGAATCCTAAACTTTTATGAAGACTGTCTCGGTGATGGCATCACTTATCTTGATATGCTTTTCCGCAATACTCTCGGTTGGGCAGGATGGACAGCAACTCGACATGAAAGCTGTCGCGACCGCTGGACATTTGAACGGATCGTCGGAATATGAGAATGCCTATTTTGGTGTGACGGTTCGCATTCCCGAGCCCAACTCGCATCTCGTACTCAACGGGTTAGTGGCGGAGAATCGCGCAATTCTATTGGAAGCTGTGAATGATCGAGGGAACATAGCGCAGAGACATAATTTTGTGGTTGTCGCGCACTCCGCATATTTTTCCGGGCACGCAGCATCTACTGAGCAGTTTGTCCGAGGGGTGTGTCAGCAATTCGAAACTGAAGGGTTTCGAGCGATCCGGTCACAGATCCCCGTAGTGATCGCGGGGCAGAGATTCATTGAATCGGACCTCAAGAAGGAATCTAAGGACCAAACCTATTACAAGGCAGTCATGTTCACCAGAATGAAAGGTTACATGTTCGGATTTTGGATGGAAGCCGCGACCAAGGAACAGCTTGAACAACAGACAAATCTTCAGGATAAGATTCGCTTCCGGTAGCCGGTTCGAAGCTGAAGCCGTGATGCGTGGGATCCGTACTCACCGTCCTATGTAGTTCTCGGCTCATGTTTGCTTGTTTTCTTACGCTCACTAGTCTGTATCCGGCGGGTGTAGCATTTTCCCCTCAATGCGCGACGCAGCACATCTCAAGACAGCTCAAAGTTCGCCTGTAGCAAAATGCTCTCAATGCGTATAACCCCCACATTCGTTTGACCGTTTTTTTCTTGCGCCTGTAAGATCGAAGGTTTTTTTCGCTTCGGAGTTGGTCTGCGGCGCGGCTAAAGCCGCGCCCCTTCAAAACACAACTTATCGCAGCGGTGAACCGCTGCGCCACCCAAGTTCCACGGCAGCTTTTTTGGTGGATTTGGTTTGCTGCTGGCTTTTGGCGGGCGGGGGCGCCCGCTCTACACGAGCTACCAGATTTCGAGATCGAATTTGCGGTAACTATTGATCAATTCGAAATCGGTACGGTTTGAGGTGATCAGGCGGGTTCCGTTGGATCGGGCGGTTAGGGCGATTAGTACGTCGAAATGGAGGTCGCGAAGTTTGTGGGCGGGGTATCCGCGATCGGCGTGGATGGATGCAAGTATCTTGCCGGAGTCGAGCCAATTATTTTCTGTGGGCGAGAGGGTTGGATGATTTCTGCGGAGGGCGTTGAGGAATTTGTGATCGGCGGGAGTAATGGCTCCGCGCCCTAGTTCGGCTAGGACTACGGCGGAATTGCGGACGAGTCCGGTTAGGGTTTCCATGCGGTGGCGATGACGGTTGGCGCGGAGATGATCGACTAGAACGGAGGTATCGAAGATCACCAGGTTACTCATCTTCTGCTATCAAGTTCTGTTATCAAGTTATGTTACCAAGTTATGTTACCAAGTTATGTTACCAAGTTATGTTACAAGGCTATTCGTCGAGGGCGGCGAAGGAGAGCTTGCCGGCGTTCTTCTTCATTAAGGCCTTGAAGCGCTTTAGGGCGACAAGCTCGCGGAGGGCGACGTGAACGGCTTCCGTGCGGGATTTTACTCCGAGAAGCTTCTTGGCCTCGTCGGCGAGACGGGTGTCTAGTCGGATAGAAGTCATAGTCGCGGCCATGTGGTTGCTCCTTTATCGTATATACAAAATACGGTATTTGTATATACGATGTCAAGTTGTGAACAGACTGGCAGATGGAAATTAAATCCCATGGTGGGTGCGGCTGTGGACTCCCACCCCGCGCACAAAACGCGCCGGGATGGGGCAGCCGGCAGTGTGGAGAACGCAGGGGTCCTTCGACTGCGCCGGGTCAATCGCTTCGCGCTTGATCCGGCTTCGCTCAGGATGACACCAGGTGGCGGGAGTTACTGCTGGTGGTGGGAGTTACTGCCGAATTCTGGGATTGACGGCGGAGTAGAGTAGGTCGGTTAGCAGGTTTACGGCTACGTAGGTTAGTCCTATGGCCAAGATGCAACCTTGGACCAGGTAATAGTCGCGATTGGCTATGGCTTGGATGGTTAGCCGTCCTATGCCGGGCCAGCTGAAGATGGTTTCGGTTACTATTGCGCCCGCCAGCAACGCTCCGAATTGTAATCCTAAGACGGTCAGTATGGGGATCATGGCATTGCGCAGGGCGTGACGGTAGACGACCGTCCGCTCGGGCAGGCCTTTGGCGCGGGCGGTGCGGATGTAGTCCTGGCCTAACTCCTCTAACATTGAGGTGCGAACCATGCGGGTTAGGATGGCGGCTAAGGCTCCGCCCATGGTGATGGCGGGGAGCACTAAGTGGGCGAAGGTGCCGGAGCCGGAGACTGGGAGCCAACCTAGTTTGACGGCGAAAAATAAGATTAGGATCGGGCCGAGGGCGAAGTTAGGGAATGACAGGCCGAAGAGGCTGACTACGCTCAGGGTGCGGTCGTCCCATAGGTTGCGGCGTTGGGCGGAGCGGACTCCGGCGGGAACGGCTAAGATGATGGCTACGAAGAGCGAGGCTAGAGTTAGTTGCAGGGTGAACGGGTAGCGGCGGGCGATAAGTTGAGTTACTGGCTGGTTGAAGCGGAGGGATTGGCCGAGGTCTCCGTGGAGGACGCCTTTCCAGTAATTGAAGTATTGCTGAGTTAGTGGGACGTCTAGGCCGTATAAATGGCGAGTTAGTTGGATGTCGGAGGCGGGAGCGCCTTCGCCTAGCATTTGTTGGATGGGGTCTCCGGGGACAAAGTGGATTAGGAGGAAGACGGTGGAGACGACTAGCCAGATGACTGGGAGGGTGTAGAGGGCGCGAGAGATTAGGTAGCGGGGCATGGTTAGTAGTAGGTGTCAGCGGTGGGGGCCGAGCTGCGCTCGGCTTGGACGGGCGAGGGCGCCCGTCCCCACACGGGCTTTCCCCACACAACCTTTCCTCTGCTTAATCTCCGGCATGGTGCATGGTGGCTGCTTGCTTTTCGGGTGACTGCGTTTGCGATCCCTGCGGCTGCTGCGACGGCGCGGCCGGTATGGGTTCGATTCTTACTGAGGCTATGCGATGGAGTTCTATTTTTTCTACGGTGAAGCGGCGGCCGTCATAGTCGATGGATTCGCCTCCGGCGGGCATTTTTTGTAATCGGGAAAGCATGAAGCCAGCCAGGGTTTCGAAGCCTTCGTCGTCGGGAAGTTTGAGATCGTATTGAGTTTCGAGATCGCGGATGTTGACGGCTCCGTCGAGAACGATGGGAGCGTTGGCGTCGGTAATGGGATGGGCGGCGGGAGTTACATCGAATTCGTCTTCCAGTTCTCCGACTAACTGCTCTAAGACGTCTTCGACGGTGATGACTCCGGCGGTGGAGCCGAACTCGTCGACTACTACTGCCAGGTGGCGCTTGCGCTGCTGAAATTCGCTGAGCATGTCGAGCAATGTTTTGGTTTCGGGGACGACTAAGACATCGTGCATGACGTGGCCGATGGTCATTTGGGAGATTCGCATGGCGGCGGGCGGGGCGGAGGTGAGGCTGAGGCGGAGGCGCATCCAGCGCATGAGATCTTTGGCGTAGAGGACTCCGACGATGTGTTCGGGGCCGCGTTGCGGATCGTAGACGGGGATGCGGGAGTGCTGATCGTCGACTACTCTTGATAGCGCGTCGTCGAGGTTGAGATCGGAGGGGAGCGAAAAGATTCTGGTGCGCGGGACCATGACTTGTCGAGCGGCGATGGTGTCGAGTTCGAGGGCATTGAGGAGCATCTCTTCCTGCGCGGGAGAAAGCTGTCCGGAGTTCTGGGCGGCGGTGATGATGAGTTTCAGTTCGTCGGGGGAGTGGACGGAGCCGTGGCGGATGTCGCGGGTTCCGAAGGCTCGGAGGACGAAGCCAGCGGCGCGGCTCATGGCGGCGGTTAGGGGGCCGGTGATGGTGAGGAAGACGTCCATGGGCGCGGCTACGGCCAGGGCTACGCGCTCGGCACGTTGCAGGGCGAGGGATTTTGGGACGAGTTCTCCGAGGATGACGTGGAGGCTGGTGATGAGGACGAAGGCGACGCCGACGGCGAGGGCGTGGGCGTAGAGGATGGAGTGGGGGATTCTGCCTAGCCAGTTCTCGAATTGCGAGGCGAGGACAGGCTCGCCTAGCCAGCCAAGGGTGAGGCTGGTGATGGTGACTCCGAGTTGGACTCCGTTGACGACGCGAGCTAGTTCCTGATGCAGTTTGAGGACGGTGCGGGCGCCGGCGCGGTGGGCTTCGATGAGCTGCTGGATGCGGGTTCCGCGGACGCTGACCAGGGCGAATTCGGCTGCGGCGAAGAAGGCATTTATCGCCACCAGAAGCAGGATGACGAACACCCGCAGCAGCACATAGGGGATCATGAAGGGTTAATTTTAGCATTTTGGAGGAGGGATTGAGGGGTTAGTTATTGATGGGAGCGGTGCGGGGCGAGCGCTATATTTGCTCGATATCTGCTCCAGGGTGGCGAAAAAAACAGGTCCTTCGCTTCGCTCAGGATGACAAAGTTTAGAAAAGGGCATTCATTCGGCTTTTGTTAGGGGGGAGCGGTACAATGGTGAGTAATTCCCCTAATTGCTGCGAAATGGACTGCTTTCTTTTCTGTCGGATCGCGGTCTAAGTATGTGTCACTACACATGTCCGCTGGGCGTGTGCCAACGGGGAGACGGGGCAAGCCGCGTCTCTACACGGGCGGCGAGCGGAACTAATCTTTGGTTGCTTTCGTATCTATTTTTGGAATCACTTGATTTGAAGTTTGCAGGAGGCGGTTGTGGAAGGTAACGGCTTTAATAAGAAGAAGCGGCGTAAGCGGATCATCTACGGCTCCATCGCGGTGGTAGTGGTGCTGGTGATTGCGGGGGCGTTGATTGCGGCGACCAGCGGCGGGACGAAGATCGATCAATCGAAATTGGCCAAGGTCGATAAGGGAGATCTGGCAAAGAGCGTGGTGGCTACGGGAAAGATTGAGCCCATCACCAAGGTTGAGATCAAGTCGAAGGCCAGCGGCATTGTGAAGAAACTTTATGTCGATTACGGCGACAAGGTAAAGAAGGGGCAGATGCTTGCCGAGCTGGATCGGGATGAGATTCGGGCTCGGGTGGATCAGGCGCGGGCGCAGTTGGAGGCATCGAGCGCGAGTTTGAGTGGGACGCGGGCGGATCTGGAGCGGGCCAAGGTGGATGCGGAAGGGCCGGATGTTCCGATGCTGAAGCGGGCTTATGATCGCGCGCAGGGGATGGCGAAAGAGGGAGTGGTATCGGCTTCGGCGCTGGATGATGCGGAGAAGAATTATGTGATGTCGGTGAACAAACAGAATGTTTCGAAGGCGCAGTTGTCGGTGTTGCAGGCGAAAATTGGGCAGGCTGAGGGGCAGGTGGCGCAGGATCGGGCGAATCTGAAGCAGTTGGAAGAGCAACTGAGTTATACGACGATCGAGTCTCCGATTGATGGGATTGTTTTGTCGCGCGATGTGGAAATTGGCGATGCGGTGAGTTCGATTCTGGTGCTGGGTTCGTCGGCGACCTTGGTGATGACGCTTGGCGACACCAGCGAAGTTTATGTTAAGGGGAAAGTCGACGAGAGCGATATTGGCAAAGTTTATCTGGGGCAGCCGGCGCGGATTAAGGTTGAGTCGTTCAAGGACAAAACTTTTACCGGCAAGGTGACGAAGATTTCTCCGATGGGCGTGGAGAAGGACAACGTCACGACATTTGAAGTGCGCGTGTCGATCAACAATCCTGAGGGCGTGTTGAAGGCGATGATGACGGCGAATGCGGAGATCATTCTGGAAGAGCATAAGAATGTGCTGCAGATTCCCGAGGGGTCGATTATTTACGACAAGGACAAGAAGGCGTCGGTGGAAGTGCCGGAACCGAAGGCCAAAGATGGCAAGAAAAAAGTAGCCGTCAACATTGGGATATCGAATGGGGCGAAGACCGAGTTGCTGTCGGGGTTGAAGGAAGGCGATCAGGTGGTGCTGCAGTAAATTTGTCATCTTGAGCGAGGCGAAGGATCCCTAGCCCTAGGCTGCTACGGAGGTGGAGAGCATAGGGGGCCTTCGCTTCGCTCAGGATGACAGAGGGCAACTGATCAGGATGACAAGAGAGTTACTGATATCGGGCTACGGAGTTGGATGCCATGGTTGATAGATTTTTAATTCGTCGATTTTTGGTTCGTCATCGAACGGTTCGTTCGGTGTTGTTTATTTTGATTGGGGCGCTAGCTACTTCTCTGGCTGGATTCGCTTCGGAGATTGGGAGTTTTGATCGGTCGTTTTCGGTTAGCGGTCCGGTTGATCTTGAAGTGCTGACTAAGTCGGGTGATATCACGGTGCGGAATGGAGCGGCGGGAACGGTTTCTATTCATGCGCGGATTCATTCGGGGAGTTCGTGGTTTGGCGGGGATCATAAGGACGAGGTGCAGGAACTGCAGAAGAATCCTCCGATCAAGCAGAACGGGAATAGCATCCGCATTGATTACGTAAATATGAATAACATTTCTGTTGATTACGAAATCAGCGTGCCGGTGGAGACTGCAATTCGCGCTCATAGTGGAAGCGGCGATCAGGTGATTGAAGGGATCAAGGGGAATATCGATTTGCAGAGCGGGTCGGGAGATTTGAAGCTGGCGCGGCTGACGGGCGAGATGCGCTTCCAGACGGGATCGGGGAATGTGCGCGGACGCGAACTGGCGGGGCCGGCGAAAGCCAAGGCGGGCAGTGGCGATATTGAGATTGAAGAGACGGCGGCGGGAGATGTGGATATCCGCACCGGGTCTGGCAATATTAAAGTGAGTGGAATTAATGGCGGATTTCACGCCGAGGCGGGTAGCGGAGATATTCACGGCGAGGGCTCGCCGAAGAATATGTGGAACGTGCGGACCGGCTCGGGGAATGTGAATTTGCGTGTGCCTCAGGATGCGGCGTTCGACGTGGATGTTTCGTCGAGCTCAGGGAATGTCACGATGGGTCATCCGGTGGTGACTACGGTGCAGGGGCGCGTGCAGGAATCTCGGAAGAGCGTAGTGGGCAAGGTGCGCGGTGGGGGGCCGGTGGTTTCCGTGCATACGGGATCGGGGAATATTTCGGTCGAGTAAGAGGGTTAGACACGCCACATGATTTGTCATTCTGAAGGGCAAATGCATAGGTCCTTCGCTCCGCTCAGGATGACAACTTAAACTTTGGTGAATGCAGTTCCTTGACGCATTGTCATTCCGCGTTTGATACTTCGTGGAGTCTCTAAAAATTTCAGGCTCGACGAGGTCGATCATTGGCGCGGATTCCTATTATCACTCTCACAACTGATTTTGGAGTTAACGATCATTTTATTGGCGCTATCAAGGGAGTAATTCTTGGGATTGCTCCGGAGGCGCAGATTGTTGACATCAGCCATGCGGTGCAACCGTTCGACATTCTGGATGGCGCGCTGACTATTTCGCAGGCTTATTCCTACTTCCCTTCTGAAACCGTGCACATGGTGATTGTCGATCCGGGCGTGGGAACGGCGCGGCGTCCAATTATTCTTACGGCGGACCGGCATCGGTTTGTTGCTCCCGATAATGGCGTGCTGTCGTTGATCTACGATCGCGAGGAGCGGATTTCGGTGCGGCATATTACGGCGGAGCATTATTTTTTGCAGCCGGTGAGCCAGACATTTCATGGGCGCGATATTTTTTCTCCGGTGGCGGCGCAGTTGTCGAAGGGACTCGATGCGGACAAATTTGGCGAGGAGGTTACGGATTATGTCCGCTTTGCGGCGCCGCGTCCGAAGCCGGTGGATGAGCGGACTTTGCGCGGGGTGGTGTTGAAGGTGGATCGCTTTGGAAATCTGATAACGAACATTACGCCGCAGGATGCTCCGCAACTTTTTGGAGCGGCGCCGGGGGCGTTCAAGATTGCGATTGGGACTAAGGCGCAGGCTACTCGGATTTGTTCGAACTACGCGGACGGGGCTCCGGGAGAGGTGTTTGGGATTTTGGGGAGCATGGGGTTTCTGGAGGTGGCCAGCAATCGGGGATCGGCGTTTCAATTGATGGGAGCGGGCAAGGGGAGCGAAGTGAATGTGGTGATGGGATAAGAGTTGCCTATGCGAGGAATTGTGGAGGGTATAGGGGTCCTTCGACTACGCAAGAGGACTCGCTTCACGAGTCCTCTTGCTTCGCTCAGGATGACAGATTACTTCGCTTGGGATGACAGGTTATTTGTTGCTGAATGTTTTTGCTGATTATTTTGCTGATTGTTTTGCTGGTCGTCAGACGTTTTTTGTTTTGGGATGGATGTAGCAATCCATCTCTGCGGTCCACTTCAGGAAGCGCCACAGGCTGGCGCGTTCGATCCACATAAATTCCCAGAATTCGAGGAAGCCGATCTGGGTCATTTTGACCCCGGTGAAAGTTTCCATGCGCCACAGGAGATAGGGGCTGCGCCAGGGGGTGAGGCGGTGTCCGCGGGTGGAGTTCCAGAGGAAGCGGAGCATGGGGCGCATGGACTTTTAGTATAGCTGCTCGAAGCCGCGGCGTTGCTATGCCGCAGTTACCTGGTAGTGGTGCAGTTCAAACTGCACCACTACCAGTTACCTCAGCGGCTAAAGCCGATCTAAGATCAAGCAGAAATCGCAGCGGTGAATCGCTACGCCACCCAAAGTCGCGCCTTGCTTAAGAACGTCTGTGAATTCGCGCGCGTATTTCGCGGCGTTCGAAGGAGACGGGGCAAGCCCCGTCTCTACAGAGGATTAGTTGGGTGATCAAAGAATTATTTGGTGATGTCGATGGTGGCTTGGGTGTTCTCCCATTCCAGGCGCAGGGTGCATTTGCTGCCACCCTGGTCGAAGGCGATGGTGAAGTTTTCGACTGGCGCGGGAGTTTTCGAAACCTTCATGTCGAAGCGGCCTAGTTCGTCGGCTTCGTATTTATAGGGGATGCCCCACTCGGCGGTCTTCTTGTTGATGATGAGAGTCCACTTGTCGGGGTTGGGGATGGTGAAGAGGGTATAGTTGCCGGCGGGGAGGGATTTGCCGCCTATTTTTACATCGGTGTCGGTGACGAAGGTGGTCGCTTCGTTGGCTCCGGTGCGCCAGACTTGTCCGTAGGGGACGACGGGCTTGTCTTTTTCGTCGCCGAAAATTTTGCGGCCTTTGGCGCGGGGGCTGGAGTAGTCGGTCTTTATTGTTTTGCCATCGGAAAATTTGCATTGCGCGCTGGCGGCGGGGCTGGGGCGCTGGGGTTTTTCTTTCTCCATGGACATCTGGGCCGACGCTAGAGTGGCGAGAGCAAAAAACGTCGCGGTTAGTAAAGCAATTTTCTTCATCGCGGAATTCCTCCTTAGAAGGTGCAGGGGAATTATACCGACATCGGCGGTTACAATCTTTGCATGGCCGTGTTCAATGAAAAGCAGGAAGAGCTGGAGCGATTTGAAACGCAAATGGGCGTGCCGCGCGGGCGGCTTGCCGTGAGTCTGGATCTGGTGACGGACGCGATGGCGCTGGTGGGGCAGCATGGAGTTTATTGCCAGAGCCAGCGCTGGCCGGGGAAGCCGGTGATGGACGTGCAGATTGTGATGAAGAATCTTACTGATGCGAAAGAGCTGATTCAGAGTGTCATGGAGGAGTTGCGGAGCAAGGCGCAGTGAAGGGAGAAAAGCAGGTCCTTCGCTTCGCTCAGGATGACAATAGGGGGAGTTAACACTAAGGTTGTTGGTTGTTTGTTTACTTTTTGTTTTGGTAGTGGGAACTTACAATTCAGGGTATGGAGCGGAAGATCTTCTGGTTTTCGTTCACGGTGCTGGGACTGCTGGCGGACTTTATGTTGCCCCTCTGGTGGGCGCTGGGGGCTACGATTCCGATTGGATATGCTTCGTGGTGGATTGCTTACCGGAGCGGGTGGTTTGAGTAGTTCAGTTCGTGATGGGAGTGCCTTAATCTAGTTGAGGCGCGGGTTATTGTATAGGGGTCCTTCGACTACGCATGAGGACTCGCTTCACGAGTCCTCATGCTTCGCTCAGGGTGACAACTTATAAGGAAGAGCGATAAAGGTTTTAGCCTTTTTTATGCCAAAGTGTACTTCCCTGCTTCGATTGTTTTTTGGGCTATTTGCTGGCGCAGGGCGATGGTGTTGAAGGGCTCGTGTTTGGAAAGTCTGCGCACGATTGCTAATTGCGTTCTGAGCATGTCGCCTTCGGCTACGTCGGCGATTACTTTTTTGGCGGCGGCTTCTACTTTTTCCAGGGCCTGGGTTAGATAGACGCGCGTCATGGCTAGCGGCATTGCGGCGGCGGACTCGCCTTTTTGTTCGACCATTTTTCGGGTGCGCAGGACGGCCGATTCCATGGCGTAGATTTCTATGGTCATGTCGGCGATGGCGCCCATTACTTCCTGCTGGTCTTGAATCTTCTGCATGTATTTTTGGGTGGCTGCTCCCGAGACGAAGAGGCCGAGTTTTTTGGCTTGCGCTACTAATTTGCGTTCATCGGCTAGCGCGCCTTCAAGGTCTTCGGCTGAGGAGGGGCCGCTTAGGACTTCATCCATTAATTTTTTGATGGCGGGCATCAGCGGCAACTGGCCGCTCATGGCGCGTTTCAGGAGGAATCCGGTAATGATGAGGCGATTGATTTCGTTGGTGCCTTCGAAGATGCGGTTGATGCGGGCGTCGCGATAGGCGCGCTCGGCCGGATACTCTTCGACGAAGCCGTAGCCGGCATAGATTTGCAGAGTTTCGTCGACTACGTAGTCGATCATCTCGGAGCCCCAGACTTTGAGGATGGAGCATTCGACGGCGTATTCTTCGATGGCCTTGCGCTGTTCTTTGGCAGCTTCCGGGCTGGCGGTGTCGATTTCCGAGAGCAGGGCGTCCATCATGCCTACGGTGCGGTAGACGAGAGACTCGCCGACATAGATCAGCGTGGCCATGTTGGCGATTTTTTCGCGGACGAGGCCGAAGTCGCCGATGGTTTTGCCGAATGCTTTGCGCTGCTTGGCGTAGGCTACGGCGCTCTCAATCGAGACGCGGGCTCCGCCGACGCACATGGCGCCTAGTTTGAAGCGTCCGATGTTCAGAATGTTGAAGGCGATGATGTGGCCCTTGCCGATTTCGCCGAGCAGATTTTCCACGGGAACTTTGCAGTCGTTGAGGATGACGGGGCAGGTGGAGGATCCTCTAATGCCCATTTTGTGTTCTTCGGCGCCATGGGAGAAGCCGGGGAAATCTTTTTC
>Ga0209332_1000100_pt1 | contig 21929 bp, 17 predicted proteins | sample BlaSpr_A8_OM3_M1_FD_187974 | JGI IMG/M metagenome (GOLD analysis project Ga0209332, IMG submission 187974) | Forest soil microbial communities from Thunder Bay, Ontario, Canada - Black Spruce, Ontario site 2_A8_OM3_M1 (SPAdes) (version 2) | ecosystem: Environmental > Terrestrial > Soil > Boreal...
GATTGTCACCTGGGGTGATAAGGAAGTGGAAGCCGCCGATCTTGCCCGCCGCATTCAGAAGAAGAGGAAAGAGCTGCGGAGCGATTGGAAGGATTTTGCCGTCCTCTATCGCCAGCACAATCATCGCGACGATCTGGTACGCGAATTTGGCGAGCGCAATATTCCATTTTCTATAGAGGGGCTGGACGTTCTTGATACTCCCGATGTGCGTGATGTAATTGCCTGCCTGACGGCCGCGGTGTCGCTGCATGACGTGTCCAGCCTGTTTCGTGTGAGCGCGCTGCCGCAATTTGGGATCAATCCACTGAATTTGCGTGCGGGGATGCGGGCGGTGCGGCGGCAGGAGTTGGATCTGGGAGCGGTATTGGCGAAATTGCCGAAGGGACCGGCAGTGCTCGACTGCGTAGCAGCGGCGCATGAGGAAATTGAGAAAGAGGGTGTTACCGCTGAGCAGGCGGTAAAAGTTGTGATCCGCGATTTTGCTCTGCGGCGGTCGGCCGTGGTGAACACCTTCGAAAAATTTGTTAAAGAATGGCAGAAAAAGCCCGTCGCCGAAACCGGCAGTCCTGCGGAGTTTCTCGAGTACCTCGATTATTTCGTGCAAGCCGGAGGCACGGTTTGCCTTCCCCGGGCGGAGGGGGATGCGGTGCGCTTGCTCACGGCACATGCCGCGAAGGGTCTGGAGTTCAAGCACGTGGCCATCGTGCGCGGCTCGTCGTCGACTTTTCCAATGTCGTATCGCGAGCCGCTCATCGCCTTTCCATCCGAACTCCGCCGCTCGCAGGGCTCTTCGAGCGACGAAAAGATGCTGCATCTCGAAGAAGAGCGTCGCCTTTTTTATGTGGCGATGACGCGGGCCAAGGACACGCTGGCGATCTACGCGCACCAGGGAAGAAGCAGGAAGGACCCGCAGCCAACTCAGTTCCTGCGCGACTTCATGGTTATCCCGAACTGCAGGCAGTATTGGTCAACTCGCTCCGCCGCCGCCGTGCAGGATCGTCTGTTTGCCGAAGAGGAACAAAAGATCGCCCTGCAGAAATCGACTGTCGCGACCTGGCTGCTGATGGATCCCACGAACTTCGCTAACAAACTGAGCGCATCGGCAATCGCGATCTATGAACAGTGTCCGCTGAAGTTCAAGTTGGAACGCGAATGGAATCTGCCGCGCGACGTTTCCGCGTCGTTGCAGTACGGCGCGGCCATGCACCGCATTCTGCTGACGTTTTATGACGCGCAACGTTTTGGGCGCGAGATCAGTGACGCGGAGTTGCTGGAGTTGTTCCGGGCTGATCTGGCATCGGCTGGCGTGGCGGATCGTTATCAATACGATTTGTATCTGCGGCAGGGCATTGAGCAATTGACGCAGTTTTTTCTAAGCGCGCGCAATGCGCCTGGTCCGCAGGTCCTCGAGACCGAGCGCGGCTTCGAATTGAAGGTGGGAACGGTCACTTTGATCGGGCGCATCGACCGGGTGGATCTGATCGATCCAGCGTCTCCCGATGCGGTTGCTATTGTGGATTACAAGACCGGGAAGCCGCAGTCGCAGGAGGATGCCGATGAAAGTCTACAGTTATCGTTGTATGCGCTGGCGGCGCGCGAGGTTTTGGGAAAACGTGCTGAACGTCTGATTTTTCATAATCTCGAAAACAATACTCCGATATGCAGCACGCGGAGTGACGCCGAGTTGGACGCGGCCATGGCACGCGTTCAGGATGTCGCAGATGGAATCGCGGAGGGGAAGTTTGGGCCGAAGCCGGGGCGCCAGTGCAATTATTGTTCTTACCGGAATCTTTGCCCGGCCACGGAGAAGATTGTTCCGGAGGTTACTTCGCAGCCGAAGAAGTTGTCTCGGCTGAATTAGTGGAGCGGACGGGGCTTCGTCCTTACGGTAGTGGTGGCCGGGCGGGGACGCCCGGCGCTCCATCGTTCCATCGCTTTATCGAGGCGATTCATCGAAGGGACCGAGAGGATGGAAAATTAGAAGAGGACTCGCTAAAAAACTTTGGGGACGCTCATCGCGTCCCCTTTGTCGTTGCCTGTTGCAGTTGGTTAGTGCTTCTTGCTGCTTTTCTTCTTTGCTTTCTTTTTGGTTGCCATGTATCTATTCTCCCTTTCCATTCTTCATGGAATTTAGCAACGATGTTTTGTTGCAACTAGTTGATGTATAGAGTCAACACGAAACGAAGTCAAGAGAAAAATGATCGAAACGCATGCATGCAATGCTGTACTAAAGTCACACGGGTAACTCGTATGCGAAAAAATTTCGCGTAAGCTTCAATTCTTCACTCCCGTCTTTCATCTTTTCGTCGCGCGCGCTGCGAATTTCTTTCGCTATGAACGGCTCAACGAGCGCAAGAGGTCGTCGCGTCACGAAGCGCGCATCCGCTCTCTGACATCTATAATGAAAGACGATTTCAAGCGATGAATGCTTGACGCGGCGCATATAACGAGCGCCGCTAAGGAGCGCAGTTATGGCGGGTTCTAACGATGTTGTGATCATTTCCGGATGCCGAACGCCGATTGGAAAATTTCAGGGAAGCCTCAGTGACATGGTTGCTCCGAAGATTGGAGCGGTGGTGGTGCGCGAAGCGGTGAAGCGCGCGAATCTGCGGCCGGAACAAATCGACGAGTGCATCATGGGCAATGTTGTCTCCGCTGGGCTCGGACAAAATCCGGCGAGGCAGGCGGCGCTCTTCGGCGGACTTGCTCCTGAAGTAGGTGCCATGACAATTAACAAGGTGTGCGGCTCGGGATTGAAAGCAGTCGCGCTCGCCGCGCAAGCCATCGAGACGGGAAACAGTTCCATCGTGGTTGCGGGCGGCATGGAGTCGATGACGAACGCTCCTTATCTGCTGCCCAATGCGCGTAAAGGGTATCGGCTGGGTAATGGACAGCTCGTCGACTCCATGGTGAACGACGGCCTCTGGGATATTTACAACGACTATCACATGGGGCTGACGGGCGAGAACGTCGCCGAAAAATATGGGATCACTCGAGAAGAGCAGGACGAGTTTGCCGTCAACTCGCATCGCAAAGCCATCGCTGCGCAGAAGGAATGCCGGTTTAAGGCGCAGATCGTGCCGGTGGAAATTCCGGCGAAGAAAAAAGGCGAGCCGCCGGTGATATTTGATAAAGACGAGGGGCCGCGCGAGGACACGACTGCCGAAACTCTGCGCGCTTTAAAGCCGGCTTTCAAAAAAGATGGAACGGTGACGGCGGGGAATGCTCCGGGAGTGAATGATGGGGCGGCGGCGGTTGTCGTTACAAGTGCCGCTCGCGCGAAAGAGCTGGGCGCGACTGCGATGGTTCGGATTGTGGCGCAGGCGACGAGTGGAGTCGATCCGAAGTGGGTGATGATGGCTCCGGTGGGTGCGGTGCAGAAAATATGGGAGAAGACGGGTTGGAAGAAAGATGACGTCGATCTCTATGAATTGAACGAGGCGTTTTCCGTGCAAGCCCTCGGAGTCATTCGCGAACTGGGCCTGGACATGAATCGCGTGAATGTGAATGGAGGCGCGGTGGCGCTTGGGCATCCGATTGGCGCCAGCGGGGCGCGGGTTCTGGTTACGCTTATTTATGAAATGATTCGACGCGACGTGCATCGTGGGATTGCGGCGCTGTGTTTGGGTGGGGGGAATGCGGTGGCTATGGCGGTGGAGCGGTAAGGGCGATTCGATCCGTCGTTCGTTCGCGAGGGGGCTTGCGTCCGCACGATACATCAACCGCCCGCTTTTGAGGGTTTAATGACGATATAATACTGACCGTCGCGGTGAGCGCGCCCCAGCGGAACAGTCTTATGAGCGGACCAAATTTCCCCGACCCCAGTCCAGCGCCTTCGCCCGAGCCCATCATTCCGCCGGTCATAGAACCGCACGACGATCCACGACTGCCTCGTTCGCCCGTGGTTCAGCCTGACGATCCTGAGGATCCAGGTCAGATTTAACGAGAGTTTTGTCGCGTTACCTACCTTCGAAAGTTGGAATCTGGCGGTTGGCCTATCCTTTGCCTCGCTGATTTTCGTTTGACCTATAACTGAACGAGGCAAAGCTCATTTCGTGATGGCGTAATGCAAAGGGACGATCCCAAGACTCCTGCAGTGCGCCTCTTCGCAAAAATGCGCGAAGGATCAGGCACCCTCAATTGGGATATTTCGGAAAGGATCAAAAGCCATGCCGACGAATGCGTCCGCGGCTACGTAGGGCCGATTAGTTGGAGTGCGGATGCGGCTATGGAAATTTCGGCGGGGGTTTGGCAGACAAACTCTCCGTCTGCGTAGATGTCGAGAGGCGGATCGGTCTCTAGGCGGACCCGTTTTGACTTCGAGTAATCCACTTTCGAGGAAAGGAGATGGTGGCCGGAATATACGGTGGGGAACATGCAAAATAATTGAAAGGGATTCATGGTGCTGATGCGGCAGATGTCGAGTTTGCCATCGGTGAAATCGGCCTGAGGCGCGATGCGCATGCCGTCGCCGAAAAATTGCGTATTGGCGAAGGCTGCCAGCAAAGTTAATGGCCTGGCATTCCTCGCATCAGTGTTGGCTGGCTTACTTTTGGCTGACTCACTTCTTGCTGGTCCACTTCTTTCGCCGTTGTATTGAGTAAGCTTCACAGAGAATGCCGGTAGCTTGAACAACAGTGGCAATAATGCGACGACATAGCCGCCGTGTCCTCGAAGCCAGCGGGGCATACGATTCGCTTGTCTGGAGACGGCGGAATCCAGGCCGCATCCGGCGACGCAGCAGAAAAAATGTTTTTGGGCGGGTGATGCGAAGGGGACGATAACTCCGAGATCGACTGCTTGTGCTTTACTTTTCCCGGACTCGAAATTACGCCAGGCGCGTAAAGAATCCCGCATGGAGCGCAGCTTTATGGCCCGCGCAAAATCGTTTCCGCTGCCAGACGGGACGATCAGGACGGGAAGTTGGAGTCGCACTAGAGCTGCGAGATGACGATGGATGGTGCCGTCGCCGCCGAAGACGAGGATGGCATCGGCGTCGGCGGTTGTGGTGGGGAGTTCATGCTGCCAGGTGGTTTGGGAGTTGGATTGGAATGGTTTGAGGTCGGCGGGGGAGGTGCCTGGTCCGAAGATGGCGGCGGCTCGCATTGTGTCACATCGGGATGTGCCGAAATTCTGTAGGGGCGGGCGCATTCGCCCGTCCAAGCCGAGTGCAACTCGGCCCCCGCAGCGTGCGCCCACACTAACTCATCTCACCCCACGCTTAAAACTAGCGCAATGCGCATTATTTTTGCAGGCACTTTTGCATGAAGTCGACTAGATCCTTTTTCATCTTGTCGTGTTCAGCGCGATCGATGTAGACCATGTGTCCGGAGTTGTAAGTGGCGTAGGAAATGTTCTGGCGGAACTGCGGGCCGAGGTTGAGATGATCCATGGTCCAGTTGGCGGCGGCGAAGGGAGTGGCTAAATCGTAATAGCCTTCCATGACCAACACCTTCATGTACGGATTTTTGATGATGGCTGAGCGCAAGCCGCCGGCGGTGCTGGGAAAGCCTTCCTCGGCGTTGCCCCACTCCCAATTCCGGAAGCCGGGTTCGTCGAACGCGAACACGCGATACGGCATGTCGGACTTGTAATTTAATTCTGTGCGCAGGTAGTTGTAGAAGGTTGATGTGTAGGGCGGAAGGATGGCGGCGCTGGTGGGATCGTAGAAATGTTCTTCGCCGGGATTGGGGCTGCTGAAGCGGCCATCGAGGCGGCCGGTGATTAATTTCTGATCGAGCAGCAACTCTTTGTCGAAGGTCGGAACATCGATGCGCAGATCGTTGGCTTCGATGATTTCTGGGCGCAATCCCAGGTAGCGCGAAAGTTGCTCGACAATTTTGCGGTGCTCTTCGGGCGAGAGGGCGTCGCCTTTTCCGAGCGCTGACGCGTAATCGTTCAATGACCAACGAATTACTTCGTCTCTCGTTTTCGCCATATCCTGCGTGAGGTCGGCAGGTAGTTTGTGGTGATAGGCAGCGATCATGTTGAAGGTGGGCACGAGCAGAAAATATGGGAGGTCGTTGGACTTATTCCATTCCAAGGTCTGGAAATCTACGGCCATGGAGAGCAGAGTTACGCCGTTGAAGGCGATACCATGATCGGCTAAATATCCGGCGATTCCGGCGGCGCGGGTGGTGCCGTAGCTTTCGCCGAGCAGGAAGAGTGGGGAATTCCAGCGCTCATAACGAGAGAGATAGAGGCGGATGAATTCTCCGAAGGCTTGAACGTCGCCTTTCAGTCCCAGGAATTTTTTTGTGAGTTCGGCGGTGGCAGCGCGCGAATAGCCAGTGGCCATGGCGTCGACCATGACAATGTCGCTGCGATCGAGGAGCGTATCGGGATTATCTTCGAGGCGATAGGGAGCAGCGGGCATGAAACCGTTGGGCTGGAGCACGACGCGTTTTGGACCGAGGGCGCCCATGTGGAGCCAAACCGAGGCGGAGCCGGGGCCGCCGTTGAAAGCGAAGGTGAGCGGGCGCCTAGCGGAGTCCTGGCCATCGAGGGTATAGGCGACGAAAAACATTTCGGCTTCGATTTTGCCGTCGCCGCGCTTGATGGGAAGTCGTCCGGCGGTCGCGGTGTAGCTTAGAGTTTTTCCGCCCGATGAGAACTGATGGTGGGTGACGATGGGCGCGACTTCGGCGACGTCGAAATGCTCGTCTTTGTCTTTATCCTTATCCTTGTCCTTTTCTTTGTCAGGGGATTCGGTGGCGTCGGGCTTGGGAGGTTCGGTAGGTCTATTGGTTTCGATAACGGGCTTGTCTTGAGTGGTCGAGGAACTGGAAGATTGCTTTTGTTTTTTCGCGGCAGCGGGCTTCGCGCTAGCGGGCGGAGTGTCCTGCGATTGATCTTGTTGAGCCGCAGCGAATGGAAGAGTCAACGCGGCGAAAAGTAGGGCTGCCAGAAATTTCATGCTTGTCTCCGGACGAAAAGAGTTGAAGAGCATTATAGCGTCAGCGTCTTGATTGAGCGGGACTGACGGAGCAGCTGTCGCATCGAAGGCGAGTGCAGTCGTGCTAGAATTTGTTGCGCCTTAAGAGGCCTCAGGCAGCGATAGTGCAGCGAGTTGTGCAAGAGGCGCTACTCTCCATCCAGATAAAGACGGACTAAAAAAGTGGCCGAAAACCCAAAGTCCCAGACCGGCTCCATCACCTACGCCGACGCCGGCGTCAATATTGATCGCGGCAATCGCACCAAGCAGCGCATCAAGTATCTGGCGCATAAAACTTTTACCAAGGGCGTGCTGAGTGAAATTGGCGGATTCGGGGGATTATTTTCAGTCGATAAGAAATATCTGGATCCGGTCCTGGTATCGAGCGTAGACGGAGTGGGCACGAAGTTGAAGGTGGCTTTCGAAATGAAAGTGCACCATACGATAGGCGCCGACCTGGTGAATCATTGTGTGAATGATATTGCGGTGCAGGGCGCGGCTCCATTGTTTTTCATGGACTATCTGGCTACGGGCAACCTGGATCCCGAAGTGGTGGAAAAGATAGTTGGCGGCCTTGCCGAAGCCTGCAAGCAGAACGGCTGCGCTCTGATTGGCGGCGAAACTGCGGAGATGCCGGGATTTTATCCTGACGGCGAGTATGATCTTGCAGGATTTATTGTGGGAGTGGTGGAGCGCGAGCGCATCATCAGCGGCAAAGATGTGCAGATTGGGGATTGCGTTCTGGGCCTGCCATCGAACGGCTTGCACACGAATGGGTATTCGTTGGCTCGCAAGCTGCTGTTTGAGGTGGCGGGGTATTCGCCGGAAACGTTTGTCAGCGAGATCAAGAATAAAGTTGGCAATGAACTCATGCGCGGTCATCGGAGCTATTGGTCGATTATCCGGAAGATGATCGCGGGCGAATGTGTGGGCGCGCTCGCGCATATTACGGGGGGCGGGATTATTGAAAATCTCCCGCGAGTTCTGCCCAAGGGCACGTCGGCTGTGATCGAACTTGGGACCTGGCCGGTCCTACCGATTTTTGAACATCTGCAAAAACTTGGCAACGTGACCGAGGAAGAGATGCTTCGGACGTTTAATATGGGTCTCGGAATGCTGATTGTGGTTCCCGCCAAGAAATTCAAGAAAGCACAGACACTGCTGGAACGCGCTGGCGAGAAATTTTATAGCGTTGGGCGCATCGTCAAGGGTGACCGCAAAGTGGTGTTTAGCTAGATGGTATCGACCACATCCCAATTTTTATTGAAAGACAAGTTCGTCATCCTTCATTAAGCCTTCTGTCATCTTCAGCGCAGCCAAGGGCCTCCGAATTCCCGCACGGGACGCAGAATGCATGGGTCCTTCGCTGCGCTCAGGATGACAACGAACTGGGTTGAGCTAGGCCTTCTGACAGGATGACACTGAAGTGAGAGTATTGCGCCCATGAAGAATCTTGGCATTCTGCTTTCCGGACGCGGGTCGAATTTTGTGGCCATCGCGGACAGCATCGCGGCCAACAAAATATCCGATGCGCGTATTGCGGTTGTGATTTCGAATCGGGCTGACGCTCCGGGCTTGGAAATCGCGCGCCAGCGAGGGCTTTCCGCATTATGTACTCCTTCCAAAGGTAAAGCGCGCGAGGAACATGATCGCGCGGTGGTGAGCGCTCTGCTTGAAAATAGAGTCGATCTTATTTGTCTGGCTGGATACATGCGGCTGCTTTCGCCGTGGTTTGTGCAGCAATTTCCGCAGAAGATTTTGAACATTCATCCTTCGCTGTTGCCGGCGTTTCCGGGACTTGAGGCGCAGCAGCAGGCTTTTGCGTTTGGAGTAAAGGTCACGGGATGCACAGTTCATTTTGTCGATGAGGAGCTTGATCATGGGGCGATCATTGTGCAGAAGACTGTTCCTGTGCTCGATTCGGATGATGAGAGGACGCTGGCGGCACGCATTCTGGAGAAGGAGCACGTTGCTTATACGGAAGCGATCAAAATTGTGCTGGAAGGCAAATTTAAAATTGTGGGGCGGCGGATGGTGGATCTATGAGTTGGTGAGGGAATAGGGGTCCTTCGACTTCGCAGTCCGTTCGCTTCGCGGACGGGCTGCTGCGCTCAGGATGACATTTAATTGTGAATATGAATTTTTCACGAGACAGTATGCGGAGAGAGACGCGGCTAGCCGCGTCTCTACAGCAACATTTTTAACCGCAACATTTTACATTAGGATTTCTTTTTGGCTTCTGACTATCGGGTGCTGCATTACTTCCAGTTCGTTTTTTACCAGATTTAAACCGTAGACGCATTGTTCGAAGGTCGCGGAGAGTTGGGCGAATAGGGGCGCGACTTTGGCGTATTCGAAATCTTCGAACTTGGAGACGATGTAATAGCTTTCTTTTCCTGCTTTGACCCACTCCACGAAACTCTCTACCCGTTGACGGCGGAGGCGGTAGTGATTGATGCTCTCGGGAAACATTCCGGCATAAAACAAGGTGTAGTCTCCGATATGTTTACGCACCTGCCGCTCGCGGTCGAATGACGGGGCGGGGCCGTAGACAGGATCAGATTCGATCAGCATTTCGCCCACATCGTTCAAGGGTTTTCCGGCGGCATTGCGGATTTTCATCAACTGGTCAACATCGCAGAACTCGGCGAGAAGTTGAGCGACGTAGTTGACGACTTGCGGATCCCGAATTCCAATCTCCTCTGCGTAGTGGCGCCCGACCAGTTCAAGAAACAGTTGCTGCAGCGGATGCGATTCCGGGATCATTGTGGGCCTCTTCCTCAAATCATGCTCAAGAGCGTAATCCTAAGTAGTAATCGGCACAAAATGCCATGCGGATTAGATACCGTGAATCCTGCTCCAAAGCAAGTAACCATCGAGCAACTACTAACTTAGACGTTCGGTTGCTGGGCTGCGGTTGTAGTGGTGTTTTGGCAGCCTTGGAGGCTGATTGCTGATCAGGTTGGTTTTGGGAGTTACGTTCGCGGTTACTATTAGTGCAATTTCTCGTATTCTGCCTTTGCCTGCTTCAAAAGCGGCACATCCGGATCCGCATCTTTCCAGAAAGCAAAGAAATCCTGATAAGCTGTCCGCGCTTTGGCATTGTCTCCCTGGAGGGCGTAAGCCCGCCCCGCTCCCAGCCGCGCCAGAACATACAGCGCACTCGTAGGATTCATCCCGCGATGATCGGCGATCTTCTGGTATTCGGCTAGCGCCTTTGCGTAATCATGAAGGTCGGAGTAGGCCTCGGCGCGCAAGTAAAGAGCCCAATAATCGAGCGCTGCCATGGGGCCGGCACCCAGCTCGTAAGCCCTCGCCGATTCCAGTGCGTTCACGGCCTCTGCCGGACGCTTGCGCTGCAGTTCGACCGTCGCCCGCACCAGCGCCAGCCCTCCTTTGTTCAGCGGGGTGTCGCTGGGGTATTCCTTCGCCAGGTCGCCCATTAGTTTTTCCGCGCGGACAGTGTCGCCCAGACGCGCCAGAGTTAGCGCCGCCTGGCTCCTGATTCCCCTGAAGTCGGTCATAGCGAGTGCCGTCTGGGTCTGTCGACGCGCCTCTTCCTGATTGCCGAACTCCGCTTCGAGGGCACCTTCGGTGGCGAGCGCGCCCGCGGCAAATTCCTTGGACTGCGGCTCCAATTTTTTGATCGCGTTTGCGCAGACCTCGCGTCCCTGGTTCACGCGCCCCTCGAAATATTTAACATTGCAAGTGAATGACGCAAGAAACGTCTCATCGAACGTCCCAGCGACGCTATCCACAACACGCTGCATCGCGGCTTGGTCGCCCCGGATGAATGCCAGTTGGTAGTTAATCAGCTTTGTCGAAAACGAATCTGTTTTCTGCGCCACGGCTTGCTCGTTAATGGCCCGCGCTTCGTCATACCGTCCGAGAGCCACATAGGCGCCGGCAACGTTCTGGTAGGCGTAAACGTCCTGGCTATCGACTTGCTTCGCTTGCAACGCATTCGCTAGAGATTTGTCCGCCTGCCCGATGGCAGCGTAAAGCAGCGCCAGGTTGTCAAACGGAACGTTGTCGCGGGGATAGGCTTGCTTCCACTGCTCGTAAGTGTCGGCAGCTTTTTCGATTTCGCCACTGTACTCATAGTAGTGGGCGGAAATATAAAGCTTCTCCCGCTCGCTCGCCCTGTCCCTGAGGTCGAACGCCTTGTGCATCGCTTCCGCGCCCAGAGTTTGGGCGCCCGTGTTGTTGTAGGAGACGCCCAGCGTGCCGTAGGCCATGGCGAAATTAGGATCGAGTTCGACAGCGCGTTTGAGGTGCGGGATAGCGCGGTCATCGTGCAGACCCTGATGTTCAGCCTGGCCAAGGCTGAAGGCCTGCAACGCTTCGAGCGATGAGGTGGTGGCCTGTTCAAGCGGCTTAGCGAATTCCTTCACCGAGCCCAGCGACTCGCCAAGTTTGCTGCGCAGCGATGACGCGCCGTTGTCGAGCGCCTTGAGAACCTGCTCCTTGCTGGGCGCCTCCACCTGTTCGCGTGCGAGAGAGTCTCCCGACTGCGCGTTGACGGCGGATAACGTGATCACGTAGGAATTGCCGAGGCTCGCAATCGATCCCGACAGCACTGCCTTCGCTCCTTCCCGCAGGCCGATCTCGCGGGCCACATCGCTCGTGATGCGTTCACCTGGCTGGCGTCCCATAAAACCGAGCGCTTTGCGAGTGCGCGACTCGGATAAAATGTTGAGGAAGGGAGATTGCTCCAACTGCACCGCCAGAGCCTGCTTCAGCGTCCCGTCAAAAACCGGATCGCCGGTCGTGTTCACGAAGTCGGCAAGAACGACGGTGTCTTTTTCGGTGAGGGCGCTGGCGCGGCGGGAGCGGAAGAATAAGGCCCCGGCAATCAGCGCGGCAATCACCACTACGGCGGCGACGGGAATCTTCCATGATCTCTTGTTGTGCGCCATAGCCTGCGGCGCAGCCGAGGTCGCCCCGCTAACCGGAATCGCGGAACCCGAAGAAGAACCACCGACAGCCGCGGGTCGCGAACCCGACGAAATCGGTGGCGGTACCGACTGCGATCCAGACTCCTGCGCCGCCGCCACTGAGCCCGAACTTGCCGCGACTGCGCGCCCCGTATCGGTATCGCGCTTCAAGCGCTGCAGATCGGCGCGAATATCGGCGGCGTGCTGATAGCGCAGATTGCGGTCTTTTTCCAAACCTTTGTTGATGATGTCTTCGAGCTTGGCGGGCAAATCGGGATTCAAGCGAATCGGCGAAACCGGAGCGCGATCGAGAATCGCCTGAAAGACCAGCGCGGACGTGTCTCCGCGAAATGGGACCACGCCCGTCGACATTTCATAGAGCACGGCTCCAAACGAAAACAGGTCGGTGCGCGCATCCAGCTCTTTTCCCTTGGCCTGCTCCGGAGACATATATACGCCACCGTGCCGATGGCGGTGCCGGGGCTGGTGAGGTGCTGTTCCGCGAGCGACGTTTCTATGGTGACGCCGGAAGAGTCTGAGACTCGTGTCGCGGAAGTGGACTCGACCTTGGCCAGACCGAAATCGAGAATCTTGGCGTGACCGCGTTTGGTTATAAAAATGTTGGCCGGCTTGATGTCGCGATGCACGATCCCCTGCGCGTGCGCCGCATCCAGGGCATCGGCAATCTCGATGCCGATCGAAAGCAGCGCATCCAACTCCATCGGACGGTTGCCGATGAGATGTTTCAGCGTGGCGCCGTCCAGGTATTCCATGACGATGAACGCTTTGCCGTCCTGCTCGCCGATGTCATAAATAGTGCAGATATTCGGATGGCTGAGTGCCGATGCGGCTCGCGCCTCGCGGCGAAATCGCTCCAGCGACTGGCGATCCTGCGCCACATTTTCAGGCAGAAACTTGAGTGCGACGAAGCGGCTGAGGCGCGTGTCTTCCGCCTTGTAAACGACTCCCATGCCGCCGCCGCCGAGCTTCTCAACAATGCGGTAGTGGGATATAACCTCGCCAACCATCATTCACCTCGAACAGGGCTGAAATCTTACGGTTGGGAGATGAGGCAAGTCAACCGAATCGAAATTGCGAACCTTAAACCACGAAGGACACGAAGTAGCACGAAGGCTTAGTGGGTCGAAATTCAGAGTTGCAGTGATTCAAGGTGAGCGCTAAGCAATCGCGCCTAACAATTCAAAATAATATTGTCGATCAACCGCGTCGAACCCACATAGGCGGCAACGGCGATTAACGTGGTGCCGGAGATCCGTTCCACCGGGTCGAGAGTGTCAGGATCGACGATCTCCACATAATCAAGCCTGACTTGAGGCTCGGCGACAATTAATTGCTGGGCGCCGAAAATCAATTTTTTAGCGGCACGTTCCCCTGCTTGAAACTCCCGCTCAGCAAGCTCCAGCGCGCGACGCAGCACCAATGCTCGCGCACGCTCTTCTCGATTCAAATACGCGTTGCGCGAACTCATCGCCAAGCCGTCCAGCTCGCGGACGATGGGGCAGGCGATTATTTCGACTGGAAAATTCAGGTCCCGCACCATGCGGCGAATGATGGCCAGTTGCGCGGCGTCCTTCTGCCCAAAAAATGCCGTGTGCGGCTCGATGATATGAAACAGCTTGGCAACCACGGTGGTCACACCGCGAAAATGGCCGGGGCGAGATCGTCCATCGAGCTTCTCGCTTAGGCCCTCGACTAACACCCAGGTGACATTGGCCTGCGGATATATATCTTCGACGGATGGAGCGAACAGAATGTCGACGCCTTCTTTTTCGAGGAGTTGGCGGTCACGTTCAATTTGACGCGGATACTTCGACAAATCTTCCGTCGGCCCGAATTGTGTGGGATTCACGAAGATGGAAACAGCAACTTTTTCGCACTGCGCTTTTGCCGCGCGCACCAGCGATAGATGGCCATCGTGGAGAGCACCCATCGTGGGAACGAGTCCGAGAGTTTTCGAACCGGCACGGGCTTCGACGCATGCAGCCCGGGCCTCGGCAATTGTCGAACAGATTTTCATGGGTGGTCTGATACGCGGCAGGCGGAGACGGAGCAAGCCCCGTCTCTACAGGTGATTGGTGGATGAACGCTCGGCATCCGCTGTTATCGCTGTATAGCGTGCTTGCGGCGAAGTATGGCGTCGAGTGTGGCCTGGGTTTCTTTGGGCAGGTGATACGACTCGGCATCGTTCGGAAAGTGATGCGAAATGACGTCGGCCTTGAAGGCCAGCAGCGATTGCGTGATCAGGGCGGCGGCGTCTCCATAATGGCGGACGAATTTCGCTTGGGGCCCGAACGCCAGGTTCACGAGATCGTGAAAGACGAGCACCTGTCCATCGCAATCCGGACCAGCGCCGATGCCGATGGTTGGCGTCTCCACTTCAGCGGTGATCATCGCCCCCACTTCGCGCGGAATGCCCTCAAGATAAATGCACGCCACGCCTGCGCGATCGAGAGCGACGGCGTCACGCATAAGCTGCTCGATAGCACTCAACGTCTTGCCTTGAACTTTGTAGCCGCCCATCACGTTCACCGACTGTGGAGTGAGGCCAATGTGACCAGCAACCGGGATTTCGGCATCGATCACGCGGCGAATCACATCCACGCGCCTCTCGCCACCCTCCATCTTCACCGCTTCGGCGCCGCCTTCTTTTACGAAGCGAGTTGCATTGTGAATCGCGTCGCTCGATTCGCCATGATACGAGCCATACGGCATGTCGGCGATGAGCAGCGCATCTTTTACTCCGCGACGCACGGCCTTTACGTGATGCAGCATCTCGTCGACGGTAATGGAGAGCGTGTTCTCGTAGCCCAACATGGTCATGGCCAGCGAGTCGCCAACCAAGGCTATGTCGATGCCCGCCTCATCAACTAGTCGAGCCGTGGCGTAGTCGTAGGCGGTGAGGCAAGTAATGGGTGTGTGCTCAAATTTTCTTTCGCGGATAGTAGCGGTGGTGATCTTGCGGCGAGGTTCGCCGATAGGCGTGAGACTCACGATGTCCTCCAGTGCCCCTCCGCAACCTCCGGATAGAGCCTGTGCGCGTCTTCGGTCTTGGATGACGCTGGGGTAATTGTAGTTGCAAAAATGCGGCTCGTCGATAGACTTCAAGGGCATCGGTTTTGTAAGCGCAAGTGCTTTAGATTCAACCGCTAATGCCGTAGTGACGCCCTTGCTATGCGCTGGCCGCGTCCTGCCCGCCGAGCGGCAGGAAATATTGAGTCCCCTTGATCGGGGCGGAAACTTTCTTCAGCAACTCCTGCAAATCTTCGTTGCGGTCAACGAAATCGATCTCGGAGGTGTTCACGATCAGCAGGTCGGACTGCGTGTAGTGAAAGAAAAAGTGTTCGTAGGCCTTCACGATTTCCATCAGGTAATCTTCGCTGATGGCCTTTTCTCCGGCTGCGTTTTTCTTTTTCAGCCGCTTCTTCAGAACCTCGGGCGTGGCCTGCAGATAAATGACGAGATCCGGGGTGGGAATTTGGTCGCGAAAATAATTGAAGTAGCGATTGTAGGTATCGAGCTCCTGATCGTTGAGATTCAGGCAGGCGAAAAGCTTGTCTTTCTCGAAAATATAATCGGAGACGATAGTCTTATTTGACTGTGGACCCAGGTCAAGCGCGCGCAGTTGTTCGAAACGGCGAATCAGGAAAGCCAGTTGGGTCTGGAAGGCGGCGCCGGGCTCGCCCTGGTAGAAGGCTTTCAGAAATGGATTATCCTCCGGCTCAATGACGCGCTGGGCGGCCAGGCGCTCCCCAAGAACCCGCGCCAGCGTGCTTTTTCCTACGCGTATGGGACCTTCGACCGCAATGTAACGGGGAAGTTCGAAAAGCTTGGCCATGAATGTTTATTATCGCTTGTGGTGAAGACTGGGAAGCAGAATATATGGCTTCGGGCGTCTGCGCAATTGTCGGATTAAGGTCAGAGGTTAGAGGTCAGATTGCAGAAGTGAAAACCGAGGCGTTGAGGTTTGGATCGTTACTTCTGCAATCTGACGTCTAATCTCTGACCTTGCCTTCTGACCTCCGTTACAATTCGAGCATGCTCCCCGCTCTAATCGGACTGACCGCCGCTGCAGCCGCTACCGCCGCCGGCTACCAGTCCATGGCCCCGACCGGCCAGTGGTACGGGCGAACCTTTGCTCACGGAGTACGCGGTAGCAAACAAATCGCGCTGACCTTCGACGACGGGCCCAACGATCCGCACACGTTGAAGTTGCTCGAAGTGCTCGCGAAGCACAATGTGCGGGCGACATTCTTCATGATTGGCCGCCACGTGAAGCAGCGTCCCGATATTGCGCGCGCGGTAGCGCAGGCCGGACACGTCATCGGCAATCACACCTTCACTCACCCGCGGCTAATCTTCAAATCTGTTGCGCAGACGCGCCAGCAGCTTCTCGATTGCCGTCGTGCCTTGCAGGACGCCATCGGCGAACATTCAAATTTATTTCGTCCACCGTATGGAGGAAGGCGTCCGTCGACGCTGCATGTTGCCCGCGAGCTCGGGCTTGAGACTGTGATGTGGAATGTAACCGGCTACGACTGGAATGCCCCGCCAGCCGCGGTGATTGAGAAAAAAGTCATGCGGCAGATGCGGGGCGGAGACGTAATACTGCTACATGACGGCGACGATAAGGTGATGGGCGCGGATCGTGGGCAGACGGTGATTGCTACGGAGAATTTAATTCGGCGGTATGAGGATCGAGGATATGAATTTGTGACGGTAGAGCAACTGTTCAGCGAAGCGGAGGAGAAAGTATCGCCATGAAACATTCAATAATCGCAACTCTAGTTATCAGTTGCGCGGCACTTGGCTCCGCTCAAGATTCCATTATCAAGCCTGACTGTTTCGGATGTCCGGCAAAGATCATTGTCCGCGGGAAACTGGCTCGAATTTTGAAAGTTTCTGACTGCAGAGCTATCTCCGGCATGACATGCCGAATCCAGTTCATAAAAGCAGCCGCACTTCCAAGCCGCATACGGCTCCAAGAGCAGGATAACCACAATAAGCAGATTGGAAAAAAGTTTCTGATATATCCCGATTTGCGATCAGGGGAGAAAGGGCTTGCGACATTCCGATTGGGCTCGCCCGAAACCGTAGTAGTTCTAACTGGAGAGTGGAAAGGCCCTTGGCGAGACGAATACTAAAGTGTGTTGAAGTTTTAAGTTTTCCATTGCTAGCCGCGAAGTAACGTAGTCCTGCCGCCTAAGCCGTAGCCAAGGCGAACGCCTGCTTCGCCGCCGCAACCGTCTGCTGCACATCGCGCTCCGTGTGCGCAGCTCCCATAAAAGCCGCTTCAAACTGTGACGGCGGCAGATAAATCCCCCCTTCCAGCATCGCGCGGAAGAAGCGACCGAAGGCTTCGGTATCGCACTTCGCTGCAGAATCCCAATCTGTAACCGGTCCCTCAGTGAAGAACCACGTGAACATCGAGCCGACGCGGTTGTAGCACATGGTCACGCCGGCATCTTTCGCCGCTGCGGCAACTCCGGCCACTACTGCGCCGGCTAGCTGGTCGAGCTTGGCGTAAACATCTTTGTGCTCGCGCAAATAACTTAAAGTCGCATAGCCCGCCGCCATCGCCAGCGGATTCCCTGAAAGCGTCCCCGCCTGATACACCGGCCCCAGCGGCGCGATCAGATTCATAATTTCACTTGGCCCGCCGTAAGCGCCCACGGGCAAGCCTCCGCCGATAATTTTGCCCATCGTCGTCAGGTCAGGTCGAATGCCGTAGAGTTCCTGCGCTCCGCCAAAAGCCAGCCGGAATCCGGTCATGACCTCGTCGAAAATGAGCAGCGTGTTGTCGTGCTTGGTAATGGCGCGCAGGGCTTCAAGGTATCCGCGGGCGGGGGGCACGCATCCCATGTTGCCGACCACCGGCTCGACGATGACGCAGGCAATCTGGTGCTTGAATTTTTCGAATGCTTGATCGAGCGCGCAGATGTCGTTGTAAGGCAGCGCGAGGGTGAACTGCGTGAACTCCTCCGGAACGCCCGCCGAGCCCGGAATGCCGAGGGTCGCAACGCCCGATCCCGCTTTTACCAACAGTGCGTCCGAATGCCCGTGATAGCAGCCTTCAAACTTCACAATATATTTACGCTTCGTGTATCCGCGCGCCAGGCGGATGGCGGACATGGTTGCTTCCGTGCCTGAACTGACGAAGCGGACTTTCTCCATCTCCATGTGCGGAAAGGCGGAGATGACCAACTCGGCTAGATCAGCTTCGGCGGGAGTGGAAGCCCCGAAGCTCGTGCCATTGCGTGCCGCTTTAATTATGGCTTCGATTACGGTGGGCGCGGCATGGCCTAGAATGAGCGGACCCCAGGAACCGATGTAGTCGACATACTCGTTCCCATCGGCGTCCCAAATATGCGAACCTTGGCCGCGGATTATGTGCAGGGGATCGCACCCGACGCTGCGGAAGGCTCGCACGGGAGAGTTCACGCCTCCGGAAATAAACTGCTCGGCGCGTTTTTGCAGCTTGCGAGATTGGTCCGTTTTGCGGGGCATTTGTTCCTCCCTCAGAAAGAGCCAAAGGCTTTACCACTAAGGACACTAAGTAACACGAAGGGGTGCGCGCTCCCAAACGCATGACTAGCGCATTTCCAGATCACTATAACAGTGATGGATACCTGTTTCGCACCGGCAAGGATCACATCAGGGTGTGACTTGGGCACCAAGATCACACGCGAAGCGTGCTTACAGCCGCGCCCAGATATTCTCACCAGATGTGGTAAAAACCATCGCGCTGGGCGAGTTCAACTTTGAGGCCGAACAACTTGCCCAGTCTTTCCGCCTGCAAGACTTCTTCCTTGTGCCCGTCGGCCACGATTCGGCCGTTTGACATCAGCACAACGCGCTCTATCTCCGGCACTACATCGGGAAGTTCATGGGTCACGAGAATAATGCCGATGCCCGATTGTGCCAGCGAGCGCATGGTCTCGCGCAATCCGTGCTGCGCCAGGATGTCCAGAGAATTGCTCGGTTCGTCGAACAAAAGCGCGCGTGGTTTGTGAACCAGCGCCCGGGCAATCAACACGCGTTTGGCCTCTCCAGAAGACATAGCCTCGACGGGACGCTCCGCCAGATGCGCCACGCCTAGATCAGCCAACGCGTTCTCGGCCAAGTCCCTCTGCCTGGGATCAACGGTGTGATTCGGGAAGATTCGGGTGCTGCTGAAGAAGCCGGAGAGCACGACGTCTAGGCCGCTTGCATCGCCGGTGCAGGAGGACATGAGATCATTCGAGACAATGCCGAGCAGGGAGCGCAGTTCAAAAACATTCCAATTTTTTTGGCCGAGGATGCTCATGCTCGAGCCTTGGCGCATCATGGGATAACATTCGCGCGTGATGGTCTTGATGAGCGTGGATTTTCCGCAGCCGTTTGGCCCGAGCACGGCGATGTGCTCGTCAACATTTATGCGGAGGCTGAAGTTGTCGAGGACGATCTTTTCGCCGCGCATTACGCGAATGTTTTGCAAGTCAAGTAATGGAGGTTGGAGTTTCATGCGGTAACGGAAGTCCACTTTACAACATCGCTGGTTCTAGGGTGAGGCGCAGTTCGTGAGGCATTTACCACCAAGGGCACGAAGGTACACGAAGGGGCTTGGCGCAAGGATTTATATCGAGTCCCATCAAATTCATTGGATATTCACAGGAACGTAATGCTCTCGCAACGTGCCGCTGCTAGGTTGAAATCATTGACCCTTCTAACCGGGAGGGATTATTAAGGATGGCCTGGGGGGCTCTGGGCTGTCCTCTTTTATTTTGGGGATTACCTTCTTGATCGCCTGGCGGTAGTGCGGTTGGGAGACGCGCGTTCTCTCTTGCGAACGTATCGTGAGCCCGCAATCACTTTAGATACGACCGCACAATCTCAATCAGTTCGTCCGTCGCCAGTGCCTGCTCGGAACTGAGTTGCTTGGGGTTGATGACATGAAAGCGGATATGGCCCTCGAGCAACTGCGCCATCAACCCGTTCATGGCGCCGCGCGCTGCAGTGATTAGCTGCAGCACTTCGGAGCAATCCTCGTCAGCTTCCAAGGCGCGCTCGATGGCGGCAATTTGGCCTTTGATTCGTTTAATCCGGAGGATGAGCCTGGGTTTTTCTTCGACGGTATGCATATGCTCCTCATTGGCATAGTATACTCCCCTATAGTATGTGCGGGGCAGATTACTATGTTTCGAATGCTACGGAGTACGCCGCGCATACTGAGTCCATTGGTTTACGACATGAAGAAAAGAAACCGAAAGCCGATCCGCTGGACCTCATCTGCCCTCGCCGCGGTGTGGTTAATCGTGATGCTCGTTCCAGGCGTTGTTCTGGCCCAGGCACCCGGCGCGGGCCCGGGCGAAACTGCCGCTTCGTCCAATGCGGATGCCGCCTCTACCGTATTTGCTGATCCCGAAGCGATGTTCCCGCATTTTAAGAGCACGCGCTTCTGGCTTTCAGGGCAGACGAACTTCATCTTTCAGGCTCATCCCGATTTTCATGCTGACTACAGCGGTAAGAACAGCTTGAGTCCGGACTACGAAAAAGCCACATCACGCGTCATGACCCTTTACGCCGGTGCGCGAATTAACGATTCGACCGAAGTGTTGGTGGATATTGAGGAGGCAGGGGGCGCGGCGCTCAGCACCGGCCTTGGCTTGGCCGGCAACACGGATCTCGACATCGTGCGCAATCCGTCGTTGAGCAAAGCTCCATATTTGGGGCGCGGCATGATTCACAAAGTATTCGCTCTGAGCAAAGACAAGGTCGAGAACCAGCGCAGCTTTCTATCGCTGTTCGATGAATTGCCGCGTCGCCGCCTGGAAATTCGCTTTGGCAAGTTCAGCATGCCCGATTTTTTCGATGTCAATTCCGTCGGCACCGACACCCATCTTCGCTTCATGAACTGGTCGGTAGACAATAACGGGGCATGGGATTACGCCGCCGACACGCGCGGTTACACCGTAGGATTCACCGCCGATTACGAAGATCGCAACTGGGGTTTCCGTTTCGCTGAAGCGCTCATGCCGAAGGTGGCGAACGGAATTGACCTGGTGTGGCGTCCGTGGCAGGTTCACGCGGAAAATTATGAATACGAGTTGCGGCATGGTTTGATCCCAAAAAAATCAGGAGTGATCAGGCTGCTCGCGTACACAAACTATGCCAACATGGGCATCTACCGCGATGCGAATACGGCATTCGTAAAGCACCTGGTGCCGATTCCGGAGATCACCAATCATCCCTGGCATATCACGCAGAAGTACGGCTTTGGGGTGAACCTGGAGCAGAATCTTTCGCGCAACTTCACCGCCTTCGCGCGCTGGGGTTGGGACAACGGCAAGACTGAATCCTTCGCTTACACGGAAATCGATTCGACGTTCAATCAGGGAATCGGCGCGAATGGCGCCCTGTGGCATCGCAAAAAAGATCTCGCGGGAATTGCCTTCGTCTCAAACGGAATCAAAAAAGATCATCAGGTATATCTGGCTGACGGCGGCTTGGGTTTTCTTCTAGGTGATGGCGGCCTGAGTTACGGGCGGGAAAATATCGTCGAGTCGTATTACACCGCCCACATTTGGCGCGGAATTTATATCGCCCCGGGAGTGCAACATATTAATAATCCTGGATATAACCGCGATCGCGGGCCGGTGGTGGTGCCCACTTTGCGGGGGCATGTGGAGTTTTGAGGGGAGGCTCTCAGCTCTCAGTTCTCAGTTGTCAGTTCTCAGTCAAATGCAAAGGCATTACCACAGAGGGCACAGGGAAGCTGGCACAGAGGACACAGGGAAAGCAATTTTGTTTCGAAGTCTTTATTTGTATTTGTATTTGTAGGGTCGCTGATGATTTTCAGTTGTTTCGGTTGATGCCGGTTTCTTCGGCCTTTAGGGTCCTTAGCGCCCATGCCATGCGTGGCGTATTGTGTGCTATCCCGACTCGGCCTCTGGCGTCCAGCAGAATAATTCCACCGTGACCATCCAGGCGCTGCTTCAGATAGTTCATGGCTTCTTGTGCGACCCACTCTGGCAAGCTGCCGGATTCGACGCGGTCGGCGG
>Ga0209332_1000103_pt1 | contig 21768 bp, 18 predicted proteins | sample BlaSpr_A8_OM3_M1_FD_187974 | JGI IMG/M metagenome (GOLD analysis project Ga0209332, IMG submission 187974) | Forest soil microbial communities from Thunder Bay, Ontario, Canada - Black Spruce, Ontario site 2_A8_OM3_M1 (SPAdes) (version 2) | ecosystem: Environmental > Terrestrial > Soil > Boreal...
GTCGGCGCAGTGTACCCGGGGATTTGTACGCCGCTGGGAGTCAATCCGGTGGCACAGTCGTTCGGTCCGAATGCCTCTCCGGGCTTGTAGGGATTTTGGTTCGCGGGCGTCGGCCGAATCTGATTAAGATCGTAGCGCTGCCCCAAATGCGTTCCCTTGCTGCCCACATAGGCGACAGTAGTAACAATGTGGCCCGGCAATTCATGCTGTATGTCTAAGTGCCACTGTTGAACATAGGGCCAGATCTGCTTATCCGGAATCGATACGACACTCTGCGGAAACTGAGAGCCCAGCGATCCTCCAACTGATGAATAACCGGACGTTATGATCGCGTCGGTGACGGGATCGAAGGTGGTGGCAAGATTCTGTTGCGTTGGGTTCTGTACCAGCGGCGGAGAGCCTTCGAGTGCGGTAGCTACCGCTTCATTGCCGTTCGTGTGCTCAAAGAAAATTCCATACCCGCCGCGAACCGCCGTCTTACCATCTCCCATCGGATCCCACGCAAATCCAATTCGCGGCGCCGGATTAAATAAATGTCCCGAAGCGCAGCCAGTTGGAACCCCGCCCACTCCACATTGCACCATCCCGTTGTATGGATTCGACGCAACCGTTCCGTCCGTATTCAGCGTGGTTGCGCCTGGCACATACTTATAGGGATCAAAATTGAAAGCCTGCTTCTTATTGTCATACACGGTGCCATACAAGCTCACGCGTACACCAAGATTCAGCGTCAGCCGTGGAGTTATGTGCCAGTCATCCTGAAAATAAGGTTCAAATATTTTGTACCGCAGATAGTACTTGGGCTGCCCGCTGGCCTGTCCAAAGCTCTGTATATTTCCTGTCAGCAGGTCGGAGAACGGGTTCCCAGTTGAACCGGAAAATCCCGTGTTGTATTGAATAAAGCCGTTCACCGAAGGCTCGAACTGCGGCAGTTCGTTCTTCTGCGAAGCCACAAAATATCCGCCGAACTGAAGATTATGTTTGCCCACAATCTTCGTAATATTGTCGCGATAGCTATAACTTGGATTCGAGTTCACCGGTCCGTTAGGAACATATCCAGCGTCCTGGGCGATGCCGGTGAATAACGTTCCGCCGGTCAGCGAAATTCCAGGCAATTTCCCGCCGCCAAAGCCATTTTGAAACAGACCGATGTTGTATCCGGCCGGTCGCTGCCAGGCGCCCTGATTCTGAAATGTGATGTGATTGACCGAATAGCTGGCCACAAATTCATTCAGCAAAGTCGGCGTGACCGTAGCCGTTAGATGCACCACAAGGCTGGTCGCGGGTTGCCCATAAGCATCTTGAATGGTGGGATAACTGCCGCCGTTCGTCCACAGAGGAACCGGAGACACTGAATTCCATGAATCGTGGATATACCGCACCGAGGCGCGAACATTAGACGTAATGTTCTGATCGATTTTAAAAAGCTCTTCCCGCCAGTAAGTTGGCGTTGATGACGATTGATTGAATGCCCACGAAGCGCTATCGACGCTGTGGGCGTTTGGGTAGGGGAACATCGCCAGCAACGGCACCGCATTGGGATCGATTGGAACAAGAACTGGATTCGTCAGACCTCCGTTCGGATTTCCGAAATAATTTCCAGTCGCCGTATTTTTGGGGCAGTCCACAGAGCCACTCGCGAGATTGCACGGTTCACTAAAATCTCCAAACGCCGCCTGCGTCCCCGTGCAACCCACGCCTCCCGAGCCAGGCTGCAAGCCGCGTTCCACGCACGATGGAACAGGGACGTTAAAAATCGTTGGATTGATCTCGCGCCGCCACTCCTCGGAAAAGAAGAAAAATGTCTTTTGCTTGTTCTCGTTGTAAATGTTGGGAATGTAAACCGGCCCGCCGATCGTGTAGCCAAAATCATTTCTCTTGTAGGGGGGCACGTCGGGCGAAAAGTAATTCCGAGCGTTTAAGGCGTCATTGCGGACAAATTCATACACATCGCCATGGAAGTGACTTGTGCCTGACTTCGTCTCAATTTCCACCGTTCCCGAGCCATTGCGTCCATACTGCGCGCCGTAATTCGAAGTCAGCAGTTTTACTTCGCTGATGGCATCGATGCTCGGATACGTCATCAGCGTCGTGTTGCTGCCGTCGTCCATGTTGTTGCCACCGTCAATCTCCCAGTTGTTGTATTCGGTACGGCCGCCGTTGACGCTGTACGCGACTGTCGCCAGGCCGGTTCCCGGTTCGTCTGATCCAGATTGATTGGTGGCACCGGGAGTCAGCGCCAGTAACTGCGTATAGTTGCGGCCATTCAATTGAAGCTGGCTGATCTGTTTGCCGGTTACAGTTCCAGAAAGCTCCGATGACTGCGTTTCTACCAGATTTAAATCCTCGCCTTGTACGACAACCTCGGTAGCAATGTTTCCCACGACCAGCGTCGCATCGACGCGAGCTTTTTGCGCGACCCGCAGGACAACGCCTTCGCCCTTAAAAGTCTTGAAGCCTTTCGCGGATATGGTCAGGTTGTAGCTTCCACCCGGAAGCGCCGCTTCCAGGTAATCACCGTCGGAATTGGTCGTTGTAGAGCGCTGAATGCCGCCCGCGGTCCCACTGATCTGTACACTCGCCCCTTGGATGACCGCGCCGCTATTGTCTCTGACAGTGCCGGTAATAACGCCGGTATCCTGTGCACACAGATTCGCTGCTGCGAACAAGCTCAGCACAACCACACCAAGTAATAGACGGATTTTCATCGATAACTCCACATGCCACAGAGATCCAATACAGAGGGAAAACAGATATTGCTCGAACTCGGTACCGCTCGAGTTTCAGCCCAACCCGGCAAAACTACCGCAATCCCGGTACCCACAAACTCGATTCGGGCTGCTTACTCTTGCATCCTGAAAAGCATTCAAATGGCTCTATTAAAACGTATCAATACTGCTTCAGGCGTCTTTCACTGTCAAGAGAAAAGCTGTCTCGCACCCGCCGGGTCACTTCAACTGCCGGGTCGACTCGCGCACGATCAACTCAGGGATGATTTTGCGGTGAATGGTGGGGATGGATTTCTTTTCGAAACCTGAATTAATCGCCTCGAGAACAATCGTCGCAGCCGTAGTGCCCATAAGTTCCATGGGCTGGCGGATGGTAGTGAGGGCAGGCGAGTAGAGGGCTGCGGGCGCAACGTCGTCGAAACCAATCACGGAACACTGCTCCGGTACGCGAATACCGGCTTTATTGAGGGCGCGAATTGCGCCGAAGGCTGTCATATCGTCAAAGGCCATCAGCGCGGTGAAAGCTCGATTACGATGAAGGAATTCCTCCGTTAATTTGTAGCCTTGTTCAAAACTTGAAAACGGATCTCCCGATTCTGGAAGATCGACGATGAGCCGCGCATCTAGTTCGAGGTCACGTTCGCGGGCCAGAGTTCGTACGCCGCGCCATCGCGGCTCGGTGTCCGTCAGCCCTCGCGGGCCCCGGATAAACGCGATCTTTCGATGGCCGAGGGAGTGGAGATGATCCATCGCAGCGTATGCTCCAGCAGCATTGTCCACAATTACCGAGCTGATATTTTCGTTATTAAGATCGCGTCCAACAGTCGCCGTCGGAATATTGTTCTTCTCTAGATCCGCGAGCACATTGATATCGACGAAGAGCCAGTTTGCCAGGACCACGAGGCCTTCAATGCGGCGATCGAGCAACATTTCAAGATAGCGCTCAAAGCGGCTGCGCTCGTTGTGAACGTCCGTAAGAATGGGGAGGAATGATGACTGATAGAGAGTATTCTCGATTCCGCGCAAAACCAGCGTGCAGTAAGGATCGGTCATGTCGAAAACCATGACTCCTACAGTCTGGCTGCGCCGTCCTCGCAACGATCGCGCGAAAAGATTAGGACGGTAACCCAAATGCGAGGCGGCGCGCTGGATGCGACCTTTGGTCGTGTCGGGAATATAGCGCGCCAGCGGCGCGTTATTTAAGACAATCGATACCGTCGCCGACGAAAATCCGCTGCGTTCCGCAACGTCGCGAATGGTGACCGCCGCTGGTTGCGAGCGCTTGCGCGGCACTTGGGAAACGCGCCGGGATTTCGCCGATGCACTTTTTCGCGTAGGCTTCGAATCAGAGTCTTCCATTGTTCCGCTTGAACTTCGGCCTCTTGCTGGCGGACACTACAGTACGATGAAACCAGTGTCAAGCATCTCCTTCACGCTTGCTATCTCACTAATACTTCTTTCGTATGGAATGAATGCACAGAATACTGCGCATGATCCTCGAAAATTATTTGAGGCCGGGGAAGCCGCGCTGCACGCGGGAAAACTCGATGAGGCCGAGCGTGAATTCAAGCAAGTAGTTACGATTAATCCCGGAGTGGCCGGTGCATATGCCAATCTTGGCGTGATTTATATGCGGCGCAAACAATGGCCGCAGGCGCTCGAAATGCTGCGCAAGGCTGAGAAACTCGCACCCGATATCCCAGGAATTCGTTTGAATATCGGGCTCGCATATTTTCGGCAAAATAATTTCGCGCGCGCGATTCAGCCCTTTGAGTCGGTCGTCCAGCAAGCGCCTGATTCTTTTCAAGCCCGTTACCTGCTGGGCCTCTGCTATTTTCTCAATGATCGCTGGCAGGATGCGGTCAATGCCATGGAACCGTTATGGCCACAGGCTTCTGATCAGCTGAACTATCTTTACGTGCTCGATATCGCGGCCTATAAGGCCAAGAACCAGGCGCTGGAAGAAAAAGCGGCAACCAGGCTGGTGGCCATCGGTGCCGGATCTGCGGAGTTTCATCTCTTAATGGGCAAAGCGCACTTGAACCGCGGAGAGTACGACGACGCGATAAAAGAACTTGACGCGGCGGCAAAGGCCGGCTCAAAGCTGCCCTTCGTACATTTCAATCTGGGCTTGGCTTACGTACATAAGCAAGATTATGACCGGGCGCGCGCCGAGTTTCTCTCTGACATTGCAATCGAACCGGATGTTCCTCTCAACTTTGAGCAGTTAGGCAACTTAGAATCGACCGTGGGAAATGACGATGAGGCGGCAAAAAATTATCGCAGCGCGTTAAAACTCGATCCTCAGTTGCTAAACGCGCACATGGGATTGGCCAAGATCGAAGAACACCGGCGACACTATGCTGGAGCTTTGTCGGAGTTAGATCAAATCATTCGGCTGGAAACCGGAAATGCTAGCGCGCATTATCTCCGCGGTCAAGTGCTGACCCGCATGGGACGCGAAAAAGAAGGCCGCGAGGAATTGACCTCGGCAACCAGACTCCTCAATGAACAGCGAGCCGCACGGCACAAAGAATTAGAGGGAGAGACGATTCCAAGTCCAGAACTGGCTCAGGAGCCTTAGCAATTTCCCGCGTAGAGACGCGGCTTGTCGCGTCTATCTCGCAACACAGCAACGTCCACGACAGAACTTCACACCGCCTGCACGCATTTCATAATTTCGGCTTCACTCAGCGTGTGGTCGCTCGCCTTGGCGCATTTGTAGATGCGATCGACAACACCATCATCGGCGGGCAAGCCACGGTGTTCCAGCCAAAAAAGAACATTTGATTTCCCGCTCATCGGCCCAATGTCGATAATTTGTTCGAGGCCGAAAATATGCGACGGCACTCCTGAATAAACAGTGTTCGCGAGTTCAATATCTTTTTTCTTGAAGGCCTTGATCACAGCTGCAGCGTGCACCCCGGTAGCGGTTCGGAATGCGTCTTCACCAACCACCGGATAATTCGCCGGAATGGGAACTCCGGTAGCGGTCGAGACAGCCTCGCAGTACTGTTTCAGCTTCGTCAAATCCTGCTCATCCCATGGCGGGATGCCCATAAGTTTCAAATTGACCAGCATCTGATCCATTTGCGTGTTGCCGACGCGTTCTCCAATACCAAGCGCCGTCGCGTGCACGCAATCCGCACCAGCCACCAGGGCCGCCATGGAGTTTGCAATCGCCAATCCGCGATCGCAATGCCCGTGCCAATCTACGCGAATCTTTTTCCCGGAGGGGTGAACAACTTCTTCAAGCACAAATTTCACAAGTGCGACCGCGCCCGTCGGCGTTGCATGTCCGGCAGTATCGCAAAGCACCAGAGCATGCGCCCCAAAGTTGATGGCGGCTGTATTAAGCTGCCTCACTGTTTCGGGATCGCAGCGCGTCGTGTCCTCGGTCACGTACATGACTTCCAGTCCGAGCGAGACAGCGTATTTAACAGCCTTCTCCGTGGTTTGAAGAAGGAAGTCGCCGTTCCATCCTTCGGTGTAGCGGCGGAGCGGACTCGTTCCTAAAAAAGCTGCGACCTCTATCGGAAGCCCGGTTTTCTGCACGATCTCCGCGATCGGACGAATGTCGTTTTCGTGAGTGCGGGCGGCGCAGTAAGCCGTAATCTTCATTTTGTTGCGCGCGATTTCGTGCGCCAGAGCTGTAGCATGCTCTACTGCGCGTGTGCCAGCTCCAGGCAATCCAATATCGAGCGAGCTAATGCCGAGCGCCTCCATCAGATGAAGGATTTCGATTTTCTGCTCAATGGAAGGATCGCGCACAGATGGCGATTGCAAGCCGTCGCGCAGCGTTTCGTCGGTCAGACGAACCGGTCCCGGCGGGTGCAAGGATTTTGGATAGAGACGATTCCAATCGTAGATGAGTTCAGAAGTATTCACGGATGAATGTGTGGGTTGCTAAATAGCCTTCTTCGGATCCTTCAATATTTGGTCCTTCGGTCTTTCGAGGGGCTTTTCCACGGTGGCCTTCTCCTCCTTCGGAGGGACGATGAAGCCAAATCTCGACAACTGGCCGATCGCCGCGACGTTCACGCCTCGCGGATCCTCGGGATTTGGCAAGTAAAGCGTGTGGCAGAATTCGCACCGGTACACCTCTTTGTCCGGTCCCCAGGCTTTTTCCACGCAGCCGCATTCCTGCTCTAACACATCGGCAGCGTAGAACCAGCGCTTCAGATGCCCGCCACAGAATTTTCCCTTGTCATTCTTCTCGTTGCAGGCACGCTGGCCCGGCTTCTTGATCTTAACCTTATGATTAGGAAGCTGCGGAACTGCGCTCGTGGCGGCGCTCGCCGTTTCAGCGGATACCATTGATTCTCCTGCGGCCCCTTGTGAAAACCGCCCCAACGCTATTTTACTCAGGGGCGCCAATTCAGACCAACGACGCCGGACGGTAGAAAGTTCGTCAACCACAAAACCTTCAAAAGTGGACCCGGACCTTTTGCTATTGAACGCTCGCGATAGAGCGCAGCCACGACGTAAAGTCGCGCATTGGCCTGCTGACCAAATGGCGCCGCGCGCGAATATATCCGATACGGCGATAACTTTTTGTATGCAAGGGCACGAGCGTACAGCCCGCGGCATTCGACGAGGCCATCGCCGGCACCACGCTCAGTCCAAATCCAGAGCGCACCAACTCAAAAATACTTTCCATCTGGTTCGTCTCAAACACCGATCGAAGTTCAGCCTTGGCGCGGGTGCAGGCAGTCAACACGTCGTCGCGAAGACAATGCCCTTCTTTCAGCAGCAGCAGCCGTTCGTTGCGCAGGTCCTGCAGATTGACCATAGGCCGGCCACATAGCGGATGTTTTCGAGGAACTACTAGTAATAATTCCTCTCGAAACAACTCGCTGCACACGATGTCAACTTTAGGGACAGGCAGACTGACAACTGCCAAATCAATCTCCCCTGCCTGCAAGGCTTCCACTAATTGCGATGTCGTCTCTTCCCTGAACTGCGGATTCACCTTGGGATAGCGCCGCGTAAAATCGCCGATTCTGCGCGCGATGAAATAGGGCATGATGGTTGGAATTACCCCAACGCGCAAGCTGTCATAGCCTTCGTTTAACGCGGCGATGCGACTTTCGGCTTCGGCCACCTGCTGTAAAATTCCGATCGCCATTTTGTGGAGGCCTTCGCCTGACGACGTCAGCCTTACCGACCGTCCCAGACGCTCGAATAATGTCGTGCCCAAATCCTTTTCAAGTCTCTTGATCTGTTGCGACAGAGAAGGCTGCGCGATACCCAACTGCTCTGCCGCGCGCGTGAAACTGCCGGCACGTACGATCGCGCAGAAATAACGCAGTTGGTGGACTTCCATAATCAGTTAGTCATTACACGTTGCAAAATGCGCGCCCGAAATCTCGCATAGGTTTATCCTATTTCACTGATTCATTATGACATCTATCGCCTATGAATAAAACGGCATAGGATGATCCCGAACTCACAACCCTACTTTTAATTTCGAGGAGTGTGTCCCTATGCCCGAGGAAAAGAAACAGCTCACCACTGCCGCCGGTCGTCCGGTGGGAGATAATCAGAATTCGCTTACCGTTGGGCCGCGTGGCCCCATCGTTTTTGAAGATTTTCTGCTCTTCGAAAAAATGGCTGTATTCAATCGCGAGCGCATCCCAGAGCGCATCGTGCACGCTAAAGGTTCCGGCGCATACGGCCATTTCACCTGCACGAATCCCGACATGGCGAAGTACACGACCGCTAAGCTTTTTTCGAAAGCCGGAAAGACTACGCCCACTTTCATTCGCTTCTCCACCGTCGGCGGCGAAAAAGGTTCAGCAGACACGGAGCGCGATCCGCGCGGCTTTGCGCTGAAGTTTTACACCGAAGAAGGCAATTGGGATATGACTGGCAACAACACTCCCGTCTTCTTTATCCGCGACCCACTTAAGTTCGGCGATTTCATCCATACGCAGAAACGTGACCCTCAGACCAACTTAAAGTCGCCAACTATGATGTGGGATTTCTGGTCGCTCTCGCCCGAATCACTGCACCAGGTGACAATTCTCTTCTCCGACCGCGGCACCCCTGACGGCTATCGTCACATGGATGGCTTCAGCAGCCACACCTTCAGCCTGATCAATGTCAACGACCAGCTTTTTTATGTGAAGTATCACTTCAAAACCAAGCAAGGCATCAAGAACTTCACCGGCGAGTCAGCGGAGATGATGAAAGGCAAAGACCCCGACTACGCACAACGCGATCTGTTCAACGCCATCGCAAAAGGCGATTTTCCAAAATGGACAGTCAGCATTCAGATCATGCCGGAGAAAGAGGCGGAGACGTACCACATCAATCCATTCGATCTGACAAAGGTGTGGCCGCACGGAGATTATCCGCTGAGTGAAATTGGTGAACTGGTTCTCGATCGCAATCCCGAAAACTATTTTGCCGAGGTCGAACAAGCGGCTTTTGAACCGAAAAACGTGGTTCAAGGCATGGGCTATTCACCCGACAAAATGTTGCAGGCGCGGTTGATCTCATACCCAGACGCGCACCGCTATCGTCTGGGTGTGAACTACGATTCCCTGCCGGTGAACAAACCGCAGTGTCCCGTGATGCACTATCACCGCGACGGCGCGATGCGGTTCGATGGCAACTTCGGATCGGCGCCAAACTACGAGCCCAACAGTTTCGGCGGACCCAAGGAGAATCCAGAGTATCGCGAACGTCCTAGATCGATCGCAGGTTCTGTCGATCGCCACAATCATCGTCTGGATAACGATTACTACTCGCAGCCGGGAAATCTCTTCCGCCTGATGAAGCCGGAGGAGAAGAAGCGCTTGATCTCGAATATTGTCGGTAGCCTAAGCAACGCGCCCAAACACATTCAAGAGAGGCAAGTTGGGCACTTCATGAAGGCCGATCCCGCCTATGGGCGCGGGGTGGCTGAAGGACTCGGCATCAAGGCGGAGCATCTGATGCCCAGAGAGCCTGTACTCGCTAGCGACTAGATCAAAGTGAACGATTCGAATTGAGCCCTGGAGCCTTTAAAGCTCTGGGGCTTTTTTTGCGGTTAAGGGCGCTCGCACGCTTAGTGCGATACGTTGGCCATGGCTTCGTTGAGCCCTCGGAAAACGACGTCGTAGTGCCCACTTTCAGCGGCGAAGCGAAGCGCCTTCACATTTTCGACGCATATCTCAACCGCTTTCGGCTGGTTCTTGAGGATATCCATCACTTGTTCAATGAACTGAGCTAGCGGCATTGCGCGAGGATCCGCGGCTCCATTCAGAAGATCGGTCGCGACGTACGGAGGAATTAATTCGAGAACCTCCGTCGTCGAGTCGCGCAGCTGATAGCGCAGCGATTGCGTATAGGAGTGGAGGGCCGCCTTGGTCGCGCAATACGTCGGGGTGGGAGCCATCGGGACAAATGCCAGCCCGGACGAGACGTTCATGATGGTGGAGTATGGCTGCTTCCGCAGCAGAGGCAGCAGCGCCGCGGTGAGACGGATTGGACCGAAGCAGGTTAGTGGCGACAATTGATTCCGCGTCCGCGAGATCGTCCTGTTGCTTCTGCAGATTTTCGAATCGCATGATACCCGCATTATTAATCAACACATTCAACGCCGGGTATTGCGCTGCGACCTCATCCACAAAGGCGCGGATGTTCGCAGGGTCTTCGATGTCGAGCGTGAGCGATTTCATGCCCGCGCTCTTTTTGGTTGTTTCGTCGAGAGCTTGCTTGCGCCGGCCGGAGATGATGACTTGATTCCCTAAAGCGTGAAAGACTTCTGCGAGCCCTCGGCCAATGCCGGACCCTCCACCTGTGATAAGGATCGCGTTGCCTGTGATCTTCATTTAGATATTTACTCCTGCTTTAATTAGAAGGCAGTTCAATTCCTTTAGCTCTGACGGAACTGCCGGCGAGCTAATCAAATTCCTTGCGTGGGGTGGTTTGGTCTGCACCCACCCGACCCGCAGTAATCTCGGCAATAACGTAGTATTCGCTTTTCATCGGGACTCCGGCCATTCTTCGCAGCATTGCGATCTGGCCGATGTGCGTGAGCGCGTCGGCAATCGGGGCTTGAATTAATTTTTCTGCCGAAACTTGCAGCGGCTTCTCCGACGCGAGGTAATCGTCGAACTTTTTTAAGGAGTCAAAAAAACGCTCGCACTCTTTCTCCCATGCGAGAGGAGTGGAATCGTGCCAATCGCGGCGGCCTTCACACAGTGGCGAGGGCCCAGTCCATTAAATCGCCAATGTGCACAAGAATTTTTGCCGGCGTGCGCGACGTTTCCGGAGCGCCGTAATTGGCAAAACCTGGGCCTGCGTTGCGGATTGCTTTCGCCCCGCGATAAGCAACCGTTGCCAGCGCATGGCGCAGAAGAGCGCGAGATTCGTTCATAATTTAAGCAGCCTTGCCGCCATCCCCTGGCCATCCTTTATTGCCACTGCTACTAATCGTGTTATCCATTCCTCTTACGTTGGAGCTCGCACCGCTTCTGGCCGAGGCACTGGCGCGCGGCGGAGACGGGCGCCACGCTCGCACCAGTACAGGCCGTCGCAGAACCGTTTCCAGCAAATGTCGCGCCGCGGAGACGCGCTCTGCTGAACCGCCGAAAGCCGAATATCCCTCGGCCCGCACTACAATGAAATTATCCTGCAGGCGAATCTCGATACGCTTTGATACTGCTTGGCGTGCGCCGGCCTCCAAAGCCGCAGTCGGGACGACGTGTCGCTTCTTGTTAGCTGGCCCTCGCCCGTCGAAAGCCACGGAGAGTCGCAGAATGCCCGCCAGCAGCGTTGCCATCGGACGATCCGGCAACTCGAGCCGTTGCATAATTTTTCCACGCGGACGTGGCAATGCGCCTCGATGATAACGTGCCACCATCGCCGCCAGCTCCAACTCTCGCGCGCTGAACCCGACCGGCCGCGTCATTCTACGAATCATCCGATACGATTTCTTCTGATGATTTTTCTCACCTTTCGATTTGCCCACCTCATGCATGAATGCAGCCGCCTGCAATATCGCGCGCGGGTCGAGTTCCTGATTTTCAGCGACATTATTTCCAGCAACACTGTGTGAGGTACTCGGACGAACCGGAATCGAGACAGAAAGCGACGAGGGGAGATTAACGGATATCAATCCGACGTCTCTTAACCCGTCGTACAAATAGAGCGCCAGTTGCGCGACGCGCTGAGAATGCGCAAAATCTGGATCCATGTATCCAGCCCAGGTTCGCAGGCGGCTCATCGCCGCAGTATGCAGCTGCGGGCCCCGCGGCAATTGTTCCCGCCACAATCCCCATAGAGATTTGCGGCCTGCCATCTTGTCGCGATAGCGCGCGAGTCGTTTATTACGCTCGTCATTTAATTTTGCGCGCCACTCTTTGCGACTTTTTAAATCAGGAAATGCAGCTATCTCGGGATGAATTGCCGTGGCCCACAAGACGTCCAGATCATGCACTTCGCCGAGCAGATCCTGCAACTCTTTCAAATCGTCGCCCCAACGCGCGTGTTGTTGCGGCAGAAAATTTTCTACCGTGTAGCGGAAGTGCTTGATGCCGATTCGAAGTTCATGCCAGCTAATCGTGGAGCGCGTCCGCAGAGCGCGTTTATGCAAGTCGTAAGCTTCCATCCACTTTTCAAGCGCGAGATGCAGGTAGACGAGGCTTCCCGGCCGCACCCGGGCGGCCCGCTGCGGAAGCGATTTGCTCCACTGCCGCCATTGCTTGCGATTGAACTGATCGAGATCTTTACGCGCTAGCTGTTTGTAATTATCTTCCTGGGTTTTGAGGTGCTCAAGCAGTTTGGTGGCGACCGGATCGCCTGTCTTGCCGGGCTCTTCGCCAGAATTCCCGCTCGATTTCTCACTCAGTTTCTCGATCCACTCCTCCATCACTTGCATGTCGCGGAGGTCGCCAAGCGCCTGAAAAACTTTTTTGCCCGCCTTCTTCATATCCTTCCAAGAAAAATCGGGATCAAGAGGGATCAGGCCATCGGCAAGAGAGCGGCAGCGGCGCAGCGAGACGCGCAGGTCATGCACCGCGTCGGCATCGAAATCTTTGTCAGCCCGATCGCACTCCTCGAGCACACGCCCCATCCAGGAGCGGAGGCCGAGTTTAGGCTTTGATGGCGCAGGTTTTGGATTTGGACTGGATTCCACCCTACTCCTTTAACGTTGACGGCAAACCATTGTCGCTTCTTTGCGCGGATTCTTCCAGTGTGCGCGGTTTCGTCTGTCTCGCGACATGGATGACAGAGGTAACGAAAAGGAAACTTTGGAAGGCAGGGTTGGAAAGGGAGGAAGAGAGACGCGGCAAGCCGCGTCTCTACCTCCGGTCTTTACGTGCTCAGTACTTTTTCTCGCTCTTCGGCGTCTTGTATTTCCTCGCGACGAGAGGTGGGCAGGGCAAACTCCAGCACCTGGTCGATGGTTTTGACGTAGTGCGTATTCAAACCTACCAACTGCTCCGGCGTGAGGTCTTCCTCGACGTTCGTTTTGTTTTCCGCAGGCAAAATCACGTCATGCACTCCAGCTCGCTTCGCAGCCAGCACTTTTTCTTTTATGCCGCCAACCGGCAGCACGTTGCCGCTTAGCGTGATTTCACCCGTCATCGCTGTGAGCGGACGAACCTGCTTGCCCGACAGCAATGACACCAGCGCTGTCACGATGGTGACGCCTGCGGAGGGACCGTCTTTTGGAATCGCTCCTGCGGGCACGTGAATGTGAATGTCGTGGTTAGCGAAAAATTCTTCGTCAATGTTGAGTTGCGTCGCGTTTGAACGGACCCAGCTCAACGCTGCCTGCATAGACTCGCGCATCACATCCTGAATCTGCCCGGTGATAGTCAGACCGCCTTTGCCTTTCATCTGATTGGCTTCAACGAACAACACATCACCGCCCGCCGGTGTCCAGGCCAAGCCGACTACGACGCCCGCGCGTTTCGTGCGTTCGGCGATCTCGCCCTCGCTCCGGACTTTTATGCCGCCCAAAAATTCCTGGACGATTTCTTTAGTAATGACGAGTTTGTCGGTCTTCCCTTCCGCTAAGCGCCGCGCTTGCTTGCGGCAGATAGTACCGATCGTGCGTTCCAGATTGCGCACGCCAGCCTCGCGCGTATAGTGGCGAATGATGTTGCTGACCGCCTCTTCCGGAAATTCAATCTGTTCCGGTGTGATTCCGTTTTCTTCAATCTGACGCGGAATCAAATACTGGAACGCAATATGAATCTTCTCTTCTTCCGTATAGCCCTGCAGTTCGATAATTTCCATACGGTCGCGCAACGGCTCCGCTATGGGATCGAGCATGTTCGCAGTCGTAATGAACAGGACCTTCGAAAGATCGAACGTCACGTCCAGATAATTATCGCGGAACGTTGCGTTCTGCTCCGGGTCAAGCGCTTCAAGCAAAGCCGACGCGGGATCACCACGGAAGTCGCGCCCAACCTTGTCGATTTCGTCGAGCATGAACACCGGATCTTTCGTCTCTGCGCGACGAATGCCCTGAATAATCTGACCAGGCAACGCTCCAATGTAAGTACGACGGTGACCGCGAATTTCAGCCTCGTCGTGCACGCCGCCCAGAGACAGACGCACGAACTTACGGCCTAACGCCCGCGCAATCGATTTGCCTAGCGACGTTTTGCCTACTCCGGGAGGCCCGACGAAACAAAGAATCGGCCCTTTCATCCCTGGCTTCAGCCGGCGTACCGAAAGATAGTCGAGGATGCGGTCCTTCACCTTCTGCAAATCATAGTGATCGGTGTCGAGAATCTCTTTCGCTTTTGGAATTTCAATCTCTCCGCCCGATGTCTTAGCCCAGGGCAGCACCGCCAGCCACTCTATGTAATTACGCGTCACCGAGTAGTCGGCGGCCATGGGAGACATTCGCGCAAGGCGTCCGAGCTCTTTCAACGCTTCTTTCTTGACCTCGTCCGGCATTCCGGCCGACTCGATTTTCTGCTTCAATTCCTCAGTGTCGCGCTGGCCTTCATCCTGCTCGCCGAGTTCTTTTTGAATCGCCTTCATTTGCTCACGCAGGTAGTACTCCCGCTGCGTCTGCTGCACGCGATCCTGCACTTCAGACTGGATCTTGTTGCGCAGCTGCTGCACTTCCAGTTCTTTCGCTAGATGCTGATTGATCTTTCCCAATCGCACGCGAACATCAACTGTTTCCAGAGTCTCCTGCTTGTCGGAAGTTGACAGGGACGGCAAAGACGACGCAATAAAATCGACCAGCCTGCCGGGCTCTTCGATATTCATGGCGACCGTAGAGAGTTCGTCCGATAAAGTCGGCGAACCAGCGACGATTTGCTGAAACAGCGTCAACACATTTCGCTGCAACGCTTCGACCTCGGAATCTTTCGGTGGAATCACCTCTGGAATTGTGGTAACCCGCGCCCGCATAAAGGGCGTCAACTGCGCAAAGTCCGCCAGCCGTACCCTTTCCAGTCCCTCGGCAAAGACAAACAGGCTCTGGTTGGGCATTTTGACGACTTTATGCACCACAGCCAGAGTTCCGATAGAGTACAGATCGGTGGGCTGCGGCGAATCCACGCGGGCCTCGCGCTGCGCCACCACCACAATGGTCTTGTCGTCGCCCAGCGAGTTAATGAGTTGAACAGAGCTTTCCCGCCCCACCGTCAGCGGCAACACCGCGTGCGGAAAAAGCACCGTGTCGCGCACGGGCAAAATCGGTAGCGATCGCTCGGTCGTGTCGTACGTAGTATTTTCAGTAGTAATAAGATCGGTCATTAGTATTTACCTACCAGTTTCTCTATTAATTTCTTGCTTGAGTGAGTTTCGCTCAACTTTTGATGATCCCAACCCCTCATAGGATGCAACTCCCATGCTAGGTTGTTGAATTCTAGACCTTTTTAACTCATTTGCAAGACTTGTGAGAGTTCCCTACCCACGGCGGTAACACGCCTACCGGTTGGCCTATGCCCAGTTGCTCCGACACTACACGCATTGCAAAAAATGCGCTGTGCAGCCGCTCACGCCTGATTGTGATGAAAAAAAGGTTAGAAACCTTGGAGGTTTATTAAGTCTTCAAGGATTGGGAAATAGTTAAAATCGGCCAAGGTAGGTCGAACCTTTAGGCCCCGGGATAGACACCCAGCACCTTTACGAGTTCCGCCACTTCGCTCAAATGACGAAGTGCATTTCGCGACTCTTCGTTGTCACCGCATAGTAGGTCGACAAAAAATACATATTCCCACGGGCGGCCGCGCATCGGGCGCGACTCGATCTTGCTCAGGCTAATGTCCCGCAGAGCGAAAACGCTCAGCGCCTTGAATAGCGCCCCCGGGGTATTTCTTACGCTGAAGGCCAGCGAAGTCTTGTCTGCCGCCCCAGAGCGCGTTGCCCGCGGCTTGCCCCGGCGGATGGAAAAGAAGCGCGTGAAATTCTTTTTGTCATCCTCGATTCCAGCCTTGAGGATCTTTCCACCATAAACCGCAGAAGCACGACGGCTGGCGATCCCGGCAGCGTCGCCAAAATCCTCCGCTACAACGTGCTTCACACTTCCGGCAGTATCGTAAAAAGGCACCGGCTCAAGCTTGGGATTTTTCGCAAATAGATCGCGGCATTGATCAAGCGCGACGGGATGCGAAAACACTCGCCGTACCTCTGCCAGCTTGGTTTTTGGCGGAGCGATCAGATTGTGCACAATACGCAATCGAAACTCGCGGACGATATAAACCTCGCGTCCCAGCAAAAGATCAAAATGTTCAGCCACGGAACCTGCCAGCGAGTTCTCAATCGGAATCACTGCCCCATCGACACTTCCGCCAGCGACGCGGTCGAAAACTTCGAGGGACCGCGCACACGGTATCACCTTGGCGCGCGGCAGCATGGCTTCCGCCGCTTCATGGCTGAAAGATCCGAGCTCTCCTTGAATTGCGATCTTCATTTCGCCTTTCATTGTTTCCGAGACAAAAAATCAAATCTCTACCGGGAAACCTGCGGCAGATCCTTCGTCATTACCAAAGCATCGAGCAGGCCAGAATAGTATCCCGCCACGGTTTTCTCCACGAAATAGCCTTCTCGCTTGTAAAAGCGGATCGCCGGCAAGTTGTTTACCGGAGTCTCGAGCGCCACCGCATGGGTCCCGGATTGCGCCAGCTTCTCTTCCGCCGCTCGCAGCAGAGCAGACCCGACGCCCGAACGGCGAGCCTCGGAAATTACGTCAATCGTAATGATGTGGCCAGTTTTGCGCCGACTCTCAGCTATTACAAAGCCGAGAATTTTCGCGGCAGAATCTTTCGTCGATGTAGAAGTATAAGTATAAGAAACTTCACCGGCTTCCTTAGCGCCCTTTCCCCTGCTCTCGTCAGCGGTTGCTTCGGCAACCAGCGTAAAGGAGCCGGGGCGCTTGATATAGAAAACCAATTCCGGACGCGAATATGCCAGCTGAGGATCGAAGCAAGCCTGGTCGATTAGCCAAAGCGTGTCAAAGTCCAGCTTTTGAAATTGTCGAAGGCGGAATTGCACGCCGCCATTGTAGCTGGATTAATCGAAGCCAATGGTCCGCGCGGCAGAAATCGAAGTGATTTTCGCTTCATCAAGTCCATACTCGACACCCTATTTGTCATTCCGGGATTTTCCACAGACCGCTTCGCAAATTTTTTGCTTTACCCCTGCTTGCATAGTTGCATCTATTAGAAGTACGATTTCTGCCAAAGGGGCATCGTGGGCCGTTTCATCCTGATCGACGTGGTTGCGGCGATTGCCATCTCGCTCATCTGGTATGCGTGGTTCCTGCGCTACAACCGGAAGCGGGCGTCGGAGGTGCTGCAATGGGTTCAGACGGCTTGCCTCGGAAAAGGCCGCGTCGCCGACTTGCGCTGGCAGGCCAGCAACTCTCGCGTCAAAGCTACTCTTCATTTATCTTCGCGCTGGTTTGAGCAAGCGCGCGTGACGATTCGACTCCTGCCCCGTCCGCTCCCCGTGCAATGGGCTCTTAGCCACTGGCGCCGACAGCAAGAGACCCTGACCTTCGAAGCCGACATGGGATTCCCTCCTGGCTTCCATCTTGACGTCATCCGTCATCGGTGGTCCGGACATTCCGGCGCGAAAACCACGAAGGGCACTCGCGCATGGACGATCACCCGGCCAGGCCCGGTGATATTGACCACAAAAGAGGATTGGCCGGCAGAGCTCAACCCGGTTGTGAATGCGCTGGCAAACTGGCGCGACAAGGATTTCGTCGGCGTGAGATTTAATTCGAAGTCCCCACACTTCACCGCCACTGTAGCCTTGGGAAATCTCTCCGATGAAAAAGCTGCCGCCCAACTGCTTGGCCTTTTCCGCGAACTGGCAGCCAGTTCCTCAGCGAAGCAACATTAATCACGAAAACCCCGGGCTTGTTCCCGGCATCCTAGCTTGCCGACTAGCTCTTAAAATCTCATTCTCGGAGGATGTGAGTGGACACCGTGAGAAAATCACTGCCATCGCTTGTTATTGCTGCAGGGCTTCTATTTACGGCCGCAATTCCGCAACTTCATGCAGAAGATATCGACCGATGCCAACGCCGGATCGTTCACGAAGAGCATGAACTTCACCGCGCCATTGAAAAATACGGACGCCACAGCAAGCGCGCCAATCACGAACGTCGTGAGTTGCATGCAGTGCGCGAACGATGCTGGCGCGAGCAGCACCGCTGGTGGGATGAACACGAACATCGCTGGCACACCGAACGCGATTGGGACGAGCACGATCACGATCGCGACTAATGTGAGAGCGTGATTTCAATCTCGTGGACGCAATCCGCGATGTGAAGATGCTGGCGTCGTTTCACTCCGGCTCCGCCATGAACCGGTAACCAATCCCCCGCACAGTTTGCAAATGCTTGGGTTGGGACGGATCATCTTCGATGTAACGGCGCAAACGCACCACAAAATTGTCGATGGCGCGGGTGTCAGTATCCTCGTGCAATCCCCAGACGTCTTCGAGAATGGCTTTGCGCGAAACTATCTTTCCCGAACTGCGAACCAGATATCGCAGCAGTTCGGCTTCCATCACAGTTAAATGGATCGTATTCCCCAACGTACGTAATTCAAGTTCTGCAAAGTCAATCGATTTGCCGGCGAAACTGAATGCGTCCGCGCTGGCCGCACGATCGGGCAGTGCCGCTACGTGGTCGACAGCAGCTTCGGTGGCATCCGCCGCTTCGGTATGTTTCATCCACGCACTGCGCCGCAAAAGGCTTTCCAGGCGGGCGATCAGAATTGCCAGTTCGAATGGCTTCGGCAAGTAATCGTCCGCGCCGGAGGCGAAACCCTGCAACACGTCTTCCGGCCGTCCGCGCGCAGTCAGCATCAGGATGGGAACATAATTTTTCTTTTCGCGAAGCAGGGCGGCAACGTCAAACCCGCTTTTCCCCGGCAGCATTACATCCAGCACGATGGCGTCAAACCGTTCTTTTTTCTCAACCAGTCGATCGAGAGCCGATTCCGCGTCACCTGCTATTTCCACGGCGTGTCCCTCGGCTTGGAGATTGAAGCGCAAACCGTCCGCCAGGTGAGCCTCGTCTTCCACAATCAACACGCGGCTCATGCTAGCTCTCTCGGCAATTCAAGGGTCACCGTTGTTCCCTTCCCCGCTCCGTCGCTTTCGGCAAACACCCGTCCGCCGTGTTTGCGCGCGATGGAGCGCACGATGAACAATCCGAGGCCTGTGCCCTTCACCTGCGAGAGGGAACGCTGAGTGACTCGATGGAAACGCTTGAAAATCCGTTTTAGCTCCTGCTCGGGGATGCCGACGCCAGCATCGCGGACTCGTAACATGACCTGCTTTTCGTTGCTCGCTTCCAACTCGACCGATATGTGCACGCCGTCCGGCGAGTACTTTACGGCGTTGTCGAGCAGATTCAAAACTGCGGTGCGCAATTCCTCCGGATCGCCCAACACGAGCGCGCCGCGACTGGTCTTCGCTGCCAAAGTAGCCGGCGACGGCGAGAGTAATTCGCGGTACTGTAAATTTTCCGCTTGCAGGTGATGCCGGGTTCGCGCCAGTTCCATGCATTCGCGAACCAGCACGTTAAATTCAACCGGCAATCGCTGAGAAGTTTTCTTCTGCGCCGCTTCTCCCGCCTTCAATACCTGTTCGACGGTGTGGAGAAGCCGATCGGTGTCGAGGAGCATCAACTCGTAGAAATCTCGCCGCTGCTCATCGGCCACATCGCGTCTCTGGAGGGTTTGTAAATAAAGGCGGATGGAAGCGATGGGAGTTTTTAATTCGTGCGTGACCGCGTTGATGAAGCTGTCGTGCTGCTCGTTGCGACGAATCTCACGCACCAGGAAAATTGTGTTGAGGACGAGGCCAGCGGCGATAGCCCCAAAAAAAATGATGCCCAGAAAAACTTTAATGCCAGCGCGCCAGTTGAGAATGATCCAGCCGCTGCCGACAGCGACAGCAATCGCCGCCAGGCAAACGCCAAGTGTCAGGAAAAAATAGATTGCCTTTTGCCGGCTGATGATGCGCACAGGGAGATTGTAGCGGGGCAGTGAAGAGGTGTCAGGTGACCAGGTGTCAGCGGCGGGTCTTCCGGGGTTGTTAGTGCTATCGCGATTTTGCAACAACTAATCGGCGGATGAAGATGCACTCAGGGACCCCCACCCCCTCCCCCCCTTTTTTCTTTCTATTAGAATCAGCGGGTTAGCGGGAACGGAACGATGGGGTTGCGATCTCATAAGCTATTCATTCATTGGAAGTTAGGGGTTGTTTGCTTGGGGTTCCCGTCAAGTGCAAATTTGCTTGTGATGGGCGTCACTTCTGTTTCGGTTGCGGCTGCTTGCAGGTTGTCAAAGAGGAAAAAATGCATTGCGCGTCTCTGGAGACGGGCACACTTCTCGATGGGGTGAGCCTGGAAAGATTTTCACAGGATTGAGAGTGGGATGTCTGTGATGGGGGTCACAGGAAAGATGTGATGAAAGGACCGCCAGTGGACTCGACGGTCACTCAAAGAATGGGGAACGTCCCGTCTGTCCCCGATTTGTCCCCCAGGGTGCCCCTCGTTCCGTTATGGGTCAGGACGAAAATCAGCGGCGGTGAGGATGGGCCACCGCCAGTTTGACTTTCGATAGCAAGTCGTGGAATCATTGTTTTGGTCGGGCGGGATCGCCGCTTTGCCCGCACGCTTGACGTTGTTCTCGCCCTTCTTGCGCATTTATTCTTCCTTGTTCATATAGGGAAGTTGCCCTTCCGCGCACTCGGAACTGTTGAGAGGGGGCCAATTATGAAACTCGTTGCAGCGTCCAAGAAACTCAGCAAGTTCGATCCCAAGACATTCCTTTCGACCATCAACGGCGGTAGAAAGATCGAAGCTTTTCCCAAAAAAGAGACGATCTTTACCCAGGGCGACTCGTCTGACGCTGTTTTTTATATACAGGAAGGAAAGATAAAACTTACCGTTGTGTCGGAGACCGGGAAGGAAGCCACAATCGGCATTCTGAAGGAGGGCGATTTTTTCGGGGAGGGTTGCCTTACAGGGCAGCCCCTCCGCCTGTGCTCCGCAACCGCAATGACCGATTGCTCCGTGATGAAAATTGACAAGAAGTCCATGGTGGAAGTGCTTCACCGGGAACATGCGTTTTCCGACCTGTTCGTTGCGTATTTGCTGGCCCGGAACATCCGATACGAAGAGGATTTGGTTGACCAGCTTTTCAATTCCAGTGAGAAAAGACTGGCCCGGGTATTGCTATTGCTGGCTCATTTCGGGAAGGACGGTAAGCAGGAGACAGTAATCCCCAAGATGAGTCAAGAGACCCTCGCAGAGATGATAGGCACAACGCGCTCGCGGGTTAGTTTTTTCATGAACAGGTTCAGGAAGTTAGGCTTCATCGATTATGACGGCGGCAGTGGGTTGCAAGTTCACAGCTCACTTCTCAACATCGTTCTGCACGACTAGCTTTTGCAACGCAATCCCAAAAACAAAAGCTTCCCAGAGAGCGATGAACCCAAGGACGGTCGTGGCTATGTCGATGGCTATCGCCAAAAGCGACCAAGATCGGGAAGGAACAAGACCACGATTCGATTGGCGGGTGGCCCAGCTCTTGGTTCTTTTCCAAAT
>Ga0209332_1000105_pt1 | contig 21670 bp, 20 predicted proteins | sample BlaSpr_A8_OM3_M1_FD_187974 | JGI IMG/M metagenome (GOLD analysis project Ga0209332, IMG submission 187974) | Forest soil microbial communities from Thunder Bay, Ontario, Canada - Black Spruce, Ontario site 2_A8_OM3_M1 (SPAdes) (version 2) | ecosystem: Environmental > Terrestrial > Soil > Boreal...
TTTCTGACTCAGCGCTTCCAGCGCCGTGACGCGCGTTGGCTTGCTCCAGCCCGGTGAACTGTCCGGCCAGCCGATACATGTCCGCATCGACAAATCTCCTCCAGACGGCAATTGATCAATTGGTCGGAACCGGCAACCATCGCGCCGTGTCCTCTCGCAACGAATCGTTGCGCGGCGATCTTCCGGCGACTGTAATGGTCTCCCTGAATCCATCTAACAGCACTAAGAACGATCTCGCCAGCCAGGGATATACGAACACTCGTGTTTTTTTTTCCCTACCCTCCCTTACTTCTCCGCGCTGGCTCTTCCCTTTGGGAAACGGTCGTTGCGCACATGAGGGGCTCCAGATTTACAAGCCCTATGCGAAAGCTGCGCGGGTCTTGAAGGGTTTGCTCACCACCATGGTGGTGGCACACTGCTCACGCTTCGTGCCGCATCAAGTGCTCGTTGCTTCCCGGGGTCCCTTGCCTCTGGAGGCTTTGGTGCGAGAAGTCACCGCCGAGTGCCAGCCGGTATTTGCCTTGTCGCTGGGCACCGAGATGCGATTTCGAAAGTTAACGGTACAGGTGATGCGTCCTGATGGCGAGATCCTGGGATACATCAAGCTCCCGCTCACGGACGGGGCGGTCGAACGTGTACGCCATGAAGCACGAACCTTGGATCATCTGTGGAGCTTTCCCGCCTTACGCTCGCACATCCCCCAAGTGCTTTACTCCGGTGAATGGGGGGACGGCACCATCCTGTTCCAATCGGGTGGCCCCTCCCGACCTGGACCTGTCCTGTTTAACCGTCAGTGTGAGGAGTTTTTGCAGCTTCTCTGGGGAATTCGCACGACCGAAAAGCCTGGGCACGTTCTGTGGGAGGAAGTCGCCGCGCGCTGGCGTATAGCAGAGCCAAGCCTCGCATCTGGCTGGCAAGCTTTGAGCCAGGCCGCCCTCGCAAAGGCCAAGCGAGAGCTTGATGGCGTAATGGTCCCATGCGGTGTCGCGCATGGCGATTTCGCTCCGTGGAACACGCGCGTGGGAGACGGTCAGTTGTACGTCTTTGACTGGGAATTCGCATCCTGGGAGACACCGAACTTATGGGACATCTTCCACTTCAAAACTCAAGCGGCGGCTTTGCTGAACAAGAAGAATGATGCGCATATTTCTTGGGATTGCCGCTCGGGTGAAAGGGCTTCCTTCCTGCTTTATCTCTTGAATTCGGCGTGCGAGCTCTTTGGCGAGGAAAGTTCCGCCCGGGGTATCGGCGTCGAGTATCGCCGGCAACTACTCGCGAAACAACTAGGGGGATACTAAGATCGTGGTTTCATTAACCTTGTCAAAGACGCCCCCTTCTGCATCAACTCGAGCTCGTGATTATTGGTCCCGTGGACTGCCGTGGGCGACCAAATGGTCTCTAGCCCTGCTGGATCAGGGCCTTACCTCCGGGTCCAACTTCTTGCTCGCTATCCTGTTGGCCCGCTGGATGACGGCGGCCGAGTATGGCGCCTTTGCGTTGGCCTTTTCTGTTTTCTTGCTACTCGCTTCGGTAAACGACTCTCTGATAAACGAACCGATGATGGTTTTTGGACCGTCTTCGTATCAATCTTTTAAGCGGGAGTACTTGGGATCACTTCTACGAATTCAGGGATTGATCGGTATTGCTTTCGCCATCTTGCTGGCGCTCGCCGCGCTTATAGCTGACCACGTTGGTTCCTCTCGGATTTTTGCAAGCACCCTCGCGGGCCTCAGCGTGTCTACACCTTGTGTCCTAATTTTATACGTTGCTCGTTATGCGAACTACTTGGAGCAGCGGCCTGGGCGGGCGGCGACCGGAGCGCTGTTATATTGCATGCTCACGCTTGGCGCGACATTTATCGTCTACAAGCGTGGAAGCCTCTCGCCGCGTATTGCCTTCGACATCATAGGTACGAGTTCGATCTTAACCGCGATCTTCATGTTGTTGAGATTGAAGCCTATCCTAAGGCCCTCAGCCAGTATGAGCCCGAAGCGCGTGTGGGCAGAGCATTGGAGCTATGGCCGCTGGTCCTTGGGGAGCGCTGCTCTGAAGTGGGTTCCAGGCAATATCACTTACTTTATGACGGGAGCCTTCTTGGGCATGGCAGATACGGGTGCCCTGAAGGCCCTCCTGAATCTTTTGTTGCCATTATCAAATGGCGTAAACTCATTTTCGATGCTGTTCCAGCCATATGTTTCTGGGGTTTTCGCCAAAGGTGGCGAGCGTTCTGCACGGGCTCCCACGGCGGCAGTTACTATGCTCTACATCGCTGTGGGGACGATTTACACAGTTCTGCTAGTGGCCTTCAGGCATGCAGCTTTCCGCCTTCTCTATCGGGGTAACTATCTCGACCTCGCGTATTTGGTTCCGATAGCCGGCGCCGGCACTGTCCTGACATTGGGCAGTTACGGGGTCGTGATGGGACTTCGAGCAATCCAGCGTCCGTCCTCCGTGTTTGCGGCCAACTGCGCCGCCAGCGGGGTCTCAGTTGTGGCTGGGATTGTATTGACGTGGAAATTCGGTTTACGTGGGCTCGTCGGCTCCATGGTTCTGTCGGCCCTTACGATGCTACTGGTGGCTGCCCAGCTGTTTAATCGGCGCACAAGTCCGCCTGATCCTTGCTATGAATCCGCTAAACCCTGAATTGCACGCCGAGCCTAACTGCCATTCCATGAGGGTTCTCCTCTCAGCTTATGCCTGCGAACCCGGAAAGGGTTCGGAAGCCGGTGTTGGCTGGAATTGGGTTTGCCAAGCTGCCCAGTTTCACGACGTTTGGGCGATTACGCGTGAGAAGAACCGTGCGGCAATTGAATCATCGCTGGCCGCAGAACCGTTGCCCAGGGTGCACTGGGTGTACTATGACCCTCCAGGCTGGGCCCGTCTCGGGAGAAAAACACCACGCGGCTACGACTACTACTTCTTGTGGCAGTTGGGGGCCTACTTAGTGGCGAAGAAGTTGCACCGGGAGGTGGGCTTTGACGTGGTACATCATGCGACACTTGTAAACTACTGGGCCCCCTGCTTTCTGTCCCTGCTCCCGTTGGCTTTCGTCTGGGGTCCGGTGGGCGGCGGCGAATCAGCGCCCCGCTCCTTCTGGCGTGCTTTTAGTCTTCGCGGAAAGGCATATGAACTTCTTCGTGACCTCGCTCGCTCCTTGGCTCAGCTCAACCCATTCCTTGGGCTGACGGCGCAGCGGGCCACTGTGGGGTTGGCGACAACCCCACAAACAGAGAAGCGGCTGCGCGCACTGGGATGTCAGAACGTTTTAATCTATTCCGAAGCCGGGTTGGTGTCGGAGGAAATCCGTAGGCTGAGCGCGTCCCCGTTGCGGCAAAGCGAGCCCTTCCGGCTCTTCAGTATTGGAGACCTCTTGCACCTCAAAGGTTTTGATCTGGGGCTGAGGGCCTTTGCGCGCTTCCAGACTCGGTTCCCGGCGACGGAGTATTGGATCATCGGCGACGGTCCGGAGCGGAACCGGCTGGAAAAACTAGCTCATAACCTGGGGCTCGCGGGCAAGGTCAGATTCTGGGGGACCATCCCAAGGGCTGAAGTCTTGGAAAAGCTTGCCGACTGTGATGTTCTAGTGCATCCCAGCCTGCATGACTCCGGCGGATGGGTTTGCCTAGAGGCGATGGCAGCGGGCCGTCCGGTCATCTGCCTGGACCTCGGCGGGCCCGCGCTCGAAGTGACCGACGAGACGGGCATCAAGATCCCCGCAATCTCTCCATCCCAGGCAATTGTGGACCTATCGTTAGCGATGGAGGAACTCGCCCTCGACCCAGGGCGTCGTACCCGCTTGGGGCAAGCCGGGCGCGAGCGGGTATCTCGCCTCTATAACTGGGAAGAGAAAGGCAAATATTTGATCGATCTATATGAGCAAGCGGTTTCGGCAAAGCTTCAGGGAGACCTCCGACCGCTTCGGGCCTAAGAGGAGCTAATACCTTTGCGGATCCTGATTTCAGCCTATGCGTGTGAGCCCGAAAAAGGCTCCGAGCCCGCTGTGGGGTGGAACTGCGTGCTGCAGATTTCTCGTTTTCACGAGCTCTGGGTCATAACCCGAAAGAATAACCAGGAGCCGATTGAGAAGGCGCTGGCGACGAAGCCTTTGCCCAATGTTCATTGGGTTTACTTCGACCTGCCGCACTGGGCGCGCTTCTGGAAGAAGGGTGAGCGCGGTCTTCACGTCTACTACTACCTCTGGCAGCTTGGCGTTTACTTTGTCGGAAGACGGTTGCACCGGGACGTCACGTTTGACCTTGTCCATCATGTGACTTTCGGGAGCTTCTGGTCTCCAAGTTTTCTCTCGCTGCTCCCAGTGCCATTCGTTTGGGGCCCGGTCGGTACCGGCTTGCCTGCCGCTAGGCCCTTTTGGAAGGAGTTCTCGCTTCGAGGAAGAGTGAATGAAGGGTTGCGGGCTGTTGCTTTGTTCTTGGTGCGACTCAATCCTCTCCATGCCATGACAGAGGACAAAGCCTGCGCGATCTTAGCGGTTTCTTCCGCAACCGCGAGGGAAGTCAGACTCAGAAACCAGCACAAGATCACGTTGTTTTCTCAGGTGGGCTTCGATTCCAGTGAATTCGACGAGTTAGATAGTTCGAGGTCAAGCGGCTCTGGTCCTTTCACGCTGCTTAGTGTTGGCAGACTCCTTCATTGGAAGGGATTTGCTTTGGCTATTAAGGCGTTCGCGATCTTTCATAAGGCCTTTCCGAACAGCCAGCACTGGATTGTTGGAGATGGCCCAGAAAAAGCGAAACTGACCGAGGTTGCAATTTCCCTTGGCCTTTCAGGATGCGTACATTTCATCAGCACCTTATCACGTGAGGATTATCTCGCCCATGTTCGCTGCAGTGATGTCTTATTCTATCCGAGCCTTCACGAGCCGGGTGCATTTGTGATTGTTGAGGCAATGGCAACGGGCAAGCCGGTAGTCTGTCTAGATTTGGGTGAGCCGGCCCTTCAAGTCACGGGCGAGACAGGTATCAAGGTCCCGGCCACCTCGCCCGAGCAGGTCGTTTCCGATCTGGCGGCGGCAATGACGCGACTGGCACGGGACCCGGGTCTTCGGATTCGGCTGGGTATTGCCGCGCGCCACAGGGTGCAAGAGCATTTCGACTGGGCCGGGAAAGGCGATTGGCTCTCCGAACTGTACCGCCAGGTTCTCAGCAATACTCCACCGGATGGAGTGAAGGAATTTCTGCCCGATGCGAGTTAGAGACCTTTTTACGATTGCAGGCTTCCTGGCAGCGGGCGTGGCAATCGTTGCGGTGCCCTATTTCGCCTTAGTTGCATTGGGGCTTGTGGTCATCTTCGTGCTCTATGCTCGGCAGGCCCTCTGGACGAGCGCGATTGCGGCCCTCGTTTTGGTCCCCATGGGGGGAATCTTTAGCAGCAGCGCTGCCGCATCTTATTCGACTGCTGTAATCTCCCAGGAGATAGAAGAAGGAGATCCCTTACGTCGAGTAGCGATCATTCTTCTTCTCCTGATAGGGCTGGCATTGCTAGTTAACAGACCGCGGGAACTGCGACGGGCTAATCTGCTTATTTGGATAGCAATCTACGGGGCAATAGCCACTGCGTCGGTGCTGTGGTCCCAGGACCCTGAACTTACCTTGAGGCACATCGTGATCGCAGTGGCAGTTAGTGTGTTTTCAATGGGCGTAGCTTGCGTTTACTACGGTCGACAGGCCCAAGGGCACATTCATCTTGTGCGAGCAATCTGCTGGACAAGTACAGCTGCTTGTTCGCTTATTCTGGCTCTAGCAATCTATCGAGGCCAATTTCATGTCTTTGACATAGCTTGGAGATTGGGGTCAAGCGGACATGAGAATCAAACCTCTCAGGTTGCAGCGGTTGGCTTTCTTGCCGCAGTGCTGACGAGGGCCAGAAGAGAAATATGGCAGAGCAGGCCCGAGCTGCTTCTTGCAATAGGCATTCCTGCCCTGGTCTTACTGTTGAGTAAGTCCCGCACAACGTGGCTCGGGCTGTTAGTCGGAATTGTCGTAGCGGAGCTCTGCAGCCGACGTTGGACCGGAAAAAGATTGGCCCTATTGCTGGTTATGGCAGGCGCCCTTGCAGCCATGGTCTCCACCTCTTCGTTTCAGCAGCTCTGGCAGCGGGGGGAGAGTGAGCGTGAAATGGCGACTGGCTCAGGGAGAATCGAATTGTGGGAGAGGGTCTGGCCGGATGTGCAAAAGCATTTGTGGCTGGGCTATGGCTTTGGTGCGTTCTGGTCACCTCGTACCGTCAGCGCCGAGGCCGAGGTGGGGGCGGGGCAGTGGGCGGCGACGTCAGCACACAATGGCTATCTAGATATGGTGGCACAGCTTGGGCTAGTCGGACTAGTGGTCGTGTTGGTCTTGCTTGCCATCTCATCGCGGAATGCCTGGCGACTCATGAAATACCCCGAATACCACGCAATCGGTCTTACTCTGCTGGCCCTTAACTCGGCGGTTTTGGCCATCAATGTCAGCGAGAGCTTCCTAGAGGACATCGAGTATTTTCCTATGATCGTGGTTTTGACCTTTTCGGCCTTTGTATCGCACAGGCTTTCAGTTCTCAAATCCGGCACCAGCAGTCCCTCCGTGATGTGCGTCTGAACAGGGGAGGAATTTCCTAGCTCACGACGGGCTTGTGGTCGAGCTGCCATTGTGCCAAGTCACTTTTAGGGGGTCAGCCAAATGCAAAACTTTGTGGAGAGCTTTGTTGTACCACTCTTGGCAAAACGGAGATGGAACCGCGTGTGCGAAATCGGCGCGAGCCTGGGTGGTAGTACAGAACTCTTGGCTATGCTCCCCACCATCGCTGTTACTGTGATTGACCCCTGCCTCGACTGCGATCTCAACGAACAATTCGCTGGCAACTCGCGTGTGACGGTCAAGAAAGGGATCAGTCTGGAGGTATTACCTGAGCTGCACGACACCTTCGACTGCATACTGATTGACGGTGATCATAACTGGTACACCGTCTATCATGAGCTGAAAGTAATTGCTGACCAGGACCTCCTCAAACGGGGCGGCATTGTTTTCTTACATGACGTTGAATGGCCTTGGGGCCGTCGGGACATGTACTATCAGCCAGAGATGATACCGTCGGAGCACCGCCATAGTTGGAAACAGAAAGGCGTTGTGCGGGGCCAACGCGAGCTATCAGATCGCGGCGGATTCTGCCCGGCACTTCCCAAAGCTACGTGCGAAGGTGGCGCACGCAACGGAGTGCTCACAGCCGTCGAGGACTTCTTACGTGAACACAAGGATGAATACGAATTCTTTCGCGTACGCGGGGACTCCGGGTTGGGGATAATGTACCGCCGCGAGAACTTTACGGAGGACCTCAGGTTCTTGACTATTGAGTGCAAAGGCGTTGCCTACAACGTTTTCACCTGGCCAAAACGGTTTACCAAGGCAATATATCACCGGATAGGCAAACCAATTTCGATGAAATCTTCATGGATTCGATGAGTCTTTCCCTTCTTTGCTGTCTTAAATACCTTTGCGACGGGATGCACAATGGGAAGCTGCCGAGTAACCTGCAACTCGATCTTATATGTTGGGATAGAGCGGCCACCTGTTTGCAGAGTATCGAGCTAAAGAGTTGAAAGCGCCGTGGTATTTGCATTGAAGGGATTTGTCGCACATTGCACGTACAAGGGTTCCCTACATGAATTACGTCAGTTGTCCCATTACGATACTGATCGATAAGGAGCGTGATCGCTCAAGTAGTATCTACTGGTTTGACCATCTGCCCCAGATAAGGATTGGGTCTCTCATGGAATTGAGTTGGACAACGAACAAAGTTATAACACTTATCCGCCTGCTTCGATTAGAACATGCACTGCCCCCAAATGGTGCTTTGGTGACAATGCAAAACAGCAGATTGACGCAGATGGTCCTACTATTGGCATGTGTGCGTGCCATTAAGCGGCCAATTATTGTTCTGGAATTGAATTTAAAATGGTCTATCAGCTCTTCTTGGGAGAGATATCTTGCTCGTTTCCTTTATCGCAGAGCTGCCGTGCTAACAGTTCTGGCACCGAGTGATCGTGACTTGTTGATTCGTGAGGCTCGAATTAGTGATGCGAAGGTAAAAGTGTTGGATCAATGGGCGCAACCAGACAGATTTGCTGAAATCTGTTCTCCTCGGATCCAGTCAATATTAAACAAGATAGGCCCTGACTACATCGTCAGCGCCGGCAGGTCTTCAAGGAAGATTGAAGACTTATTTAAGGCGCTTCTCGGGCTTCCGCAAGTAAGGGCAATCATTATCGGAGAAGCTGAGGAGTGCGTCCCGGATTCTTTAAGGGAAAGGGTTAAGGCCATCCCTTCGCTGCGACTTGACGAATATATCTATCTGTTACGCCGAGCGAAGGCCTGCGTCATTGCGCTTCAGCAAGTCGACCATACGTGTGGGGTTCGAGTTTGGTTTCAGAGTGTGGCTGTTGGGACACCTGTGATCATCACGGCGACCGAACCGGTGAAATATTATGCATCAAAGGCGTTGTTAGCTTATTTGTATGAACCTGGAGACACAAACAAGCTTTCGGATCACATTGCAAGTTTAATGCTGAATAACCAGACGCGGCTTGATTTTATTATGCAAACCAAAAATTCCCTCTGTGACCTTTTTAGTCCCGAAGAATATGATAGTAATCTCGCAGACTTATTATCGAAGCTGCCATTGTTTCATCCCTGATTCCCGAAAAGGCGTTAAGGTCCTTGCAAGTGGCGCGAGCACAACTTCCGATTCATCACACTACTTTTAGTGAGAACGACCGATGTGCCGATGACAAGAGGAACTCCCTAATGGCATCCCTTCCGAAAATCTCAATTGTGACACCCTCGCTAAACATGGGAGGATTCATCGAAGATGCAATATTGAGCGTGGTCAAGCAGGGATACCCAAATTTTGAACACATAGTAGTGGACGCGTGCTCTGGGGACAATACCCTGGCCGTCTTGCGCTCCTACCCTCACGTCCGCTGGGTCTCCGAACCCGATGAAGGCATGTCGGACGCTCTCAACAAGGGGTTTCGGATGGCAACGGGTGACTTGGTGGGCTGGCTCAACGCCGACGAATACTACCTGCCCGATGCCTTCCATGCTGTCGGAAGGGTCGCAATGGACAATCCCGGCGCGGACATTCTTTATGGCGACTCTATCTTTGTAGACGAAGAAGGACGACTGCAGCGGGCAAAGACAGCACATGAATTCAGTTTCCCCATACTTCTCTATTATGGCTGCTTTATCCCCACCGACGCTACATTCTTGAGGCGGCATTTCATCGAGGAGGGTTTTTTCATCGATACTAACTACCGGGTCGTGATGGACTTTGAATACTTCGTCCGCTGCGCCGCCTCCGGAAAGCATTTCAAGTACATAAACCGGCTTTTGGGATCCTTTCGCTGGCAAGGGTCAAATCTGAGCCTACAAGGCGAAAAAAGACGAAAAGAACGGCTGCTGGTGCAGCGTACATGGAGCAAGCTCAAGTTGCCAGACAGGGGGTACGATGCGCTGGCGGAAGTGGGCCGCCTATATCATGGAGTACTCAAGCTGATGAATGGAAATTATGGCGTCGAGCTTAAGGTGCTTCAATCTGTTGGTTCTGAGACTCGATGGTTCCGGAACGATGAAGCTGGCAGAACGTGTGCAGCTCTATTGGCATAACTATTTCTGGCCCAGGCCAAGCGGCGGCCGAAAGCGCGGACACCCAGTCTATCTGACCTACCTGTGGAGATCCTGTTGATGACATGCGATCAGGGCCCATCGGTAAGCATAACGAGGCGGGGCCTGCAAAGGTGTGCTGCGCTTGCGTGCCAGATCTCTGCGGCCCTTTTTCTCATTGTTATGACTCCTCATCTAAGCGGTGCATTGTCCCAAAGCGTTACCATCCATCCCGGCGATAATATTCAGAGACAAGTTGACCAGCACGGTTCTGGAACTACCTTCGTACTTACGTCAGGACTTTACCGCCTGCAGTCGATCACGCCCAAGGACGGGGATTCATTCATCGGCGAACCAGGGGCCATTTTGAACGGAGCAAAGTTACTCTCGTCGTTCGAGCCGCAAGGACGTTTCTGGGTTGCCAGAGAGAACATTCATCAGGTTAATGCCCCTGGCAAATGTCTTCCCGATCATCCAGCGTGCGCATTTCCCGAAGATCTGTTCGTCGATGACGTTCCCCTTCAGCGAGTAGCAAGCTTGTCCGATGTTATCCCGCACAAGTGGTACCTGGATTACGATGGGGACAAAATTTATCTGGCCGACAACCCATCAGGACACAAGATCGAGATTAGCGTTACGCGACACGCCTTCTATGGTTCGGCCAGCAATGTCACGATTCGTGGCTTGATCATCGAAAAGTACGCCCCTGACGCTCAGTTCGCGGCAATCGATAACCTTACGGCTGACGAAGACCCAGCTCGCGTGTGGGTCGTCGCAGAAAACGAAGTCCGATTGTGCCACGGTGGAGGCGTCAAGTTGGGCACAGGGGGACAGTTGTTGAAAAACAAAATCCATCACAACGGCCAGATCGGCGTTCTCGGTCGCGGTCGGGACATCCTGATCGAGGACAACGAGATCGCCTACAACAACTTCGCAGGCTACGATTATAACTGGGAAGCAGGAGGGTCAAAGTTCCTGTTTACAGAGAACCTCATGGTCCGCAATAACTACGTGCACGACAACCGGGGTCCGGGCCTCTGGACAGATGGGGACAATTACAATGTGGTCTACGAACGTAACCGAACGACGGGCAACACGATCGCAGGCATCTTCCACGAGATTAGCTTCGGTGCCGCGATCCGCTTCAACACGATCGAGAATGATGGCTTCAATCCTCGAGGGGGATCCTACGGTGCTGGCATCTTTGTGTCGGCGTCCTCCAATGCCGACGTCTACGGGAACAACGTAACAAACTGTATGAACGGAATTTTAGGAATCCAGGATAACCGCGGTTCCAGCCGAAGAAGCGGAAAGCCCTATCTCCTTCAGAACCTCTACGTGCACGATAACATCATCACGCAAACTACTGGGATAGCTGCTGGCATACTTAAAGTCGGAAAATTCGATAATTCCATCTTTGCGAGCTGGAACAACCGCTTCGAAAACAACACTTACAATCTCGCGGACCCAATAGGCAAATACTACCAGTGGATGAACGCGGCCCGCTCCAAGGTGGAGTGGCAAGGATTTGGCAACGATGTCCACGGAACGTGGTTAACACCCGCGCCGGCATTTCCACCTGTGCCAATCAAGAAGGAAGCTCTGCCCCAGTGAGAACCGCACGAATAGTCACAACGAGTTGGGACGATGGAGATCCGTTCGATCTCAAGGTGGCTGAGCTGCTGCGCGCAAGAAGTCTTCCAGGGACTTTCTACGTTCCTATTGTCGGCTATGATGGGCGGAAAACTCTGGAACCTGCAGAGCTGAGGTCATTAGGCGCCGCAGGGTTTGAAATTGGGGCCCATGGAGTTTCGCATAACGTCTTGACAGCGCTGAGCCCGAAAGAACTAGTCCGGGAAGTTCGAGTTTGCAGGACAAGATTGGAGGATATTCTCGGCGCACCTGTGCAGATGTTTAGTTATCCGAAGGGTAAACATAATCCGAAGGTCATAAAGCAGGTCAAGGACGCTGGCTACACGGGAGCTCGAACAACTCACATGCTGAGGCAAAGACTGGATTTCGATCCCTTTCTGATGCCTACCAGTCTTCTCGCTGTTCCCGCCTTAAAAAAGCTGTACGTGAAGAACCTTCTCAGGGGTCGGAATTCTAAAGGACTACTCGATTATTTGACTCAATTCATTCGCCTCGACAGCTGGGTCACCATAGGCAAGGCCCTGTTCGACCAAGTGCTCAAAGAGGGCGGAGTCTGGCATCTCCACGGACACTCTTGGGAAATTGAACAACTTGGACTCTGGGACGAGCTTAAGCAGATGTTGGACTATGTGAGCAACCGCCAGGGCGTCACTTATGTATCCAACCGCGGCGTTCTGAACTTTCTTCCTGCTAATAAGGCTCGAGATTTGGTGAATCATCTAATCCCCTCCAAATGAATCAACAACGACTCCGACACGCCACGTCAAGGGATGCGGCCGCCGGCATCGTCGACACGATATTTGTTTTGGAATCTAAGGAACCCGATTCAGCTACGGAGCTTCATATGGGCATTACATCGAAACAAGAACTCGAATTCGAGCGCGCACACATCACTCGTAAGCGTGAGCGCTATCTGAACACAGATGTCGTTCAGAAGGTCCGCAATGATCCGGGCTATGCCGAGAAAATCGCTCTCATCGAAAGGGCCATCTCGGGCACGCGGGACTGGATTCTCGACATCGGCGCCAACACGTGCGGTGAATCCGACCACCTTGGGTTACAAGATCATCTGCAACGACATCAACGATATTGCCTTGCAGGTGTCGCAGGAGCGATGCGCTCGTTTTGAGCGACCGTCGCCGCATTACTTGCCGTGCGACGCGCAGACTCTGACGCTCGATGACGAATCAGTGTCGTTCGTCGTGTTCAACGAGAGCCTGCACCACATGCCCGATGCGGCGCGGGCGCTTGCTCAGGCAGTCCGTGTTTTGAAGCCGAGCGGTCGGATATTTCTTTACGAGCCGTACAGATATAACCCCTATCGCCGGCTGTCGGAGGTGTGTGACTACTTTCGCGGGACCGTCGAGAAAAGCTTTGGCGTAAGGGAACTCAGGCGCTTGCTCGCAAACGCGGGTATGGACGTCATTTCTGTTGAGCGCCACGTGTGCACCGCGTCCTCCTGGAAGCTTCAGGACTTCAGTCCGGTGCACCGGATTCTCCGCAGGCTGTATGTGTTCGTTTCGAAGCGAATTCTGTGGTTGTTTGGCAATGTGATGGTCATTGCGCAGAAACAGGCTGCGACGCAAGGCCCAGTTTTCGAGGTCCACAGCGCGCGCGGTAATGGCAACTTAAACAAGAGGTTTGCTTTACGGAAATGAGCTCCTCTCCATGGCCAGCAGGGCGGCCGCCCACGAAAATTGTTCTGGTTCACAACGCGTACCGGGAGCCAGGCGGCGAGGATGTCGTCTTCGCGCAGGAACGACAAATGTTGGAGCGTGCCGGCCACCGCGTGGCCGTCTATTGGCGAAGCAACGATGAGATCAACAAGCTTTCTACGCTCGGACGACTGGCGCTGGTGAAGAATTCCATCTCGTCCTATGGCACGCAAGGCGAATTTGCCAGGCTGCTTGACCGGGAAAATCCAGACCTGGTGCATATCCACAACACGTTCTTCATGATCTCGCCGACCGTGTATAGCGTGTGCCGGGAGCGAGGCATCCCGGTTGTACAAACGCTGCACAATTTCCGCCTGCTGTGTCCGGCAGCAACTTTTTACCGTGACGGCAAAGTGTGCGAGGAGTGCGCAGAACACAGTCTGTGGCGTGGCATCTATCACGGCTGCTATCGTGACTCGCGTCGAACCACGGCGGCGGTCGCGCTGATGCTCGCTTGGCACCGCAGGGAAGGTACCTGGAATGATTTGGTGGACTGTTACATTGCGCTGAGCGGATTCTCCCGCGACAAGTTTGTCGCGGCGGGGATCCCGGCTACCAAGGTTGTCGTAAAGCCGAACTTTTTGGACCCTGACCCTGGCCCGCGAGAGCGGGGGGGCAAGTACGTGGTATTCACCGGGCGATTGTCTAGAGAGAAGGGTCTTCACACCCTTCTCGATGCTTGGCTTCGCCTACCGGTACACACGTCGCTGCAAATCATCGGCGATGGACCCGAGCGCGAGAACCTGCAAGCGTATGTTCGGCAGCGACGCGGCCTTTCCGGGATTACATTTCGGGGGCGGCTCTCCCACGACGAGACCATTGCCGCGGTAAAAAACGCGTATGTTCTGGTTTTTCCAAGTGAGTGCTACGAAAACTTTCCTATGAGCATCGCTGAGGCATTTGCCTGCGGTGTTCCCGTGATCTGCTCACGGCTGGGCGCCATGGAAGAAAGTGTAGACGATCACCGCACTGGGTTGCTCTTCGCCCCAGGCGATGCGGACGATCTAGCGGCCAAAGTCGAGTGGGCATGGACTCACCCGCGCGAGATGGACGAAATGGGGCGCGAGGCGCGGGCCGAATACAAGGCCAAGTACACCGCGCAGCGCAATTACGAAATGCTGATGGAAATTTACGTCAAGGCCATCGCAGCGCGGGCCAAGGGATGTTAGCTGAGGTGCGAGACGGCGGATTCGACCTGCGGTCGGGCGTAAATGCTGAAGTGAAGGGGATGGGTGGACGTCGTTCCATGAGCATCGATTCTAAGTTCGCGTGCCTCACCTACCACGCGATTGGCAATGAGTTCACGCAATATGTAATCAGTGAAGACCAGCTGAGGAACCAACTGGAGTTTCTAAGTGAGGAAGGTTTTGTAGTTGAGGGGTTTGAACAGCTTGAGTTCAGGCTTCGTGCAAATAGCATTTTCCCAGGGAAGTATGTGCTTCTCACTGTCGATGACGGACACGAAAGTGCGCTCAGAATCGCGGATTTGCTCGAACCCTGTGGGTGCAACGCTACATTCTTTCCGACTCGGGACAGAGCGCTGGGAAGACCTGGGTACCTCAGGCCCCAGGAAATGCGTGAGCTCCGACGAAGAGGCTTCTCACTCGGAACGCACGGCACTACACACCGGATCTTAACAGCTATGCCAGAGCAGACGTGCGCAGCAGAACTGGAAGAGAGCAAGCAGTGGCTGGAGGATGTGACCGGCGAGGAAATCTCGTACATGGCGGCCCCCGGTGGATTCGTCAACCGTAGAGTTCTGCGTCTGGCATATAGCTTGGGGTACAGGTTGATCGGTACTTGCAGGGAGTCTGTCAACCCCGTGAGTACGTTGAATCTACCGGGGACTCTGAATCGTGTGAATGTACGGCGGCATTTCACCCTCGCAGATTTCCGACGCATAGTTGAGAACGACTCTGGATTCTACTTGCGGCGGCGGATCCGATCCAGCTTACTGTGGCTGCCAAAGCAGATTCTCTGTAGGTGATCTCCCCGGCGGTCTGCATGAATGGAAGGTGAGCCTCGGTGGCTGTATCGTCGGGGTTCTTGGCTCCCATGGCGCGGGCAAACTCGCTTTGAAGTTGCGGTTCCTCTAACACAACGGCGTGACTTGTTACCGCTCGCGTGCCGCGCAGCCAATGGACGTTCGGCGAAACCAAACGAGAAGTCATTAACACCTTGTAAGGTTCTTACAAATCAGACCAGTTTAATCTCTCGATGTATTCTGAGCAAAAAGCAGACGAAGTGCGCCGAACAGTGGCTGTTTTCGGGGTGTTGGGTGTGCAAGTGCATGCCCTCCAGATACCGGATGCGATTCATCAGATGGAAGAATGGATCTCTGCCGGAACCTCAGGCCACTATGTTGCTGTCACCGGCATGCACGGCGTTGTCGAAGCACAGCACGATCCGTCATTCAAACAGATATTGAACTTTGCCGACTTAGTCGTGCCTGATGGCATGCCGCTGGTATGGCTGGCGCGCTGGCACGGGTACGCGTTAAAGCGCCGCGTCTATGGCCCCGAGTTGATGGAAACCTTCTGCCGCGAAACGGGGTCACGCTACCGGCACTTCCTTTATGGTGGGGCGCCTGGCGTGCCGGAACTTCTAGCAAGAATTATGACGGACCGGCTGGGCGTGCGGGTGGTAGGAACCTACTCTCCACCATTCCGGCCGCTGCTGCCGACAGAGTCGGAAGAAGTGGCAAAGTTGATCAATAGGACTACCCCGGATGTTTTGTGGGTAGGACTAAGTACGCCGAAACAGGAGCGCTGGATGTATGAACGCAGGAACACGCTGCAGGTTCCGGTGATGGTCGGCGTCGGCGCGGCTTTCGATTTGAATAGCGGAAGGGTTCGGCAGGCTCCGCGGTGGATGCGCGAACACGGACTCGAGTGGCTCTTTCGCTTGCTCATGGAGCCGCGAAGGCTATGGAAGCGTTATCTTTTGTACGGTTCTAAATTCAGTGGTTATGTGGTTCTGGAATTGTTACGTTGGAAACAATTCAATTGATGGAATCCTCATCTCCAGCGAGAGTATCTCCAGACCCGGACTGCCTAAATCCCCATGCCTTCCTGCTGAGCTGGAATACCTTTAACAACTGAAGACTGCAAAACAAAATAGGAAACGGCTTGCAGTCCTCCATTACACAGTTAACAACGCAATGTACTTTGCTCGATCACTCAGTTGCGCAATTACTCAATGTTCTCCAAGGAGGAATATGTCAGTCAAAAAAGCACTAGTTTGTGGCGCGGGCGGTTTTATTGGCAGTCATCTAGTTAAGAGCCTAAGGCAGGACGGTTATTGGGTCCGCGGCGTGGACCTGAAATATCCGGAGTTCAGTCCGACTGCCGCCGATGATTTTGTTATTGCCGACCTACGCGAGCGCGAAAGCTGGGAAAGAATCCTCGATGTACACTTCGACGAAGCATACCAGTTGGCAGCCGACATGGGCGGGGCGGGTTATATCTTCACCGGGGACAATGATTCCCACGTGATGCACAACTCGGCGATGATCAACCTGCACATGGCTGACTTTGGCGTCAAGAAAAGCGTTAGCAAGATATTTTACTCGTCCTCAGCCTGCATGTATCCCGCGTATAACCAGGAGGATCCCCAAAACCCGAAGTGCGGAGAATCCACTGCCTATCCGGCTGCCCCTGACAGCGAATACGGATGGGAGAAGCTCTTCAGCGAACGCCTCTACTTTGCGTTTTCGAGGAACCATGGGTTGGACGTGCGCGTGGCCCGGTTCCACAACATCTTCGGTCCGGAGGGCACATGGCAGGGAGGACGGGAGAAGGCGCCCGCCGCACTCTGCCGCAAGGTAGCCGAGGAGATGGATGGCGGCGAGATAGAGATTTGGGGGGATGGCGAGCAGACGCGTTCTTTCCTCTATATCGACGAGTGCGTCGAGGCCGTGCGACGCCTGATGGCGTCGGCATTCAAGGGTCCCGTAAATATCGGCTCGGAGGAGATGGTCACCATCAACCAGATGGCCGGGATGATCATGGGGATCGCAGGGAAGAAATCGGCGATCAAGCACGTCTCCGGCCCGTTGGGTGTTCGCGGCCGCAATTCCGATAATGTGCTGATCCGGGCGGAACTCGGCTGGGAGCCGACGATGCGGCTACAGCAAGGATTGGCCAGGACATACACCTGGATTGAAGCCCAGGTTTGGTCTGCCGCAAGGGCTGAGTCCGCAGCATGAGAGTGCATGCGTCGCAAATATCTACTGGCATCCATATGATCGACGCCGCGGCTGAGCGGGCAAAGAAAGTTTTGATCAGCGAACCCTTCGATTGCGGAGCGGTGGACTATGTGTTTCACTTCGCCACCGCAGCCAGCCCCGGTGGATTACGCCGCACGGAATCAAGACTCTCAAGATAGGCTTAGGCTTTCCATTTCGTACATCGCGAGACTCCTTTTCGTGTGCAAGAGCCACGGTTCCGATGCGCTGGCGATTGTCAACAATCGCTAGCAAACGTCAGCTCTTCCAGGACGGAGTGTCACAAGTTCTCCCGACGCGAAGCGTCGCACGGCTTCTCCGCCGTCAGAGCCTCGCCGATCGGCATTCCAGCCGTTCCCACCACAACCAGCGTTCCCACGCGCTGGCCTTCTTCGCCCGCATTTTCCTGCACACTCCACCGCACCGAGTTATTCTGACCGGCTCCAGATAAAGACAACGCTCATGGTGCACGCTCGCTCCGGAACGCCGCGAGGTTCATGAATTCGTTTCCGGCTGCGATAGGTCTTTTCGAGACCTATCCGCAGGGTAGTATTGGGCTCCCAGTTTGTTCCGCGTCGATACACCGGGACAGCTTCATCGGATGAATTGGGAGAAGGTGATTCATTATAGGTGACCACTGCGGAAATACCGTTTTCGTCCGGTGAACCCGGTGTTTGGGTCCCAATTAGACATCGAGATTACGCTATGGCGGCACGTTTATTCTGACAAGCGAATGCCGAACTGGATACTCAATCAGTAAACTGTCCCGAGGACCAATGCGGAAATTACATTTCCTCGTTTGTCGAGGTTCCCGGTCTGTCGCGACATCAACCCATCGGTAAGGTTTTCTTGCTGAAGCAAATCTCTTCGATCAGCGAGCAGGCGATATGCCCGATCGTGATATGAGCTTCCTGAATCCGCTGAGGGTCGCGCGATGGCACGTTCAGCAATAGGTCATCTTTTTCCGCGAGCGCGCCGCCGGTTTCGCCTGTAAGCGCCACCCGGAAGGCGCCGCGGCGAGTCCCGGCTTCTATGCCGCATACGACATTTGGACTGGAGCCGCTGGTGGAGATCGCCACCAGCAAATCCCCTTGGTTGACCAGCGATTCGATATGTCTCAAGAACGCCTCTTGTTCTCTACGTTTAATCGGAATACTGCGTCCTGACAGTTCATCAACTTCGTCTTCTTTATGCAGAGTATCAAGCTCCAGTTCCGCAGAATGAACTGCCACAGCCATTTTTTGTCAAACGCAGCAGTCCCACGTTCTCCTTCTCCAGGTCCTTCATCCGCTTCGCCTGGTCCATTCAAGACCGAGCATGACGGTACAAAGCACCAACATCCCTTCTAAGTTTAGTGAACGACCACAGTTAGATTGGTCGGCGCGGACGGGCCTCCTTCCAGCATGATCGGCATGATGCCGATGGTCACCCCCCCAGCGACCCTGGAGGTATTACCGGCCAAGTCCTCGTATTGAATGAATTCGGCAGCTGGCGTGTAGGTACTCGATCCGGATGTGTCCCATACTACCTGGGCCACAGATTTGTTAGGCCGCGTGAGGACACAAGTCCAAACGGAACCCGAAACGATAGAACAACTGGACATGGTAGCACCGACCATCCAGTCGTGCACTTTGCCGTATGCAACGCCGGCAGCATTCAGCTGGCCCGACGCTGACAACAACGTCCCCCATTGGTTGTCGTCATAAGAGTACCAATCGTATCTTGTAACACCGTTCGCCCAGTGGAGCAAAAACGATCGGGCCAGCCATCCAACCCGACTGTTGATATCCGTAACGCCGTAAGCGGCATTGCCATAAGATCCCTCGGTGTCCCAGATCGCTGCGCTGACGCCATTCCTGGCGATACAGGCCTTAATCGTGGTCACGTAGTCGTTAATCGTCTCGGGCGAGTTGTCCAAAGGAGGATGATGGGGATATCCGTGAAAGCTGACGACATCCAAGTCCTTCGTTCCGCCCCCAGACCAGAATTGGTCCATGTAGTTGCCAGAAGCAAAGTAAGTATCAGGAACATCGAGGCCAATACCCAAAATCAGCGCGCTGGCATTCGCGCCGCGAATCGCGTCATGCACAGTGTTGGCCTGGGCAACCAGATTCGCCATGCCCCCGGTAAAAAAGTTGTTGGGCTCATTGTAAAGTTCGTAGGCCGCAATCGTTCCATGAGCGTGATTCCCGTCATAACGGGTCACGAGCGCAACGATGAAGTCATGAAGACCCGCAAGCTCAGTCACGGCCCCATAACACTGAATACTAGTGCCGTCGGCGGCGAAGCTGCAGTTGCATTGAGGAAGGGAATAGTTACTGGAACTCGTGCAATCGGTTTTACCACCAACCGCCCAGGGAGGAGCCCCTTCATGCGTCCACATGATTGGAACCCCGTGACTGTTAGCACCAGCGACAAAAGAATCCAGTGTAGTCCAGTTGAACACACCCTTCACTTGCTCGTCATAGACCCATTTAGTCATTGCCGGCTTGCCTTCCGCTCCTAGAGGAATCAGAGGCCACGTGCTTGTTCTATTTATTAAGGTCGTGCTGAACAGGGTCGAAGGAATGGCCTGCGCCGACGACCAAGCAGGAAAAAGCGACAGGATGATCAGGAACGACAAGGTAAAACAGAATTGTACAGCTCTTGGAATCTTTGTGGCGTTCTTCTGGATTAGCGCTGGTCCAGTATGCTCGAACATTTTCGCCTCGCTTTCTACTGTTTTTCAAGCGCTGACGAGTTTAGGCTCGAAAAGGTTCATCGCGTTCTGCGGGCCTTCTCTCCTCGTGACGGTACCTGCGTTCTCACCAAGTCGTGGCTCTTAGGTACCGGCATTGATAAACGTCAATGCTAAACTCTCATTGCCCCAGCCGCGACCCTAGGGAGGCGGAATCGTGGCCTGGACAATATTGGAGTATGCGCTTTCACCATTCAGATCTACCGCCGTGGCCGCGTAGCAGTAAGTCGTGCCGTCGGTCACCACATTGTCGGTATACGTCGTGATGGAATTCGACGTGGAACCGATGTCCGTGTAGGAATCACAAGAAGTTGGTCCGAAGACGGCACGATAGACGTTGTAGCTGGTGACGTCCTGGCTAGTGCTGGCAACCCACGACAATTGGACTGTGTGCACCGGCGCCCGAGTGCCAGTGCCGGTCAGAGTGGCCACGGTCGGCGAGTTGGCGGCATTGCTGACGAACGAAGCCGTCGCCGAGGCAGCGCCGGTAGCGGCAGGTGTGAACGTCACGGTGAAGGATACAGGCTGGCTTGTAGTGACGGTCACAGGAAACGAGAGACCGCTGATAGAAAACTCCGTAGGGTTTGTGCCGCCCAAGCTGACCGAAGAAACCAAGACGTTCCCACCGGTGGCTGTCAAGGTTCCGGCTTGAGTGCCACTCAGCCCATCGACCACGCTGCCCACGCTGATTGGGTTACTCACACCCAATGTGCTCTGCGTCGCGGCAACCGCCGATCCGGTCAGCGGCACATTCAAGTTCGGGTTCGAAGCGTCCGACGTGACCGACACACTGCCGCTGAAGTTGCCAGCCGAATGCGGCGTAAACGTGATATTAAACGACGTGCTCCGCCCCGGTGTCAGCGTCACCGGCGGCGTAATTCCTGAAACGCTGAACCCTGTTCCGCTTGCTGCAACCTGAGAAACCTGCGCATTCGAGCCGCCCGTGTTCGTCACGATTTCCGTTTGCGTTGAACTCTGGCCCACCTGCACCTTCGTGAACGTGAGGTTCGTGGGGGTTGCCGTCAGGGTTGCAGGGGTTACTCCGGTTCCAGACAATGCAATGTCTACCGACGTCGTCGATCCGCTGATGGTCAGCGATAGCTTGCCGCTGCTGGCGCCCGCAGTCGCCGCCGCGAAGCTGGCGCTAAAGGTCCACGCCTGATTTGGCACCAGAGTCAGCGGCAAGCTCAACCCGGCATAGCTGAAACTCGTACCAGTGACCTTTGCCGCGGTGACCGACAGATCTGCGCCGCCGGTGTTTTTCAACGTCTCCGTTTGGGGCGACGTGTTGCCCACCAGCACGTTGCCGAAACTGATGCTGGTCGGTGCGGGAGTAAGCTGTCCTGGTGCAGGACTGCCCGTGCTCACTCCCTGGCAGCCCAAAAGACCGGCCAGGGCAACTACGACAAGCAGCGCATTAAACTGGCTGTTTATGCGATTCATCAGGGGATAACCAACTGTCTTTATGTTCGCCTGCGACGTGCGAATTGAAAGACCAGTGTCTACCAAAACACGGCCAGTCGTAAGATTCCAGAAGTGCATACCTGGCTTGGCAAGAGGCCAGCCGCGTGCGATTAAAGATTGATCTCAGGGGCACGTCAGATGGTTACTTCCGTTTCAGCTTCGTTGGGCGGCATCATGGGTGCACGACTCGGTCGCGGTGCAGTTTGAAATCCCACAATAT
>Ga0209332_1000108_pt1 | contig 21379 bp, 18 predicted proteins | sample BlaSpr_A8_OM3_M1_FD_187974 | JGI IMG/M metagenome (GOLD analysis project Ga0209332, IMG submission 187974) | Forest soil microbial communities from Thunder Bay, Ontario, Canada - Black Spruce, Ontario site 2_A8_OM3_M1 (SPAdes) (version 2) | ecosystem: Environmental > Terrestrial > Soil > Boreal...
GGCTGGCGAGGGCTCCCGGAAAATGCAACATCGCCACAAAAAGAAACATCATGATCCCGAACAGCAGGCCAGACCAGCGCACCTGAATTTTTGTGGCAATGCTCAAAGACGCGGCCAGCAGCGCGCAGCCGACGAAATACGCCCAAAACAAACGCCCGGGCATATACGAGGGCACGGCGAGCATGATGAATCTTGCCCCCGAGAGATGCTCCGCGCCAAAAACGGCCAATGGGATGGCGAAACACAAATTGCTCGAGACGACGATTTTGTCCAGGCCGCGCGCCCGCCCGATATCGACCCTGGCAGCCCAAAGGGCAATCAGGAAAAGCAGGAAGCCGGCGGCGCACATCGAGACCGCGGTGCGGGAGAACTCAAAAAAGGTCGCCAGAATGATCGTGTGCATGGCCCGGTCAGGGTACGTTTGCCGAAGTCAATACAGCGCTTCAAATTGTACGACGAAGCCCCAGCCATGATTCCCGAATTGGACGTTGCGCTCAAAAAATGAAGTCAGGAAGGCTGCAAACCTCACCTGGATCGGTAACCTGTTCCAGGGGCCCGTGGTGTAACTGGCAGCACACTAGCCTGTCCAGCTGAGAGGTGCGGGTTCGAATCCCGTCGGGTCCACAGCATTCCCTGTTTTTGGTAGGGAATCTGAAGGGGAGTCTGAGGACAGGCCAGACTCCCCAAGTAACCTTGACTTCCAATTTATGAGTGCCGATAATCGTTACAGCTGGACAGGCTAGTGGCCCCGAGTTGAATTCACGCTCGGGGTTTTGCTTTGCGTGGGATCCGCCTAGCTCTTCACACCTTGCTTCTTCTCCACTTTGGCCCACGCATCTTTCAACGCGACGGTGCGGTTAAAAACGAGCTTGCCGGGTTTCGACTCCGGATCAACGCAAAAATACCCCAGCCGCTCGAACTGATACCGGCTGCCCGCTGCCGCGCTGGCCAGAGATGGCTCAAGCTTCGCGTCGTTAATTACTTCCAGCGACTTTGGATTCAAATTCGCGGTGAAGTCCTGCCCCTCTTCCACCTCGTTCGGATTTTCTTTGGTAAACAAATTCTCGTAAATCCGCACCTCGGCATCGATGGCCTTCGCCGCCGATACCCAGTGAATCGTCGACTTCACCTTTCGTCCATCCGGAGCATTGCCGCCGCGCGTTGCCGGATCATAGGTGCAATGCACTTCCACTATTTCACCCTCGTCGCTTTTCACCACGCTCTTGCAAGTGATGAAATAGCCGTAGCGCAGCCGAACTTCTCGTCCCGGCGCAAGACGAAAATATCCCTTCGGAGGATCTTCGCGAAAGTCATCCTGCTCGATGTAGAGCACCCGGGAGAACGGAACTTTGCGCGTGCCTGCGCTCGCGTCTTCAGGATTGTTCACCGCGTCTATCTCTTCAACCTGACCCTCCGGATAGTTGTCGATCACAACTTTCAACGGGCGCAGCACGGCCATCACGCGCGGAGAGCGCTTGTTCAGGTCTTCGCGGACAAAATGTTCGAGCATGGCCAGCTCGATTGAGCCATTGGTCTTCGACACGCCAATCGCGCCGCAGAAATTGCGCACCGCCTCGGGTGTGCAGCCTCGGCGACGAATGCCGCCGAGCGTGGGCATGCGCGGATCGTCCCATCCCTTCACGCGCCCTTCCTGCACCAACTGCAGCAGCTTCCGTTTGCTCAACAACGTATGCGTCAGATTCAGCCGATCAAACTCAATCTGCTGCGACGGAAATATTCCCAACTGCTCAATGAACCAGTTGTAGAGCGGGCGATGATCTTGAAACTCCAGCGTGCACAGCGAGTGCGTGACACGCTCGATCGAATCCGACTGCCCATGCGCGTAGTCGTACATGGGATAAATGCACCACTTATTTCCGGTTCGGTGATGCTCCGCGTGCAGAATGCGGTACATCACCGGATCGCGCATGTTCAAGTTCGGCGAAGCCATATCGATCTTCGCCCGCAAAGTACGCGAGCCATCGGGAAATTCTCCGGCGCGCATGCGCTCAAACAAATTAAAATTCTCTTCGACCGACCGGTTGCGATAAGGGCTATCTTTGCCGGGTTCCGTCAGAGTACCGCGGTGCTGCCGAATTTCATCTGCCGTCAAATCGTCGACGTACGCCTTGCCTTCCTTGATCAATTTGATTGCCCATTCGTAAAGCTGATCGAAATAATCGGAGGCGTAGAACAAACCGTCCCACTTAAAGCCGAGCCAGTTCACATCCGCCTTGATCGACTCGACGTACTCGGTTTCTTCCTTCTCGGGATTGGTGTCGTCGAAGCGGAGATTGGTATGTCCGCCAAACTCGGCGGCTAGGCCGAAATCGATGCAGATTGCCTTGGCGTGTCCAATGTGCAGATAGCCGTTGGGCTCAGGAGGAAATCGAGTTTGCACGCGGCCGTGGTGTTTGCCGGTCTTGAGATCTTCGAGAATGATGTCGCGAATAAAATTCGACGGAGCAGGCGACGGCGAGGCAGCCACAGCTTTTTCTCCAGCTTCAGTTGGTGGATGAGATGGATTCATTGCTCATTTGATCTTACCGCAAGCAATCAGCTCCGCGAACACCGAGCCCAGCGCGAAAATCCTTTCATGTAGGGGCGGACGCTCTCGTCCGCCCAGGCAGCGGCGCGGCTCTAGATAGGAATACCTCACGTTCCCCGGACGAATGCGTCCGGGGCTTCACGTAATTGGCTACGATGCGCCACTACCCGCCCATCGTCAGCACGACCCGAAACCTTGCTCGTCCGCTGATCATCTGATCGTAGGCCTCAGCGACTTTCTCGATGGGAAAACGCTCGATCATCGGACGAACGCCGCTGAGAGAACTGAACCGCAGCGTGTCCTCGGAGTCTTTAGCGGTGCCGGAGGGCCAGCCCTGGATGGTCTTGCGTCCTCCAATCAGCTGGAGCGGCGTGACGCTGAGAGATTCGAAGCCTGCTCCTACAATCAGGAGCTTTCCATTTCCCGCCAGACCGTCGACTAGAGCTGAAATTGACTTCGAATCCGGAGCGGTGGCCAGAATCAACTTCGCTCCTCCAAGTTTCTGCAGCGCTTCGGCAGGAGCCCCGGCATTTGTGTCGACGTATTCGTGGGCGCCCAGCTTCCGGGCCAGCGGCTGTTTGTCTTTGCCGCGACCGATGGCGACAGTGCGGAAGCCCATCTGGCGGGCGTACTGAATGCCCAGGTGGCCTAGGCCACCGATTCCCTGCACAGCAACCAGGTCGCCGGCCTGCGCTCCCGCATGGCGCAGGGAGTTGTAGACGGTGATTCCGGCGCAGAGCAGCGGCGCCGCTTCGGCCGCGAGCAGATCATCCGGCATCAAAGCCACTGCTTCGGCCGGGACCACCACATACTCGGCATAGCCACCGTCAAAGCTGATGGCGGTGACCTTTTCGAACTGACACAGAATGAAGTCGCCGCGGCGGCAAGGGTCGCACTGGAAGCAGTGTCCGCCATGCCAACCAACTCCCACGCGCTGGCCGGGCTTCCACAAGGTGACGTCAGCGCCAATGGCATCGATGCGCCCGGCAATCTCGTGGCCCGGCACTCGCGGGTACTGAATTCCCGGCCACAGCCCTTCTTTCACGAGCGCGTCGCTGTGGCAGATACCGCAGGCTTCCACCTTGATGCGCACCTGCCCGCGTCCGGGCTGCGGAGTCGGGCGCTCGACGATTTCGAAACTACCTCCAGGCTTGCTGACTTGGACGGCCTTCATGCGAATCCCTTTCTGTGTGACGTGAACATTCTGGTGAGCTGCTATGAAAACTTTCTCGCAGGCGGAATCGAACACTTCGTTTGATTTTGATATAGATAAGAAACAGAGCAGCGGGGATGCAACAAAACTGACAACAGATCTCCCGCTCGGGAGCTATGCGATCTTCTGCAGAGCTTGGTCAATGCGGGCCAGCGTGGTTTCCGTGCCCAAAACCTCCAACGTCTCAAACAAAGGCGGCGCGTTCTTCCGTCCGCAGACAGCGACACGAATCGGCTGGAACATTTGCCCTGCCTTGACGCCGAGTTCCTGGGCGGCAGCGCGGAGAGCCTGATCCAGCGGATCGTGTTTGAATTCCACGTTTGCCAGCACTTCGCGGGCTTTCTCCAGGACCTTGCGCGCCATGGCAGCGTCACCCTTTTGCGGGATGAGTTCAGCCGGATCGTACGGCGGCAACTGGTCGACCAGGAAAAAGTCGGCAGCCGTGAGGACGTCGCGCAGCAGCTTGATGCGCTCACGGATCAACGGTGTGATTCGCAGCATTTTTTCCGGCCTCACGTTAAAGCCGGCAGTGCGCACTACCGCAAGCAGGCGGTCGCTTAAATCTTCGATTGATAGAGCGCGAATGTGCTCGGCATTCAGCCACAGAGCTTTGGGGTCGAATGTATCCTCGGGGGCAGCAAGACCAAGGTCCCTCGCTGCGCTCGGGATGACAACAGTAGAGGTCGCAGATCCTACGGCGACGGCTGATTCTTTGAAGTTCACCACTGCGTTCGAACGGTTAATTCCTCCGAGCGAGAAAGCTTCCATCAACTCTTGCACCGACATGTTCTCGCGGTCGTTCTTAGGAGACCAGCCCAGCAGACAGAGAAAATTAATGAAGGCCTCGGAAAGAAATCCCGCGTCCCGATAAGTCGTGACGCTGACTACGGGACCGTGGCGGCGCTTGGAAAGCTTGGTACCATCGGGCGCCACCAGCAGTGGCAGATGGGCGAACTGCGGCGGCTTGAATCCTGCAGCCTCGAAGATCAGCACATGCTTGAAAGTATTGGAAAGATGATCCTGCCCGCGGATGATGTGGGATATCCGCAGGTCGGCATCGTCGGCGCAAGATGCTAGATGATAGGTGGGCATGCCATCCGAGCGCAGTAGCGCAAAGTCTTCAATATCGGCCGCCAACTTGACCTGTTCGCCATAGACTGCATCGGCAAATCGCACAGACTGTCCGCCTTCTCGCGGCACGCGGAAACGCAACGCGAATGGCTCCCCGGCCGCCGCTCGGCGGTCACTTTCCGCGCTTGAAAGTTCACGCGCACCGGGATTGAAAAGCCAAGTCCCCAGCGCACCCGATTTTTCCGCATCACCAGTGTGTGCTGGCGTGAAATCGCGATAGGCGAGGCCCGTTTCAAAGATCTTCCACGCCGTCTTTCGGTGCAGCTCGATTCGTTCAGATTGTTTGTATTCTTCATCCCAGCCCAAGTTGAGCCACTTCAATCCCTCGAAAATGGAGTCAACCGACGCTTGGGTATTTCGTTCGACGTCTGTATCGTCGAGCCGAAGGATCATAGTGCCCTGGTTATGGCGGGCATACAGCCAGTTGAAGATGAAAGTGCGGGCGCTTCCCACATGAAGAAAGCCGGTGGGCGAGGGCGCAAAGCGGACGCGTGGTTGGCTGGATGAAGTGAACTCGGACATAAGTGGCTGAGTTCTGATGGTATGGGCGCAAGAAAAGTATCGTCAAGTACGGTAAAGAACCCTAGTCTCAGGGCCAGATATTTAGTCCACAGCAGCCGTCTGCGACCGGGTCACTGTCCTTAAATCCTATTGTGCTACCACCCCTGGCTGTGAAAACATTCATTGAGTTGCCTCCTAGGGCGCAGAATCATATCTGCGCGAGAAGGGTTCTCCACGCCTCATGAACAGTGTGGTTATCAGTTTGGTAGTAATACCGGGAGTGGTCTCGCTGTTGCTGTTCCTGGTGTTCACTTACCTGTTCGAGCAGAGCCACCAGGCATATTTTCGCGCCTGGCAATTGGCCTGGGCCGCCTACTCCCTGCATTACGTTCTCGATGCTTTCTCTTTTTACCGGGCGCCTTCGCCCGTAGCCTTTTTCGCCAGCTCTTTATTTCTGGTGGCGATGGCTATGTGCATCTTTGTGTCGACCCGCCTAATGCGGGGACCGTCGCGCTTTCTCTGGTACGACGCAGCGCTTGCCGCAGCTGGCATTGCGCTTGCTTGGATTAACGTAAAGGCCCATCTGGTCTCTGGATCCTTCCAGGCAGCCGCCCAACCGGCCATCGCCCTCGATCTCGGAATTGCCGCGCTGCTGTTGTATTGTTCCGCGGTTTACTACCTCAATGGCCATCGTCGGGGCTCGCTTGCCTTTAAGGTGCTCGCTTTCGCCCTGGCATTGTGGGCCGTGCTAATGGGAGCCGGGCAATTTCGCAATCCGTGGGGAGCGCGGTTCGGCAGCGCCGCCAATTATCTGGGCCCGGTGCCTCAAATGCTATTGGGCATCGCGATGGTGATGGTCCTGTTTGAGAACGAGCGCAATGCCGTGCAGGAGAACACTCTCGCTCTTTCTACGCTGGGGGTCGATCCACGGCGTTTGCTTTCGGCGGACGATCTGCTGCCCAGCATGCAATCGGCTCTGCTCCGGTTGTCGGGCGCGCTATCCGCGCGCCGCTCCGCGATCTATATCTCCGAGCGCTGGCGCGGCTTGTTACCCTCAGTCCAGCAAGGGTTTTCTTCAGAATTCCTGGAGACTTTAACCAAGTCCAGAGCGGGAGAGTACATCTGCGAACTAGCTTACCGCCAAGGTGGCCTGTTCACAGTGCACGATCTCGCCCACATGACCGAGCCACTTCCCTCGGGCTCAATCGGCACCTTCGCCGATCTCAAGAAGGTGCTCACCGAGGCAGAGATCCGCAATCTCACCGCCGTCAGCCTGCAGACCCGGGAACACGCTTTCGGGGTAATTTTATTTCCTCACGCCGAGCGCAAGGCCTTCGGCACTTCGGGTCCGCGCCTGATGGTGGGACTGGCGCTGCAACTTGGCCTCACCCTTGATAACTATTTGATCACGCATGACGCTCACCGCCGCACACAAGAGTATGAATTGCTCACCGAGATCGGCCAGGCAATCAGTTCCCGGCTGGATCAGGATGAAGTCCTGCGCACCATCCACACGGAACTAGGACAGATTTTCAATACATCAAGTTTCTACATCGCCTTTCAGGAAGGGGACCAGATCCACTTTGAACTGGAAGTGGAGGGCGGCCGCATTCTGCCTAAACGGTCGCGGAAACTGGAGAACGCATTTACCGAGTATGTGATTCGAACCGGCCAGCCTCTCCTGATCCGGTCCGACCTGGAGAATACTCGCGCGCGATTAGGCATTGCCTACATGCCTGAATATCCCGCCAAGTGCCTGTGCGCAGCGCCGATTCTGCTGCGGAAGAAGCCGGCCGGTGTCATGGTGGCCATGAGCACCGAGCGCGAATTTGTCTTCGAACAACGCGACCTCGATGTTCTGGTGACGGCTGCAGGACAGGTATCAGTCGCGGTGGAGAATGCGCGTCTGTTTGCCGATGAACAACGCCGCTCCCGGCAACTCGGGTTTCTCAACAACATCTCGCGTACCGCAATTTCTAGCGACGATCCCGTCCACATGCTGGGCCAGATTGTCGGAGAAATCCAAAAGAATTTCCGCTTCGACCACATCGGCATCGGCCTGCTCGATTACGGAACCAAAGAAATCGAGATCAAGGCTGAGGCCGGAGCCACGGCGCACGCTATGGGCAAGCGGGTTCCTTTAGGAATAGGAATTCTGGGGCGGGTCGCGCGCACCGGCGAAAGGGCGCTGGTGCAGAATGGCCTGGAAGGCCAGATGGGCGCGATTCTTCCGGATTCGCGTTCGGTGCTGTGCATTCCGATCACCTACGGAGAAACGCTGCTGGGCGCCCTGAATATCGAAAGCCGCAATGAAAGCGCCTTTTCACCTCAAGATGTTCTTATTCTTAATACTCTGGCAGACTTGCTGGCCACCGCTCTGCATAACGCTTTCGTGTTCCAGAAGTTGCAGCAGCAATCCATTACCGACGGTCTGACAGGAATCAAGACGCGGCGCTTCTTCTGGGAGGCCCTGTCGGCCGAGTGGAAGCGCGCTTCGCGCTCTGGACGGCCATTCTCGGTAGTCCTGATCGATCTCGACAAATTTAAAGAAGTGAATGACACCATGGGCCATTTTGAAGGCGACCTGGTGCTGGCCCGAGTTGGCAGATTGCTGGAGCAAAAGTCCCGGCAGTCGAACGTGGTGGCGCGCTATGGGGGCGACGAGTTCATCATTCTCATGCCCGAAACCGGGGCGGAGCAAGCGCAAGTGCTGGCCGAACGTTTGCGGCTGTGGATCACCGCAGACCCAATGCTCAGCGAACACCACATCACCGGTAGCTTCGGTGTAGCCAGCTTTCCCACGCATGGCTTCTCTATCGAAGACATCATTCGCGTGGCCGATGCGGGCATGTATGTCTCAAAACGTTCCGGTGGCAATCGAGTTTCCGCGGCTGAGGAGTTTTCTGCCGGCGAGGAGTTTGCGGCGCAACGCCAACAGATCTCCAGCTACATTGAGGGCTTCCTGCAGCGTGAGCACAACGGGCCCGAGCATCTGGAAGAGCTGGCTTCCATGCTGGTGAAGTTTTGCGGCGGCGAAGAAGATTGCAATGTGGCCTTACTCAAAGAATCGATTGAAGTTCTAAGCCGCGCCGCCGAATCCCGCGAGCTACACACGTCCGGGCACGGCGACATGGTGGCTCGCTACACAGAAATTCTAGCCCGCGCGCTCCATCTGCCGCCCGAGGAGACGGCCGATCTGGTCTACGCGGCGCGCATCCATGACGTTGGCAAAATCTTCGTGCCGGAACGCATTTTGAACAAGCCGGGGCCGCTCAATGACGACGAGTTTTTCCTGGTAAGGATGCATGCGCGCGTCGGCGCGGAGATCGCTGCCATCCTGCCGAACAGCGCCATGATGCGGCTGGCCATCGAGCATCATCATCAGCGCTTCGATGGAACGGGCTATCCTGACGGTGCCAAGGGCGAGCAGATTCCTCTATGGGCGCGCATCATTGCCCTCGCTGACGCCTACGCAAACATGCTCACCGAACAATCGATTGCGGCTGCACGCACCCCGGAACAGGCGCTCGATGAACTGTCCAAGATGAGCGGCACCGGCTTCGACGGCATGCTGGTACGGCTGCTGCTGCGCGAATTGAAATCGGAGCGGGCAGGTTCCTCGAAAGAAAGTGTCTAGTTTCTGGTTCCTGGTTGTTCCACTTGCAACTGGGAACAGGAAACTAGAAACTAGTCCTCATGTCCATTCCTCTCTCTCTCTCTGGCCGAGTTGCTCTAATCACTGGCGGTTCGCGCGGTATCGGCGCTGCCACCGTGCGCCTGTTTACTTCAGCAGGCGCGAAAGTTGTGTTCACTTATAACAAAGCGCGATCGCAAGCGGAGGCGCTGGCGAAAGAATGCGGCGAAGCGAACTGCCGGCCTCTGGCAGCGAACCTCACCAGCGCGGGCTCGGCTCAATCCGCGGTGGCGGATGCCGCCAAGATTTTTGGGCGCCTCGATATTCTGGTCGCCAACCACGGCGTTTGGCCCGTTGAGGACGTGCCCATCGAAAAAATGTCCGACGAGCAGTGGCGTTCCACACTCTCAATTAACCTCGATGCGGTTTTTGGTCTGGTCAAACATACCGTAGCGCAAATGAAATCGCAGCCGCGTAGCGGTTCTGCCGCCGGCCACATCGTCCTTATCAGCTCAACTAGCGGGCAGCGCGGCGAGGCCTATCATTGCGATTATTCCGCCACTAAGGGTGCACTGATCAGCATGGTGAAGGGCCTGTCCACGGAATTAGCCTCGGCGGGAATCTACGTGAACTCAGTCGCCCCCGGCTGGGTAGACACGGACATGTCGCGAGTCGCGATCGACGACCCCAAAAGCGGCGAGGAAATTCGGCGCACCATTCCTCTCGGACGCGTGGGCAAGGCAGAGGAGATCGCCGCCCCGGTCCTGTTTCTGTGCACTCCATATGCCAGCTTCATCACCGGAGAAGTTTTCAACGTGAATGGCGGAGCCGTTCTGGCAGGATAGCCCGCAGCAGCTACAATTTCCTGTAACGTGCATCTCACTGACCTGCGAACGCAACCGGCTGAATGAAATATCTAATTCTCATCGTCATACTGGCATCTTTTTTCACGGCTTCTGGCGCCAGCAAAGTTGGGGCTGCAGATCAGGAGGGTGCCCAGGCGCCCTCCCAGTCCACTCCCGCCCCCGGTCCTGGCATTCCCAGCGATCAAGAGAATGCTCGCAAGGCGAGAGCTTTGCTGGATCAGGCAATCCAGGCACTGGGTGGCGAAGCCTACCTGAAGATCCACGACGCAGAGCAGGAGGGTCGCACTTACAGTTTTCATCATGGCCAGCCGACCAGCAATGGAGTGCTCTTCTGGCGGTTCGTCGAGTATCCCGATAAGGAGCGCATCGAGGTCACCAAGGAAAGAGATGTGGCCTATCTCTACGTGGGCAATAAGGGTTATGAACTGACCTATAAGGGACCGCACCAGGTCGAACAAAAGGACATGGACGACTACCTTCGCCGCCGCCGCTTGTCGCTGGAGACAATTCTTCGTGAATGGACCAAAGACCCCGGCGTGGCCTTTTTCTATGAAGGCAATGCCCTGGCCGGCAACCTGCCAGCGCAGCAAATCACGCTGATCAACTCAAAAAATGAGGCGGTCAGCCTTTACTTCGATCTTGAAACGCACCTCCCCATCAAGAAGAGCTACAGCTGGCGCGATCCCATCGACAAAGAACGCAACGTCGAAGAGGAAATCTTCGACAATTACCGGCCAATTCAAGGTGTAATGACGAATTACGGCTTTACTCGCTATTTCAATGGCGACATGCAAACCCAGCGCTTCATCAGTGCGGCCCATTACAATCAGGGGCTCGACGAGTCCATGTTCGACCCCAATTCCCACTACAATCCCAACAAACCCGGAAAGCGCTGACAAGGCGGCTTTTAGCTGATAAGCAGCTTCTCAATTAGAGTAACTCGCTGGCTTGCACTCGCCCCAGCCGATTACCCTAAATATTAACTTTCGTCACGGAAGTGTGGCTTTTTTGCCACAGTCGCGATTCCTTGCGACACTGTAATCTACTCATTCATCGGAACATATTCATATCACTTTGACTCAAGAGCAGACATGTCGCTCAAGCGTTGAATGCAGCGGGGTCGGGCTCCACAGCGGCGCACCGGTCTCTATGCGGATTCTTCCGGCTCCGCCGGGAACTGGAATTGTCTTTCGCCGCACCGATCTCGACGACTTCGAGATCGAGGCCATCAGCCGCAACGTGGCCCGCGTCAGCTACGCCACCAGCCTCATGAAAAAAGGCGTGCTGATTTCAACCACTGAACATCTGCTCTCGGCCTTTATCGGCTTGGGCATCGACAATGCCGTGGTCGAGCTGGACAACCTCGAACTTCCCATCCTGGATGGCAGCGCCCTGCCTTTTGTCGAGTTGATCCAAAAGGCCGGAATCCGCAAGCAGCGCCGCCCGCGCAAGTATCTCAAGATCCTTCGAGAAGTCGAAATGCGCGAGGGCAACAAATTTATCTCAGTGCAGCCCGCGGACGTTTATTCGGTTTCTTACTCGATCAATTTCCCCCACCCCCTGATCGGGAAAGAGACTTTTCAGGTGGAGCTTTCGAACGGAAGCTACCTGCGGAAGATCGCGGCGGCGCGCACCTTCGGGTCGCGCGAGGACGAGAAGGCGATGCGAAACATGGGACTGATCCGGGGAGCGTCCAAAGACAACTGCATTGTGCTGACTCGCGACGGAATCGAGAACGGTCCCTTGCGTTTTCCCGACGAGTTCGTAAGGCACAAAGTGCTGGACTTGGTCGGCGACCTGGCGTTATTAGGCAAGCCAATCCTAGGCAAAATCGTTGCAGATCGTGCCGGCCACGCCATGCATACCGCTCTGGTCTCGCGCATCCTGCGCGACAAGACCCTCTGGGAAGAAGTCACGGTATCCGACGACGCGCACACTGCGAGCGCTTACAGTGCTCAAGCTATGGCGGGGAGCTTTCGCTAAAAGTTCCGTCGTCCGGAAAGGTTGGGTTCCCGCAGGACTACCCTCGACTCAAATTCCAAGCGGGCTCCATGACGCGAAGCTTCGGTCTTCTTCTTCTTTTGCTTCTGCGATCTAGCGCCTGGAGCATGGCCGCGGCTTCCTTGTTTCCCTCACGGACGTGAGTTTTCAGGAGCTGCCGGGCCTCATCTTCAGTTAGTGGTTTGATTTGTGGAGGAATGTATGGCTTTCTTTTACCCTCGGAGTCTAACCCCATTAGTTCTGTCCCCTTGTTCCCCTTGTCCGGAGTCAGAATTTTGGCAGACGATCTACTACATGGGATAGGCGAAGGCAGATTTTTTACGAAATCGGGACAATCGACCGCTGCTGGGGGATGGAACACGCATCGTATCGGACAAAGATCGCTCTGGGCTCTACAGTGAATCCCGTAGTTGCGGGAGTGCTGTCGTGATTCGTTTTTTACGAAATCCGAACAATCAGTCCGCAGGTTCGCAGGGAACTTCGTCCGCCCCAGGGCCGGGCTTGGGCTGTTCCTGCAACAGGCGGTTTAGTTCGGCGCGAGTCTGGCTGATGAGCGCAGCGGCGAACTGGCGGGCGGAATGCTGCCTTTCCGCCGATAAGTCCTTCACCCTCATGTTCAGCATCGGGATGTCTTCTTCAAACCTGCGCAGCGTTTTCTCGACTTGCTTGATGCGGTAAGTGCTGGGGATCATGATGGCTCTCCGGTTGATCTCACCAGATTGCCATGCGCTCGTTCTCGCACAAGTTACAAAGTGAATACCTGCAGTCGGGAGCATGTTGCGGGGACAATTATTGGACGGCTTCAGAACCTGCGCCAGCCGCGTCCTTTGCATCAGGAATCTTTTTCTGCATCTGCTGGTTCAGCCATTTTTCCAGATGCTCCTGCGAACCGGGGGCCACATTGCGAAAACGCAATCCGACGCGGCCTTTCAAGTCGGCCCAGGCTACTTCTGCTTCCAGGTCCAGTGAAAGGCTGGTTTCAGGCAGGGTGAAGTGCACTCGAGGGGTGGCATTCTTGGGAATCGCCTGATGCAGTTGCAGCGCCATTCCTCCCTCGCTGAGATCGGTGCTGCTGCCTTTTATTTCTTTTTCTCCCGCGACTATCTTGACCAGCATCTTTACCGGATGGCGATAATAGCGGCGCCGTTCGCGCACCATAAAGTTAAGGGCCGCATGGAAACAACGGGCCGCATTCACCGGGGTGATGGGCTTTTGCAAAACGAAATTCACTCCCATGGCGAAGGCTTCCTGCGTGGTGGTTTTTTTGCCATTCAGAACGGCAAAGGTGACTGAGCTCTTATTGCTGGGAGTGGCCCGCAGACCCTGCAGAACTTCCAGGCCACCGCGCAAGTCATCGCAGTCAATGATGACGGCATCGAACTTTTCGGCAATGAGAATCTCGGCAGCTTTCTTCGCTTCCTGGCAGATCTCCACATCAATCGAAAGCTTTTCCAGCGTCGGGCGCAAAACGCGCACAACTTCGGCATCCCGGCTCAGAAGGAGAGACTCCAGCGTCATCGAATGATTCTAGAGCCTCGCGCCGCATGTAAAAAGTGACGAAGGTGTGGGGGTATTTCCCGAGCCTTTAATACCGTCAAAGCTGACAACATCGACTGTTTCACTGGAAAGCCGCCGCCGAAAGCCTCACACTATTCATTGCACATGGTTACGACCGCCTACCTTTCACTCGGATCAAATGTTGGGGCTCGCGAGTCGCAATTGCGGGAAGCGCAACACCGGCTCGGTAAGATCGGCCGCGTGACTGCGGTTTCATCAGTCTATGAAACGGAGCCGGTAGAATTCACCGAGCAGCCGTGGTTTTTAAACTGTGTTGTGGCGCTCGAAACCGACAGATCCCCGCAAGAACTGATGGACGCGATTCTCCGCATCGAAGAAGAAATGGGACGCAAGCGCGTCCAAAAAAAGGGTCCGCGCTCCATCGACATTGACATCTTGCTCTTCGGCCACATGATCGTGAAATCCGAGCAACTGACGATTCCTCATCCCGCCATGCAGCACCGCCGCTTCGTGCTGGAACCTCTCGGAGAAATCGCACCCCAGACGCTTCATCCAGTTTTGAATAAGACAATTCGAGACCTGCTTAAGCGGCTGCCGCCAGGACAGGCGGTGAAAAAAAAAACCGAGCCTAGGATTTCACGGATTGGCACGGATCAGAGCAATACCGCGAAGCATTAGCCCGGTTTGCAGATTTATCCGTAAAAATCCGTGGCCAGGTTTTTGCCTAAGGCACGATAAGCCGGCTGCCAACTTCTGCCGGGGCAATCACGGCTGACTGTTTCTCCGGAAATTGCGCGAAGAGAAAATCGATGAAGGCCCGCGACTTCGGCCTGCCTGACGTGCGCCCATGCGCCAACCGCACCAGAAACACTAGAGACTTCAGCACGTCCGAATCACGCAGGGTCGAGTATCCCAACTGCTTATGCTCGAGATCGCGGAACTCCTTCAACATTGCTTCTACTTGCGCCGCGATGGCATGCTGAGCCGTACTGGTCAAAGGCTGGTCATAATGCAAGCCGGAGTTCACTAGCCGCTCATACCTCGTGCACATTGCCGTGAGCGCTGCGATCAGATCGCGATCCTTCAGACTGCGGTCGCCGTGGGCTGCCTGCGCCAAGGCGTAGCTCAGTCCCATGAGCAGGTGCTCCCGTTCGAAAGTGAATTGCTCGGAAATCTCAACCTGCAGGAACAAAGAAGCGGAGTCGAACTCTTCCGCGGATCGCGGCTTTTCGTGTTCGCGCGCTTGCCGCAAGTATGGACAGTCGCTGGGGCAGTCGAGTGTCACCTCGCGCTGCTCGCCGCAGCATTGCGGACAGATGCGGCCATGCACTGCCGGACAGAACCGCTTTTCCTTACGAATTTCGCAAATCTCACAACTCAAGCCGATATTCTCCCTGTTGCTATTATGGCACCCGATGAGGAGAAGCTGGAGAAGCTCGGAGCAGAGTGCCGATTGCTATCTGCCGATTGCTAGTTGCTGAGACACCCGCCCTCCGATTCCCACCACGACGTAACTCTTCTGGTGCCCGTATTTGGGCCATTTTGGAACCCTTCATAGCGAATAACCGTGTAAAAATGCTATTGTTTGTTCGCTATATGTGCGGGACCCGCGTAAAATAAGGTGATTTCCACAGGGTACTGATATAAGATCAGGCCCGCTGGAATTAAATTCCAATACATTTCCCAGGAGGAAACATGGCATCAGGTTTGACCAAGACCCAGCTCGTCCGGTATCTGGCCGAGAAAACTGAACTTCCCAACAAAACTGTCACAGGCTTTCTTGAACAGTTGGCGGATGTCGCTGTAAAAGAGACCAAGAAGAACGGCGTGTTCGTCGTTCCCGGCTTGGGCCGCTTGGTGAAGGCGCACCGCAAAGCTCGCGTGGGCCGCAATCCGCAGACCGGCGAACCCATCCAGATCAAGGCCAAGACCGTGGTAAAGTTCCGCGTAGCCAAGGCCGCCAAAGACGCAATCGCTCCCAAGAAATAGTTCGTATACGATTCGTTACGAAGGCCGGCTTTAGGCCGGCCTTTGATTTTCTGCTGGCTTGCCTCGTCTCTTATGCTGAACTGGATCGTCATCGGAATCGGCGATATTGCTATCCGCCGCGTCATTCCCGCGATTCAGGCCGAACCCCGCAGCCGTCTCTACGGATTGGTCACCCGCAATCCGCAAAAGGCAGCGTCCTACCGAGCGAAGCTTTGGCCTTCCCTCGACCAGGCTCTCTCCGATCCTGCGGTCGATGCAGTTTACGTAGCGACTCCCGTCTTCCTGCATGCTCCCCAGACGATTCAATCTCTTCGTGCCGGCAAGCATGTGCTGTGCGAGAAGCCAATGGCCATGAACGAGCCCGAAGCGCGATCTATGGTGCAAGCCGCGGAAAAAAGTGGACGCATTTTCGGAGCGGCTTTCTATCGCCGCGCTTATCCCAAAGTTTTGCGTGCGAAACAACTGCTGGACGCGGGCGCGATCAGCCAACCCGTGCTCGCCGAACTCACCTGCCACGGGTGGCTGGATGGAAAAGAAAGCGATCGCAATTGGCTGATCGATCCCGCCAAGGCAGGCGGAGGCCCGCTGTACGACATCGCCTCGCATCGCATCGATGTCCTGAACTTCCTCTTCGGTCAGCCACTGCGCGTGAGTGCGCATTTATCCAACGCCGTGCATCGCTACGCCGTGGAGGACAATGCGACTGTGATGATTGAATACGCAGATGGCGTACGCGGCATTGTCGACGTGCGCTGGCATTCGAAGGTCAAGCGCGACGAATGCCGCATCCGCGGAACCGGCGGCGAGATGCAGCTGAGTCCGCTGAATGGTCCTGAGTTGACTTATCCCGGAGGTAAAGAAAATCTGCCTCTGCATGACAACCCGCTCTATCCGCTGATCGAAAACTTTGTCGACACGGTGCAGGGCAAGGCTGCGCTGCTGGCCAGCGGAGCGTCATCGTACTGGACTGATTGGGTCATTGAGCAGGCACGCAGAAGCAACGCTAACGCTGAAGGCTCTGGTTCTTGAAATAGGGTCGCGAAGCGGAAGATTCTTAACGTCGCCGTGCATCCAAGCCCCATACCTTCCCCGCATCCGCAGCGTAGAAAATAATAAACAACAACAGCAGCGGGAAATGATCAAGTTCTGCGCCGAAGTAGCGCCAGACCGGCACACCGTGTCCGGGTCCCCACCAGGTTGCAAGAATCAGGTTCAGCATGTAGAGAGCGCCCAGCACGGAAGCCAGCCGCACCCACAAACCCAGAAGCAGACATATCCCGATAAACGATTCGACCGCCCCCACCAGGTAGCCAAAACCCACAGCGTGCGGCAATACCAAACCTGAAAGCACCGGGCGATAGAAACCCACCGCGCCGTTGGCGATGAAATCCTGAAGATATCCCTGGAATCCGCCGTGCGCAAAGCCTGTGCCAGCCAGCTTGTATTCACCAAACAGAAGAAAGAAAATCGACGTAGCAATGCGCACGCCGGCGATCGTTCTTGCTGCAGCGGAAGAAGTGGTTGTCATTCATTCAGGCGAGCGAGCGGCACTTTAGCCGCCCGGCCCGTCATTCGAGACATACTGCTCAAGCGATTCCAGTTCGCGGCTCAGGTCTTCGACGCGCCACTCCAGCAGGTTCCGGATCGAAAGAATTCCCAGCAGCTTGCCGTTGTTGTCAGCTACCGGCAAGTGACGGAAGTGGCGTTCGAGCATGATGTGAAGCGCTTCTCCCGGGCCGGTGCGCCGCGTGGCCATCTCCACAGGTGTGGTCATCAATTCGCGGACTGGGGTCGTCTGCGGGTCGGTACCGCTCAGCGCCATCTTGCGGAGCACATCGCGTTCGGTAAAAATTCCAGCCACGCGGTATTCGGAATCCACCACAGCAACGGCTCCGACGTGATGATCGAGCATCTTATTAATGGCATCGGCGACGCTGGCTTCCAAGCCAACCGCCGCAATCTCCCGGTCACAAAGTTCCAGCACACTCATAAAGACCTCCTCCGGCCATCCGCCAAACCACACTGAGCCGGTTCGCCATCAAATACAAATCTTGGTGAATTATGCTCGCGTCAAGGCCGATGTCAAGTGAATTGAAACGATATGGCAAATCTTTCTCTTGCATGCCCCAAAAGCGTAGAAATCGTGCACCTCTCCTGAAGGCCCTCCTCAATTCTGCGAGTTCTTGAAGACTTTCCCCTCTTTCATCACGAACTGCACATTTTCCAGTGCCTTTACGTTGTGCAAGGGATCGCCGCTGACCGCAATAATGTCCGCGAACGCTCCGGGCGCGACCACGCCGATCTTTCCTTCCATATCGAGCATCACAGCTGCCATCGAGGTTGCACTCTGAATGGCATCCATCGGTGGCATGCCAAAATCCACCATGCGCGAGAACTCCTGGGCGATCGGTTCTGTCCACGGGATTCCGCCCATGTCAGTTCCGAAGACAATCTTTACCTGAGCCTCCAGAGCTTTCTTGAACGATGGCTCGTGCACTGACGCCCGCAGGCGATCGCGCTGTCCGCCGGGGGTATCAGCCGGTCCCCAGTCGTTGTAATAGGCGCTGATCGTGGGAACGTACCAAGTACCTTGCTTCAGCATCTGCGCAATCGCGGCGTCGTCAAGATCGAGTCCGTGCTCGATCGAGTCACAACCCCCGTCCAATGCCCGGTGCAGCCCAGTGCCGCCGTAAGCGTGGCAGGCAACTTTCTTGCCCCAGCCGTGAGTTTCGTCCACAATTGCGCGCAACTCTTCCACCGTGAGCGTTGGCTGCGAGACGAGTTCGCCATTTTTGCCCACCCACGACCGGTGCGTCATGTAGACCTTGATCCAATCGGCGCCATGATCGAGTTGCTCTCGTGCGGCCTTCCGCGCCTCAACTGGGCCGTCGACAATCTGCGCGCCCTTGGGCATGTCGAGTTCGGGCGCGTAACCTTCCAGCGGATAACCGCCGGTCGTCGAGATAGCGCGGGTTGAAACAAACAGCCGCGGCCCCGGAATATAACCCAGATCGATCGCTTGCTTAATGCCCACATCGCCGTACCCTGCCCCCTCAGTTTCCACGTCGCGCAGCGTGGTGAAGCCCTGCTCCAGCGCCCGCCTGGCGGCCACTGTAGCCCGTGCGGCGCGCAAGGCCAGCGGCGCGTTTAGAATGTTCACATCGTATCCGCCCTGTGCGGGATCTTCGCCCTGCAAAAAAATATGGGTGTGCGAATCGATAAGACCCGGCAACACCGTCGCCTTCGACAAATCAATGACCTGCGCGCCGGCCGGAATCTTCGTAGCCGTCGCATCGCCAACACTCTCGATGCGATTCCCACGAATGATCACTACTTGATCGCGTCGAGGTTTCTCGGACTTGCCATCGATGAGCGAACCGGCGCGAATCACCGTCGTCGATTCCGATATTTGACTATTCCGCTGTTGAGATTGCCCCGTCGCCACCATCGCGATCGCAAGAAACAAAATCCATCCGTGATTTCTCACTCGTCTCTCCGCTCCTGGTAATTTCATATTGCTGAATTGCAGAACGCTGGAATCTTACTCCCACTTCGCGAGAACTGCCCGTCGGAATACATTCGGCTCTGTATTCGTTCTCCGGAAGCACAGTATTAGCAGCCGAGTCGAGTGTGTGCCAACAAATGCCGTTTACAACCCCGGATAGTGCCCTCCACTTCTAATCATTTGAGAACGTGATTGGTCCGATACACAAAAGTCACTTGCTTTTGTATCGGAAGTGAGTTAACTAGTTAGCAACGAACGTTGAAAGCCGCGAAACCCGAGGCTTTCGGGGAGACAAGAACAATGATTCCGGAATCTCATCCGTTACGGAAACTTTTCCAGGAATTGGTTGGCCGTCACTATGCGGAGGAAATCGGTATCCGCGATCCTGAAGTGGTGGCCTACGTATCGCATCTTTTGACAGAATTTTGCGAATCCGATCAATTGTTCAAAATTCAAGATCCTACGGGCCGCCCATTGGCAGACGTCGGCGAAATGCTGCTCGAATCCGACCCCGTCTACGGCCCCGCTCCCTCGTTCGATCGCGAACGCCAGGTTCGCAAGCACATTGGCGACTACGCTTTGTTCTTCGCCGGAATGTTTCCCGAGAGCATCAATCATTTTCGCCTGCGCCACCAGCGGCTGGAGAACTTCGTGGAATGGATGAAGGCGGGTAAAGAGAGCTACTACATCGTTTCGAAGTTCGAGCACTTCGAATATGCCAAAGTCGCTCCGCTGTTTGCTCACCTGTCGCGGGAGTTCGAGGGCTGCGTTTACGGCCTCAACATGGTGAAAAACGATTTGCAGGAAATGCAGCATCCCATTGTTCGCCGCGGCAACGAACGCCGCAGCAACGAGCTGCTCATGTGAAGGCGGCGGTCTTAGCCGCCGCTTCGTAATTGATTGAGATCGGCAAGACCGCCAATACGATAAAAGCTCAGTACCGAGCTCCCCTGTGCCAGTTTTCTAACTCTTCGCAGCGATCCAAATTCGTCGCCGGGATCGAACTTCTTCTCGTGCTCCGCAATCACCAATGACATAGCCCATACCAGCGACGACTCGGCCAGGGCGCTAAGCGTTACCTCGTAAGCCTGCTGCAATTGGTAAGGCGGATCAAGAAACACGACATCAGCGGCAAAGTGTTCCCGCTGCAAACGCCAGATCACGCCAGAAAGATCGTCTCGCAGAATTTTGTATCCTTCTGTAATCCCCAGGCTCTGCAGGTTGTGCTCAATCAACTTCCCTGCCGGAGGCGAGCTCTCCACAAAATATGCCTGCTTGGCTCCGCGGCTCAATGCTTCAATTCCCACCGCGCCGGTTCCTGCGAAAAGATCCAACCATACAGTTCCCGCAAGAGCTTCAGGATTGCCCGCAGTCAATACGTTGAACAAAGTCTCGCGCAATCGATCGGACGTGGGGCGGATGTCCGCTCCCCGCAGGGACCGCAACGGACGACCGCGATATTTACCGGCAATCACCCGCATGGCTCTGTACCTTTGAGTCTCGGAGGCAATATATCGGACCATGTAAAATAACAGCAGTGGCCGGAATCTCATGAGAAGTTTTTCCCTCCAGGTCGGGCGGCTGTTCGGAGTCGAGGTCCGGCTTCATCTGACGTTTCTGATTCTGCCCCTGTTCGTTTTCTGGACAGAATCGACCGTGCGCTCCGCGAACGGGCCGCGGGATCTGGCCCTGGTCGGAATCGTACTGGCCTGCGTGGGCGCTCACGAAGTCGGCCACATGCTGGTGGCCCGGCGCTACGGAATGATCCCCAAGGCCGTCATTCTCCTTCCCCTCTGCGGAGTCACGGTTTTCGACGAATCCCACGTGGAAACGCCATCCTCTGCTGTATCCGCTTGGAAGCGTGACGTTCGTATCGCCCTCACGGGACCGCTGGCGAATCTTCTGCTGGCGATCATCGCCGCCGGAATCATTATTCCTGCCGTCCCAGGCGCGAACCTCTGGAAGTGGCCTTTTTTGCAGGCCAGCAACTTGCCGCGCAGCCTGGTGTGGGCGAACCTTTATCTTGCCGGACTGAATCTTCTCCCGGCCTATCCTCTGGATGGCGGTCGCATTCTGCGCGCATTTTTCGCGCGCACCATCGACTCGGCTGCGGCCACCCGGCGCGCCGTTTCCATCAGCCACGCGCTGGCCATGCTCCTGATGGTCGCGGGCCTGTTCAGCGATACCTGGCTCACCATGGTGGGCGTCATCATATTTTCAGCGGCGCAACTTGAGGAACGTGCGGTCATCTTCCAATCCGTTTTAGACAACGTCCGGCTGGAAGAAGTAATGCTCACCGACTTCGCGACTCTGTCTCCGGCAGACACGCTCGAAGACGCGCTGGATAAGGCCGTTCACACTCTGCAGGATGACTTCCCCGTAGTCCGCGGCAGCGACATGGTGGGCGTAATTTCCAAGCAGCGCATCCTGGAAGCATTGCGCATCGAAGGCAACGGCTATGTGCAGGCTGTGA
>Ga0209332_1000110_pt1 | contig 20925 bp, 16 predicted proteins | sample BlaSpr_A8_OM3_M1_FD_187974 | JGI IMG/M metagenome (GOLD analysis project Ga0209332, IMG submission 187974) | Forest soil microbial communities from Thunder Bay, Ontario, Canada - Black Spruce, Ontario site 2_A8_OM3_M1 (SPAdes) (version 2) | ecosystem: Environmental > Terrestrial > Soil > Boreal...
GTCAAGGCTACGGTGAAGCCTCCGCAGATGGCGGCATTCCGGCAAACTTCGTATCTGTATATGGTGATCGGCGTTGTCGGAACCACCATCGCTCCCTGGATGCAGTTTTACCTGCAGTCCTCCATCGTGGAAAAAGGAGTTACGCGCCGCCAGTACAAAACGTCGAAACTCGATGTAGTTTTAGGCTGCATTTTTACGGACGTGGTTGCGTGGTTCATCATTGTTGCATGCGCAGCCACGCTCTACGTGCATGGGAATCGCGATATTCGCGACGCTGCCGACGCCGCTCAATCGCTGCATCCTCTGGCGGGCGACTGGGCATATATTCTCTTTGCTCTGGGACTGTTCAACGCGTCGCTATTTGCGGCTTCAATTTTGCCGCTATCAACGGCCTACACCGTTTGCGAAGGATTAGGTTTCGAGTCAGGAGTGCAACGAAAATTCTCCGAAGCCCCCGCTTTTTATTGGCTCTATACCGCTCTGATCGTGGCCGGAGCGGCAGTGGTACTGATTCCGGGGCTCCCGTTGATTAAGATTGCCGTATTTTCACAGGTCGTCAATGGCGCAGTCTTGCCATTCGTTTTAATTTTCATGTTATTGCTGATCAACAAGAAGGACTTGATGGGTGAATACGTAAACAAACCAACCTTCAACATGATCGCATGGGCAACCACGGCGATCATGATCGTGCTGACAGTGCTGTGGCTCTACGGACAACTGAGCGGCACGGCGGGATAGAACTTAGAGCGACGAGGGTTACGAAAGCGTTTGAAAAATTGAAGAGGACGATCTTTAAATAATTTTTCCGGCAGCCAAATCCCTCACCAACCCCCGATCGGCTTCAAGAAAATCCAATTCCAATAGTTCCTTGCGCGTGACCCACCGAATCTCACGAAAGATTCGGTTCTCAATTTCTCCTTGATAGTTGCGCACCTGAAAGAAGCGTAACTCGACCGACCCGCCACCCGGATACTCATGCACGATACGCGCGACCTCGGTACCAACCTCGGCCACGATCCCGAGTTCCTCCTCCAGTTCGCGTCGCATCGCGTCGCGAGGCTGCTCGCCCTCTTCAATCTTGCCGCCGGGGAACTCCCATTTGAGCGGCATAGGCTGATGGCGCGTCCTCTGGCAAGCGAGGATGAGGTCATCTTTCAGGATGAGTGCAGCGACAACACGTTTCATAATTTCGAAAGCCCGGGAATTCGTGTGGAGATTGAGATAGATAACGTACGGCGGACTACGGTGTTTCCAGGCGCTTGCCCACAAGTTCGGCGCAGTACTCGATCAGTTCGCGATCTTCAGGCCCAAAGGCCGCGGAGAAGTGGCTGTCAATATCGAGTTCGCCCGCAACTTTGCCATGCACAAAAATTGGAACGACGATCTCTGATTTGGTTTCGAGGGAGCAGGCAAGATATCGCGGATCCTTCTTTACATCATCCACAACCACCGTTTTTCCCAACGATGCAGCTGCACCGCAAATACCTTGATGCATGGGAATGCGCGTGTGCGGTGTCATTGCTCCCCTGTAATGACCGAGGGCAAGCACAGGCGGATCGGCTGTCTCGTCCAGCATATAGAAACCCACCCAGTTGTACTTCAGCATCTCTGCGTTGAGCAGAGAAGTAATGCCTTCCATAAGTTGATCGGCCGAGCGCTTTTCGCCACTCAGACGCAGCGCTTCCTTGCGTATTTCATCGAGCTTTTGAGTCTTAGGAATGGTTGCCATGCATCAATCTTAAATCAAGTTCTCGACTTCATTCTTGGTACGAAACTTGGGACTTCGGTACTTGTGTAATACGCCGAAGTCCTTGCTGGGGGCCGAAGGTGTCGGGGTGGATCGCGGCCGCCAATGTTCGCAGTCCTGAAATCAAGGTAGGCGCGGGAGTATTCAAAAGCTCATCAGAGATGCAATAGACCTGAGAATTCTGTACAGCGGCGGTGCCGTCCCAGCCTCTATCCTTAGCGATTTGCTTCAGGGGGACGCGATCGCCGGCACCGCACCACGACGCAATGACGACCTCCGGGTTCATTCCCGCGATCTCTTCCGCGGAGCACTGGCCGCCGGCTTTGCCCATGAATTCGCCACCAGCGGCCCGCACGAGTTCCGCGACCCAGGGCTGCGATGCGATAATTGGTTTGCCCCACTCCTCGCAGAAGACGCGTTTCCGCGGCAGGTTCGCCGTGCGCTGACGCACGTTTTCAATTGCCGCTTGCATATCAGAAATCACTCGGGCACCGCGTTCTGCCGCGCCGACGATGCCCGCGATCAACGCGATGTCGGTATAAATGTCATCTAAGGAGTGCGGTGCGAGCCCAAGAAATCGAATGCCTGCTTTGAGAATTTCAACCACTGCCTGTTCCTGGTAAGGTACTGCGGCGATCACCAGGTCGGGCCGAGCCGCGAGAATTTCGTTGGCCTTCGATGTCCACGAGTCGGCAACAATAAGGTGCGAGGCCTTCGCGGTTTCTGCCTGGAAGTTGTCGCGCCCTTCGCTCCTTAATTCGGGAACAACCTCAGCGCAGTATCTTGTGCAAGCGACGACGCGATCCAATTCACCCACGCTGGCAAGAATGACGGTGGCGCTTGGCTGCAGACAGGCGATTCGTCGCGGATGTGGCAATCCATTCATGACTTTATTGTAGGGGCTCGAAACCGCTAGTAGGGAACAGCCGAGGCGCAAAATGCGTCTGAACGAACACGCTTTAGTGATGCCTGACATTATTCCGCGCATTACAATCGCTGTGTGTACTCGGACGAACTACTCGACCATTTTAAGAACCCACGCAATGCCGGTGAAGTGGCGGCCCCGGACGCTACCGCGCAATTGGAAAATCCCGCGTGTGGCGACGTTCTTGAACTTACCCTTAAATTAGAAGGCAGAAATATTGCTGAAATTTGCTTCCGCGCGAAAGGATGCGTCCCGGCGATGGCGTGTGGATCGGCTCTAACGGAGCTTGTCAAAGGCAAGAACATAGACGAAGCGCGGCAACTGGGCAGAGAAGAGTTGGTCAGGAAAGTCGGAGGCTTGCCGCAAGTCGCTAACCACGCCAGCCATCTCGCAATCGATGCGCTAGCCGCACTTCTTCAGAAACTGTGAGACGGTAGTCAGTATAGAAGCGGAATTCCCTGCGCGCCGCTGTCGCTTTGTGCCTCCCTGTGGTTAAGAAGTTTTCCTCTCATCAACCGTAGCCAGAAAACGCGGCTTCTGCCGAGCCTTGGTCATCTGTTCAAATGAATAGGCAATCTTCAGCAGCGTGGGCTCGCTCCAGGCGCGTCCAAAAAACGAGATGCCTACAGGCAATCCCCAGAGATTGCCCGCCGTCACATTGATATTCGGATAGCCCGCGACGGCTGCAGCGTTTGAACTGCCACCAGCGGAGTGGTCACCATTGATCAAGTCAGTAAGCCACGCCGGCCCTCCCGTCGGAGCCACAAGGGCGTCAAGTTTAAATTTGTCCATGATGAAATCGATGCCCTCAGTGCGGGTCAACTGATGATTCAGGGCAAGAGCATCCGTATATTCCTTGGAGTCGAGACCACCCTTCTGCTCCGATTTAATAAAAATATCCTGACCGAAGTAAGGCATTTCGCGGTCGCGATTGCGGTCATTGAACTCGATCACGTCTTTCAGATTTTTAACCGATGTATTGCCGCGACGCGCCAAATACGAGGCGAGATCGGCCTTTAATTCGTAGTAAAAAATGGTCATTTCGCTTTCGTCGAATTTGCCAAACGTTGGAATGTCGGCGGGATCAATGATCTCAGCGCCGGCCAACTTCATCTCGGCGATAAGCGTCTCCATCAGTTGATCGACTGCATCGCTGAAGCCGAAATATTTTCGCGCCACTCCCAGGCGCGCGCCTTTCAATCCCGCGGGATCGAGAAATTTTGTGTAATCGGCAACCGCCTTGCCCTGACTGGAAGCGGTCGCCGAATCCTCCGTATCTGCTCCGGCCATTGCGCTGAGAAGAATCGCGGCGTCGCGCACCGTGCGGGCCATTGGACCCGACGTGTCTTGGCTATGCGAGATTGGAATAATCCCGCTGCGGCTTACGAGCCCAACCGTTGGTTTCAATCCCACCAGACCGTTCGCGGATGACGGACAGACGACCGATCCATCAGTTTCTGTTCCCACTCCGGCTACGCAGAGATTCGCCGAAACGCCGGCACCCGTTCCCGAACTCGATCCGCAAGGATTACGATCGAGCGCGTAAGGATTTCGCGTCAGCCCACCCCGCCCGCTCCAGCCGCTGGTTGAATGGCTGGAGCGAATGTTGGCCCATTCGCTGAGATTGGTTTTGCCGAGGATTACGGCCCCAGCCTTGCGCAGTTGCGCGGCGACAAAAGCGTCCCGCGGAGCCCGAGATCCGAGCAGAGCCAGCGATCCGGCTGTCGTGTTCATGCGATCGCCAGTATCGATATTGTCTTTGATAAGAATTGGAACTCCATGCAGCGGGCCGCGAGCGCCTTTCGACTTGCGCTCCGCGTCCAGGCCCTCGGCGATCTTCATGGCGTCCGGGTTGACCTCTATGACTGAGTGAAGCATCGGCCCCGCTTTATCGATCTGCTGAATACGGGCTAGATATTTTTCAGTCACCGAACGGGAAGAATATTGACCGGACTCAAACGCCTTTTGCAGGGAGTCGATGGCGATTTCGTCGAGTTCAAAGTCGGGGATCGAGCTAGTAGCGGTGGCTGCCGATAAGGTTGCACGATCGAACACGCGAGCAGCGCCGAGGGCCGGGTAAGCAGCGGTCGCTAGCGTAGCGCACGCTCCGGACCGCAAGAAATTACGTCGTGAATTGTTTTTGGGAGGTTGGGAATCGCGAGACATGAAATCTCCTAAAGTAAAGGGCAGCGGGTAATTAAAAAGCTAGCGGGCGAGGGCGCCCGCTCCACACACTACTAGAGCTCAATGCATTGCAGGTGACTCGGGTACAGCGGCGCCATCGGCGCGAGCGTCGGAAGCTCCATAGTTTATTTTTGTTTTAGAGTTGTGTAGTACGGCCTGTCCGCGTCCCATGGCGGTGGTGTATTCATACCGCACGTCCAGTTGATGACCCATTGCGGAAAGCTTCTGCCGCACGTCTGGAGTAACTCTCGATTCGATCACTATGTTACAGCCGCGTGCTGGACTTACTGTGAAACGCGCGTTCTCCAACGCTTCCTGAATGTTCATGCCGTAATCAACTACGTTGGAAACGAACTGCGCATGAGCGAGCGGTTGGTTTGCTCCGCCCATGATTCCGAAGCCGACGTGCTGGTCGCCACGCTCCATGAAAGCTGGAATGATGGTGTGGAAGGGCCGCTTGCGCGGGGCGAGCGCGTTCGGAGACTGCGGATCGAGCGAGAATAAAGCTCCACGATCTTGCAGCACGAATCCCATGCCGCGCACTACGATGCCAGCACCGAACGACTCGTAATTGCTCTGAATTAAAGACACGATGTTGCCCTCACGATCGACGACCGAAAGATAAGTCGTGTCACTCATTGGCGGCGTACCATTTGCGACCGCGCAATTGGCCTTGTTGGCATCGATGAGCCTGGCGCGCTCCTGCGCGTACTGTTTTGACAGCATCCCCTTCACGGGAACTTTCGCAAAACGGGGGTCGGCGTTGTAACGTTCGAGATCGGCGTAGGCCAGTTTCATAGCTTCGATTTTCTTATGTAATTCGGTAACGCTGATCGGCCCATCGGGCGATGGCGGAGAAGTCTCCATGATATTCAACATCTCAAGTGCCGCCATGCCTTGGCCGTTGGGAGGAAGTTCGTAGATAGTCCAATCGCGATAGGTAGTTGAAATGGGCTCGACCCACTCTGGCGAAAATTCGGCAAGATCATCAGCCGCCATCGTTCCGCCCATGCTTTGCGATGTGCTCAAAATGGCGCGGGCAACGTCCCCTTTATAAAAAGAGGACGCGCCATTTTGCGCTATCGACCGCAAGGCTTTCGCAAGATCGCGATTCTGAAAAACTTGTCCTACCGCTGGAGGCTTGCCCGCGGGCAGGTACACTCGTTGCCCCTCTGGATCCTTGGCGATCCAATCCACTGAATCGTTCCAATAAGAGGCGATAATTTCGGGAACCGGAAAGCCGTCCTGCGCATAAAAAATTGCGGACTGAAAAAGATCTTTCCAAGCGAGGCGTCCAAAGCGTTCGTGCAACGCGTTCCATCCTCCGACAGCGCCGGGAACCGTGACTGAGTCGATGCCTGCCACCGGCATCGCAGTCGCGTCTTTGGCCTTAAGGTGCTCGATGGTGAGTGCTCGCGGCGCCCATCCGCTGGCGTTCAGGCCATATAACTTGCCGGTCTTTGCGTCCCAATAAATGGCAAACAGATCGCCGCCGATGCCGTTCATCATCGGTTCAGTGACTCCAAGGACGGCGTTCGCGGCAATCGCCGCATCGACGGCGGAGCCTCCGCGCTCCAAAATCTTCGCCCCGGCTACGGAAGCTTGAACGTAGCTGGTGGCCACGATGCCATAACGCGTGACGACCATGGAGCGTGCGCTGGAACGATCTCGGGCAGACATGGATATAGAAGATACCAGCAGCAGGATCGCTGCGATGCGAACTAAATTGTTCATGCTACTCCTGTGTTTAGTTCTACGCGCTGTCAGGCAATGGACATAAACTTTTTTAATCTTCCTCTGGTTGCGGCCCCGCCGGCGCCGCAACCGACTTTGGCTGTCCCGCAACAATCGCCTGCCAATTTAAAATTGCGTTCCACAGCAGTCGCTGATCGCCGCGATTCAAATCGCGATGCATGGGATTGAAGTTGAAGGAGACGACGTGTCCTTTGCCCACCGGCATATCTAGAATTGCCGGACGGCCAATCAAATTTTCTTCTCCCCACGCCTGCCCGCTTTCGACGAACGGCTTGCCGTCCGTGTCGCCCCACTCCATCACCACGCCGCTGCGATCCTCAGGGCCATCGAGGCAGGTCGTGCAATAGGCCATGCGCATCCAGCGGCGTGGCACGTCGTAGAGTGGGAAATTCTGCCGGAAGACGTGGGTGTGCGCGGAGTAGCCGTACGCAATCGGATGATCGGTGCGGTCAAATGTTACTCGCACATGCGCGCCGGGCGTTCGCGTCGCTGCATTCAGCGCTGCAGATGACGAAGCGTTACCGCCGCCCGCCAGACTTCGGGGAACGCCTCCCGACGACCGCCGCACAAAGCGCACCAGGCCGCCTTCCAGCGCCAGCATGGTACCGCTGCCCAGCGTCACCATTAACCCGCCATCTTCGATGAAGTGTTGAATCTGTGCCAATCCTTCATAGCCGATGCCTCCCGTAATGTCGTCCGATTCGGCGGGCGTGCCGAAGCTCGGAGTCTGCGGCGTCTTTTTAAAAGGCATTGGAGACCAACGCTTTGGGAGGCCTTCGATCTGTTCTGCCAATTCGAGATCGACATGCCCGTACAGCAGCACGTCGATGCGCGCGCGCAAATTTCCGGCGCGAATATCTTCATCGCGCAAATACGTATAAGGCACCTTGCGCTGATCAAGCGAGTAACGAATCCATCCGATCGAGTCGGTATCGGCCCAAGGTACCCATAATCCAATGCGCGGAGCCCTGCCAACGTGATGCGGAACATCGGGAGCGGTGACAACCTGCGTCAAGTCGAGGCCTAGTTCCGAGGCCGCTGCCGCTACAGCATCATGCAATCCAGATTGCGGAGCGACAATCCACGAACCGGCGGGAAACTTCGTGCCGCCGACCTCAAACTCGTGCTCCGCAATTTGAATTTCGAAATTCGAAAGACGATAACGAGCGGCGAGAAACGATTCTTGCCCGGTATCCTTCAGCAAATAAACCGGCCCCGCGCCAGCCAATCGCCCGGCAAAATGCGGCGCTTCCTTCAACGGTGTCAAAGAAGCGCTGCGAATCGACGCATCCGCTATCGGAATTGCCTGCAAATGATAATTCGCGGGCAGTTCCCACGAGACGTCATCGTAAGGCGGCTCGCCATTCTTCGGATAACGTTGGGGAGTGAGCAAATCAACCGCGTAATTTCGAAACGGCTGATCGAGTCGAACTACAAAAGTTCCCTCCGGAAAGCTTCCTTCCTTAATCTGAATCGCATTCTGTGCCCGCGCAACTTCAATGTGCTGACCCATCAATCGGCCGACCATTTGCGCTACTCGCGCCGGGTCTCCCTGATTTTCGGGAATCAAAAATGCATACGGTGGCTGTGTCAAACCTTTCTGCCATGAGTCCCAGGACTTCTTATAAAAATTCTGCAACATCTGCTGCGCTTGGCCGGCGGCGTCGTCAAGCGCCGCTAGCGCGCCGGTCTCCTGATAATTAAGGTTGTCGCGAGCCGACCACGTCACCTCGCGCGGAGCAGGAACCGGGCGGTACCACTCGACGCTCGACGCCGATGCAGACACCGCGCGTTTCTCCGTTTCGGCGCTGCCATTCCCGAAGGTCTCGTAGCCGCGTCCAATGCTGTTGTGATTCATCGCCACCGAATCGAGATAGAGGTGCGCGAATGCCTCGCCAAAATTCCATGTCGAAACTCCAGGCATCCCCATGGCGGTCATGGCCTGAACTTCATGAAAGCTGAGCTCAAGAAATTCGGTGTAAGTGATGGGATCAATATTCGGGTTATACGGTCCGGTGCCGTTCCACGTCATCATCAGCGGCGAACCTTCATGCAGGTCGTGAACCACCGTCGGATGCCACTCATGGAACATACTGTGCACGGCTTTCGTAGTCTCGTGCGTTTGCTGATGCGTGTCGCGGTTGATATCGACAAACGTGTATTTCGACCAATAGGGCGGGGATTGCCGCGGCAGGGAAGCGCGATCCGTTTTGCCTTTGAGATAGCGATAGAACCAATCGACCATCTTGTCGCGCCCGTCAGGATTCGAAATGGGATTGATCAGGACCACCAGCTTTTGACGGATGCGCTGAATCATGGGCTGCTCCGAGACGGCCAGCCGATAGGCGAGTTCAGCCATGGCCTCCGTCGAGCCCGTCTCATCGGAGTGCAGCGCGGCATTAAAGTAATAAATCGGACGCGAAGTAGAGATGAGCTTTGCGGCCGCCGCATCGCCGGTGCGCCGGGGATCAGACAAAGCCGCAGTCGCTGCTTTCAGGCGATCAAGATCGCGGATTCCGTCCTCGTCCGCAATCGCGAGCATGATGATGTCGCGACCTTCTTCGCTCTTCCCGATCGTGAACACGCGCACCCGAGGACTGGCAGCGGCCAATGCGCGCGCATAAGCGTAAGTTTTCTCCGTGCCCAACAGTTCTCCCGGAGCGCCCATGATCCGGCCAAGGAATTTCTCCGGCGACGGAACCGTATTTGACTGCGGCACATAAGAAACCCAGGGCGAGACATAGTGCGGATCGGTTGTGGCCGCCGCAATGGCTTCCGTAGAACCGGACTCGGCAATATCAGGGCTTTGCGCGGCTGCGATATCAATTAAAAAAGTAAACGACAACGATAGCGAAAATATCCTAAGAAATATTCTTAGAGGAATGAGTCGAAACATAGGGGCCCCCTGGGGTTGGTTGACCGCAAGTCAAAAATAAAAGCTACGCTGGAAGTTTGCGTCGGAAGTGTAGCACGCGTTCTAGATCGCCCGGATTTCTCCACCGGCTTCTTCGTTGTCTCCTTCGGGTGCCTCTTTTGCATTCGTATTGTGTTCGCTATAATCTGCTCGTTCGGGAGCTCGATGAAAAGCGCGAGCGGAGTTCGAGAGATGTCAATGGCCGGCTCGCCGAAAAACTTATGAGCTTCACTGCCGCGCTCCGACGCGATCTGGCGCATCGCGCGCTCATCTATGCCCAAAAAGCCAACGTGCCGCATTGCCAGAGCTACGGCCAAACTCCAACCGTATGCTTCACGCCTTATAACGATGACGACGATTTGCGCCACGGAAATTTTCTGGCCTCCAGTTATAAAGCGATCCAAAGGAAGACAGAATGGAAGCGGCGTTTGGCCAAGGTCCATACGCTTGGCCGGCGTTCATTTCCTCGCACCGATCATGGACGCTGGATGGAACTCGATACATGTACAAGCTCAGACGCGCTGCTAATGAATATCTTTTGCCATCCTGCGCTCTCAAGAGATGGCAGGATGGCGGCTCTGCTCGGCATCGATCCGCAAAGCGTGGCATGTTTTGGCTACAAGGCGCGAGTGCCACTGGCGAACGGCAAATTCGACCGCACAGAAGTCGATCTGCGATTTGGCAATGAGCTGATTGAGGCCAAACTGACCGAAAGTGATTTTCAGTCCGCTCCAAAAACAACGCTCATGGCATATCGCGATTTCGAAGAAATATTTGATTGCAAACAATTGCCGCAGACGCCGGACCGCCATGTTTCCTACCAACTAGTACGCAACGTGCTCGCGGCTCATGCTCTGCGCTGTTCCTTCCGCGTACTGGTGGACGCGCGGAGGCCTGACTTGATCGATGCCTGGTACGGCGTAATGAGGTGTGTAAAGCCAGTGGAATTACGAACTGAACTTCGAATCTCGACGTGGCAAGAGTTGTGCGCGATGGTGCCGCATACGCTGCAGGACTTCCTGACAGTAAAGTACGGGATACTTCCGAAGTAGGGCTGATTCACGATTGCGGATAAAGCGGGCTGCTCGCACGGGATAGCACGGAGTACGCGGGAAGAGCGTTAACCACAAAGGGCACTAAGGTACACTATGGAAGTGTTGCGCGATAAGGGATGCGATCGCGTGGATTTCCTCAGACCTAAAATCTAGTGAGGGACAGCGGTAGAGGTGGCGGCAGTTGAGGCAGCCCTTAATTGAATAGCGCCGATTCCCAAACCACCCAGGGCGCCTGCAAGCAGACCAAGGAGTATTAGCACTGGCACGCTTTCTATCCACATTTTCTTGACCGCCATATTTGTTCTCCCAGATTGGTTTCTGTTGTTATTTTAGCATTCGGGCTGCCACTCCTTGACCGTCCTGCACCCCGCAAACAACTGTGGCCGTAGCGGCTTATATGCAAGGGATCAGTCTTCCAGCGACAGGTGAATAGATTTGCACCTAGCGGGAACCCCCTTTCCTGTGCTTTTTCTCCGTCACGTGTCAATCTATCAGCTCAGCTTTATCCCGGGGGTGCTATGAAGGTGGTTCACTTCGCTGTCTGCGCGTTGGTATTTTCAAGTTTGTGGGCCCAAGAATTGCCAGGTAGTTCATCGCCGGGGAGTGTGCAGCCAGCACCCGCGCCGCCGCTGAATCAGGGTCCAGAGCAGACACAGGCAACGATTGATACTGCGGCGACAGGCCACCGTCCCCGCATCGGGTTGGTGCTCGAGGGTGGTGGCGCACTGGGTCTGGCACATATCGGAGTGCTGAAATGGCTTGAGCAGAATCGAATTCCCGTAGATGCAATTGCGGGAAGCAGCATGGGAGCCTTGGTGGGGGGAACCTATGCGACCGGAGAGTCTCCCGACGAGATCGCAAATTTAATCAGCAGCATCCAGTGGCACGAGGTGCTTCGAGGCGTCACGCGTTACAAGGATCTATCTTTCCGCCGCAAAGAAGATCGCCGCGATTATCCCAACGCTTTTGAATTCGGACTGAAGCAGGGCGCTCAGTTTCCGAGCGGTTTCAATTCCGGGCAGCAAGTGGGATTAATTCTGGACCGGGTCGGCTTGCCCTATTCGGAAATGAAAAGTTTCGACGAACTGCCCATCCCCTTTCGGTGCGTTGCAACCGATCTCGTCGCGGAAAAACCGTATGTCTTCGATCATGGGTCCCTGGCTGGAGCGATGCGGGCCTCGATGTCATTGCCGGCATTTTTTACTCCCGTGCGCGAAGGCGATCATTTGTGGGTTGACGGCGGCCTGATCGATAACTTGCCCGTAGATATTGCGAGGCAGATGGGCGCCGACATTGTCATCGCAGTTCACCTGTCGCCGGCTCCGCTGAATCCTAAAGCCGCACTTTCTTCCGTTGGAGTGTTGGCCCGATCGGCGGCTGTGAGCATCGCGATCAATGAACTTCGCAGCATGGAGAATGCGGACATTTTGTTGACGGCGGATGTGACGGGATTCGATTACACCGACTACAACCAGTACACGAAGATCGAAGCCGAAGGCTACAAAGCCGCGGAGAAGAAGGGCGCATTGCTCTCTCGGTTGCAAGTGGATGAGAGCCAGTGGCAGCAAATAATCGCCGCGCGCCAAGCCAAGCGCAGGCCAGTCCCGGTGCCGGAATTCGTGGAAGTGACGGGCGCCAAAGGCGACGTACTGAAAGGGCTACAACACGAACTCGCGGGATTAGCCGGGCATCCTATCGATGTGCCCGAGCTCAACCAGAAAATGATGAACGTGACCGGGCTTGGGCGCTTCGCTAGAGCCGGATATCGCGACACCGATCGCGACGGAGAGCATGGCCTTGTAGTGCAGGCTGAAGAAAAAGATTACGCGCCTCCCACCGTGCACCCCGCATTCGTCATCGACGGCGCTGATTACAAAAATGTTCTCGTGACCGTAGGTGGCCGCGTCACGTTCCTCGATGTCGGAGGCTTTGGATCGGAGTGGCGCACCGATTTTGTCGCCGGATCGGAGTATGGTCTGAAAACGGAATTTTTCCATCCCTTCACGCCTTACACGGGCTGGTTCATCTCGGCTCACGGTGTTGCCGACAGCAGTCCCTTTTTCGTCTACCAGCGTGACAAACTCCTTGGCGACTACCGCAATCGCCTGATGGGCGGAGGACTCGATGCCGGTTATACCTTTGGACGGTACGCGGAGTTGCGATTGGGATACGAGGCTGGATATCAAAAGATAAATGAAGATTTGGGAAATCCCGTGGCACCAGCAGTCCATGGCCGCTACGGCTTCACCTCTTTGCGATACCGACTTGAGCGCTTTGACGATCCGGTGATACCGCGCCGCGGAGCTCGGCTCGAATCAACCTTCAAGTTCTATAGCATCGCGCCGGGCACGCCCGATGCCGTGCCGATCGAGGAACTGAAAATCGGACTTGCCGAACGCACCAGCGAAAAATCTTCGATTTTGTTGTTCGCCTCCGGTGGCAGTGCTTTCTCTACCAGAAATACCGGGTTTCCGCCTTTCAGCCTCGGCGGCCCGTTTCGCCTTAGCGCCTTTGGAATGAATGAGCTGCTTACGAATCAGTATTTCTTGTTGCAGCCAACACTCCTGTACAAGCTCCGGGAACTGTCACCGCTACTGCGCGAAAATGTTTATTTGCTAACCATGTATGAGGCCGGAAAAGCTTACGGTCAACCACCCGGCGCTACAAAAGTTGCGCAGGACGCGACTGTCGGACTATTGTTTCAAACGTTGTTTGGCCCCGTGTTTTTTGGAGGGAGTATCGGGGATTCCCAACACCGCAAGTTTTTCTTTGAAGTAGGGCGATTGTTCTAAGCTGCGCTGAAGCGCTCCTGCTTTGCAGGTTATGATGAAGCCAACTGATTCTTATTTCGAGTTTTATTTTGAGGTCATTCAATGACAGAACCTAGTTACGAAGAGTTGAAAAGTCGCCTTGCCGATCTTGAAAAGCAGGTGGAAACAAAAAAGCGAAGCGGAACCATGGAGTTTCGAGTGAGCGAAAAGGGTGGGGTCAGCGTCTACGGGCTTGGCCGCTTTCCAGTAACGCTGTACTACGAGCAGTGGATAAAGCTGCTCGATGCCGTTCCCGAACTTAAAGCATTTATTGAAGAGAACAGGAGCAAGTTGAAGACGAAGCAGGGTTAATAGCGAACAACGTCTGCGCTCCTTGACATCACGTATAGTACGCGGCATGAAGTGGCCAAGCGCATACTCAGTGAGCTTTGGAACCGCCGCACCGGGGCGCTCAGTGTCCAGGTGCTACAAGAATTTTATGTCAACGTGACCCGCAAGATTGCGGCGCCCCTTCCCAAAAATATGGCGCGCACGGTGGTGCACAGCTACGCGACGTGGTGTGTCGAAACTACTCCAGCTGATATCTCATTTGCGTTTTCAAATCGAAGATGAATCAAAGATCGGATTTGGGGACGCGCTAATTGTTGCCACCGCAGCCAAATGCGGAGCCGTGCGGATATTGTCGGAGGATCTCGATGCGAGACAGATGATCGCCGGCGTCCGCATCGAGAATCCATTTCGATTGCGATATAATTCGAAGACGCAAACTCACGAGAATGCGCCCGTAGCTCAATTGGATAGAGCGCATGGCTACGAACCATGAGGTTGGGAGTTCGATTCTCTCCGGGCGCACCATTTCCCCTTTCCAGCGGAAACGATTGTCTAGGACATCTTCGAGCGCGCTATTCAACTTACTCAAATGCACTGCAGCGAACGCTCGTGAGTGCTCCGTAATGGTCTCTCACAGCCCGCACGTAAAAGTTTCCAGTCCCGCGCAAAAGCTACTTTGGTCATCCCCTCTTAGGAGACGTGTTAACAACAAGTTAGGAATGGCACGCGACATGCATGTACAAAGCTCAGACGAAGTGGCGCGCAACGGGGCATTTGGGAAAATACTTCGGCCAGAGGTCTTTCCAGGTGCCCCATTGCCAAAATAACTCCGTTTGTCGCTATGCCACTCCGCTCAGTTTCCCGATGACCCTCCCCCGAAGGTCTTCCTGATTCCAAGTGAAACTGAGCGGAGTGCTCCCCCTAATGAACCGGCCAGCCTAAGCAGGAATCAGCCTGTTCTGCACGTCAATCCCAGCCTGACGCAATAACCGTGACACCGCATCGCCGTTTAATCGCGAAGCATCAAACAAAACGCTTACTGCCTTGTCTTTTTCATTGAAACGGATGCGCTGGATTCCATATACCTCGCGAACGCTATCAATAGCGCGCATCTCAACTTCACCAGGCGCAGTGTGGTATCGGAACGTCGCTTCCAAGTACGTCATTTCAATTTCTCCCCAAGTAAAAGATTCGATTATTTCAGCTTAAGTATCTAATCGTCAGTACTTTCGTGGAGCCGGGTAGTCCCGGTAAGTGTCGATCATCTCCGCGGCTAAGATATAGGATAGCAGCTACAAAAACGTATGGATCACCTTAAGTCTGTGCCTTCCGAGAACGGTGGAGCGTACCCACCCTCACAGAAAGATCCAGTCTGTGGCATGAATGTAGATTCTGCCGCCGCCCGTTACCAGACTTTGCACAACGGCAAGCAGTACTTTTTCTGTAGCGTCGGGTGCCTCACGAAGTTTCAGGCGGATCCCGAGAAAATTCTGTCGTCGCCGCCAAAGCCGATGGGCTCGGGCCTGGTAACACTCGGGGCTCCGGCGGCGGCAAAGACAGCGAGCACGGCCGGCGTGCCTGCAGTCGTTTCGGCCCCCGCCGCCAAAGTGTCGGCGGTTCCGACAGCAGACGGTCACGCATTCGTCGCACCGGCCAAAGACACACGGGCTTATGTGTGCCCGATGTGTCCCGAGGTGCGGCAGATCGGCCCCGGGCCCTGTCCGCAATGCGGCATGGCGCTCGATCCCGAATCACCTGCGCCGCTCGCGAGCAAGATCGAATACACATGCCCGATGCATCCAGAAGTTGTGCGAGCCGAGCCGGGGAGTTGTCCCATTTGTGGCATGGCTCTCGAGCCGCGCACAGTGACGGTAGAAGAGGATAATCCGGAATTGCGTGACATGACGCGCCGCTTCTGGATAAGCCTTGCGCTGACTGCGCCACTGCTCGTCGTCGCCATGGGGAGCATGATCGCTCCGCATCTTTTTATGGCCTCGTCTACGGGCTCGCCGTTGGAACGAATACTTCCATGGCTCGAATTCCTGCTCGCCAGTCCCGTTGTCCTGTGGTGCGGATTGCCCTTCTTCCAGCGGGGATGGGCCTCCATAAGAAATCGCAGCACCAATATGTTCACTCTGATCGCGATGGGCACGGGAGTGGCATACCTGTATAGCGTGGTGGCAACATTATTCCCGCAGATATTTCCGGCATCGTTCCGGACCATGGGCAATCATCCCGATGTTTACTTCGAAGCTGCGGCAGCGATCGTCACGTTAGTACTTTTGGGGCAAGTGCTGGAGCTGCGGGCAAGAAACCTGACCTCAAGCGCCATTCGAGCGCTTCTCGATCTCAGCCCTAAGACGGCGCGTTTGATGAGCGACGATGCCGCGGAACGCGACATCCCGCTCGACCAAGTGAAGCCCGGAGACCGGTTGCGCGTGCGGCCCGGAGAAAAGATTCCCGTCGATGGCATCGTGCTTGAGGGATCGAGCGCGGTCGATGAATCGATGATCACTGGCGAGTCCATTCCGGTCCAAAAAGCCGCAACGTCACGGGTCATCGGAGCGACGCTCAACGGGAATGGTTCGCTCGTGATGCGCGCCGAACGGGTCGGCAGCGACACCATGCTGGCGCAAATCGTGCAGATGGTAAGCCAGGCGCAGCGCACCCGCGCTCCCATCCAACGCCTCGCGGATAAAGTTGCAGGCTGGTTCGTTCCAGCCGTAATTGCGATCGCTGTAATCACATTCATAGCGTGGGTAAGTTTTGGACCGGAGCCACGCTTCGCGCACGCGATTGTGAATGCCGTTGCCGTGCTCATCATCGCCTGCCCGTGCGCGCTTGGATTAGCGACGCCAATGGCGATCACGGTTGGCACCGGACGAGGCGCCAATGCCGGAGTGTTGATCAAGAATGCAGAGGCGCTGGAGACCTTCGAAAAGGTCGACACTATCGTGTTCGACAAAACCGGAACTCTGACCGAAGGCAAACCGAAAGTTGTTTCGGTTTCCATGGCAGCGAATTCGCCAAACATCGCTGGCAATATTTCGGAAGATGAACTTCTTCGACTGGCTGCGAGTCTGGAACGCGCCAGCGAACATCCTTTAGGCGCAGCGATTGTTTCTAAAGCAAATGAAAAGAAATTGCGTTTAAGTGAGCCTGCAGGTTTTCAATCCACGCCCGGACAAGGCCTTAGTGGCAGCGTAGACGGGAACAATGTCGCGGTTGGCAATGCACTCCTCATGCAGCGCTTGGGAGTTAATGCACAGCAGGCTTCGTCGAGCGGGACGCAAACGGCCGGCGCTACGACAATATATGTAGCAATAAATGGGCGTTACGCAGGTCCGATCGCGATCGCGGACGCGATAAAAACATCCGCCCCAGGCGCTCTGCGCGAACTCAAAGCTCAGAATATTCGGTTAGTCATGTTAACTGGCGACAATCAAGCCACCGCACAAGAGTTCGCTCAAAGCCTCGGTATCGACGAGTTTAAGGCAGAGGTGCTGCCCGCGCAAAAAGCAAAAATCGTAAAAAGTCTGCAGAAAGAAGGCCGGGTAGTGGCGATGGCCGGGGATGGCATCAACGACGCTCCGGCCCTGGCGCAAGCGGACGTCGGAATCGCCATGGGGACGGGAACCGACATCGCCATGGAGAGCGGCGGTATAACTCTGCTTAAAGGAGACCTGGAAGGCATCTTACGTGCGCGCAAACTGAGCCAGGCGACCATGCGCAATATCCGGCAAAACCTATTTTTTGCTTTCATCTACAACTCAATCGGAGTCCCGATAGCCGCAGGCGTACTCTATCCATTTTTCGGATTGCTGCTAAGCCCGATCTTAGCCGCAGCCGCAATGAGCTTTAGTTCAGTGTCCGTAATTACGAACTCGCTAAGGTTGAAGAAGCTGCAATTGTAGTGAGGAAGCGATTCACATTAAGAATGTGACTGTCGCGACTTGCTCGGCTGGACGGCCGAGGGCGCCTCTCGCTCCATTACTTCGTTCGTGCCATATCGTGGGCGGCCGTATCATTGGCTAGATCGCGCGCGGAACGCACGGTGTAGTCGAGAACGCGTCCCGGCATAACCCCGAGGTAGAGAGTAAGCAGCAAGCAACCCGCAATCGCGAGCGCGGTAGCGGCAGGCACGCGCGTAACAGGTACAGTGCCGCGCGGCTCCCGCATATACATCATGACGATAATGCGCAGGTAGTAGTAAGCGCCGACAGCACTATTCAAAACCAGAATAATTGCCAGGCCCACAAGATTTGATTTCAAAGCCGCACTCAACACGTAGAACTTCGCGAAAAATCCGCCAGTAATGGGGATTCCAATCAACGACATCAGAAAGAACGTCAAAGCCGCCGCCAGCGCGGGCGAGCGGCGGCCCAGCCCGGCGTAATCCTCAAGCGCAACATATTTTTCGCCGAAGTTTGCAAAGTGGCTGACTATGGCAAAGGCTCCAACATTCATGGCCGCATAGGACGCTGCGTAGAACATCGCCGCCGATGTGCCCAGCTCGGGCTGGGCCGCGAACGCCACCAACAAATATCCGGCGTGTGCGATAGAGGAATATGCGAGTAGCCGCTTGACATTGTCCTGTACTAGGGCCCCGACGTTCCCCAACGTCATGGAAAGCGCCGCCGAGACCCAGATCAGCCAGAAACGGCCCGGGGCGTTCGCTTCGAACATAATGCGAAGCAATACCGCGAATGCCGCCGCCTTGGGTCCCGTCGACATGAAACCAACCACGGGTGCCGGAGCTCCTTCGTAGACGTCGGGAGTCCACACATGAAACGGCGCCGATGCGACTTTGAATCCCAAGCCGACAAAAATGAGCGCCGTCGCTACATACGCCAACACGGTAACGTTTCCGGACCGCAGCACCACACTAATCACATCGACGTTCGTGGAACCCGTGGCGCCAAACATCAGCGCGACCCCATAAAGAAAAAATGCGGTCGCGAACGATCCCAACAAAAAATACTTCAATGACGATTCGCTACTCGATGCTTCGCGACGCCGAAAGCCCGCCAGAATGTAGGTCGAGATCGACGAGATTTCAAGCGCGATAAAAATAAGCACGAGTTCAATTGCCGAGGACATCAGGCACATGCCCACCGTGCCAAACAAAATAAGGCCGTAATATTCACCGGCACGAATACCCTGAACTTTTAAGTATTCGAAGGAGCTAAGAATTGCAACCGCTGCGATGGCAATGACCAGCACGTGAAAGTAAACGCTGAAAGCCTCGACCCGAACCATGTTATAGAACGCAATGCCGGGATATTGAGCCATCCAAAATGTCGCTGCCAGCGCCGCGAGCGCACCGGCCAACGAGATTGTGCCGAGCACTTCGTGACTGCTGTCCGGATCGAGCAAAGGGTCCACGAGCATCACCAGCATGCCAAAAAGCGACAGCACTATTTCCGGCAGGACGCGCATGTAGTCCACGCCTTGAGGAAGTGTGGCTGCTTGCGCCAGCAGACTGGGGAGGGAATGCAAAAGCATCGTGGCGCCTGACAGATAAGCGATCGTCATCGGCCTACCATCTTGCTGGCAAGTTGCGCAAACGGCGCAAGAGCCGATTGCACCGCGGGATCAATCGCGCTAAGCCACACCATCGGAGCTACGCCCATCACCAATGCGACGATCGCGATTGGCGTTAGCGCTGCCCGCTCGTTGTCATTAAGGTCAGGGAGAGTGCGATTGACCTCGTGTTTCAGTGCGCCGAAAAAGACGCGCTGATACATCCACAGCAGGTAGCATGCGCTCCAGATAACGCCAGTCGCGGCGAGAATTCCATAAATCGGGCGCGCCTGAAACGCTCCGGTCAATACGAGAAATTCGCCGATGAACCCATTCATCAGCGGCAATCCAACCGAGGCCAACACGGTAACCAGAAAGAATGTCGCGTACATGGGCATCGGCGTGGCAAGTCCGCCAAACTCCGAGATGTCGTAGGTATGACGGCGTTCGTAGAGAATGCCCGCGAGCATGAACAGCCCACCGGTAGCCACTCCGTGTGCCAGCATCACGAACACAGCACCGTTCAACCCGGCGGCGGTAAAACTGAAAATTCCGAGAACAACAAATCCCAAGTGGCTGACCGAAGAGTAGGCAATGAGCTTCTTCAAATTTGGCTGCACCAACGAGACCAGTGCGCCGTAAATGATTCCGATCAGCGCAAGAATCATGATCCACCAGGCATTGCGACGCGCCTGATCGGGGAAGAGCCCAACGTCAAAGCGGAGCAAGCCGTAGGTTCCCATCTTCAGCAAAACGCCCGCCAGAAGCACCGAGCCAGCGGTCGGCGCCTCTACGTGAGCATCGGGCAGCCATGTGTGAAGAGGGAAGAGCGGGACCTTAACTGCAAACGCAATGAAGAAGCCAAGAAAAAGCCAGAGCGACGCGCCCTCAATTCCTGGCACGCTTCCGTTGTGAATCGCATTCTGGATGACAACGAAATCGAAGCTGCCGGTCTTCGCATAGAGCCACAGAATCGCCGCCAGCATAAACATCGACCCGATCATCGTGAATAAAAAATACTTCACGGCGGCGTACACCTTGCGGCCGTGGCCGTACATACCAATGAGCAGCGCCATCGGAATCAGCGTCGCTTCCCAGAAAAAATAGAAGAGGAACAAATCCAGCGAAGTGAAAACGCCGATCAGCGCTGACTCCAAAATCAGCAACAGGATAAAAAATTCTTTGACCCGGCCGTGAATCGAATTCCAGGAAATCAACACGCACAGCGGGGTGAGAAAAGTTGTAAGCACAACCAGCCACACAGAAATGCCATCAATTCCCATGTGGTAGTGAATGTTGGGAGAAGTAATCCAGATCTTGTCGATCTCGTATTTGAAGGCGCCAGCCTCACGATGCAAATGCACCGGCAGATGCAGCGAGATAATAAACGCGAGTATCGAAATAACTAGCGCGAATAGCTTGATATCGCGGTCGCGCCGCGGGATCAGCAGAATCAGCAGTCCGCCCCCGGCGGGGATAAAGGTCACGAGGGACAGAATGAACGGGCTGAGAGTGTCCATGTTCATTGAGTCACTCCCATCCAAACCATGTAAGCGATCACGACAGCGCCGCCCGCAGCGACCCATCCGGCATACGAACGCAGATTGCCGGACTGCATGTGTCGGGCTGTATCAGAGATGTGGCGCGCAGCGTCGGCCGAATCGTTGACCGCGGCGTCGATCACTCCCTGGTCAACGCCATGCCAAAGAATCGTAGTCGAG
>Ga0209332_1000111_pt1 | contig 20921 bp, 15 predicted proteins | sample BlaSpr_A8_OM3_M1_FD_187974 | JGI IMG/M metagenome (GOLD analysis project Ga0209332, IMG submission 187974) | Forest soil microbial communities from Thunder Bay, Ontario, Canada - Black Spruce, Ontario site 2_A8_OM3_M1 (SPAdes) (version 2) | ecosystem: Environmental > Terrestrial > Soil > Boreal...
AAACGAAACGCTCGCAGAGGACGTCAAAAGGCGCGGCGATCCGCTCGCTCTCGCGCCGAACGAGCCGCCGGTATTCGCCGGGCGTGCGCGAGGAATCAAAGGGCACGAGAGCGCTCTCGTCGAGCAACGCGAGAGCGGCGCGGAAGAGCGCCGCGATCGCGCGCGCGTAGTCGCCGGCGGCGGCACGTTCGGCGGCGAGGGCGCGCCACGTGTCAGCGTCCAGGCGCTCATCGGGCGCCCCTACGGCAGCGAGGCGCCGTGCTGCGACGACCGGCTTGGCGAATGCGAGGACGATTCGATAGATCAAGAGCACGAGCACGAGGATCGTCACGACGACGATGACGACCACAAGGATCTGCGCCGTGCCGTGCCCCGACGAAAGCGCGTGATCGAGCCATTTGCGGAAAGGGCTGAACAGACGGTCCAGCCATTGCCCGAGCTCGTACCAGAAACGCAGCGTGGGTGAGTCCGGGTGCGTCGGCGTCTTTCGGTACGCCGGCTGCGCTAGGACCTGCTTAACGACCGCGTTCGGATCGCCGTTCGGCCAATGATTCACGCCGAGGGAGTCGGCGCGTCGGCTGACACTGCTTGCGCCGCGAGTTGCAGATCCAAGCCTTCTTCACGGACGCGTAGATCAAAATAGAAGATCGTCATAAAAGCGGTCGTGAAACCGGCAGTCACGAGTGACATCACCGCGCTGAAGGCGGTCCCGAGAATCTGACTGCGAACGAAGCCATAGAGGACCGCTTGGCCCACGACGATGACGATCCAGATGCCGATCGCGATGGCAAGGAATGCGAGTCCGACCAGCAACGAGCGGCGCAGGCCGACGCCGCCGAAGACGCGCTGAATGCCCGAGGCGAACGCGTCGATGAAACCGCGACGTTCGAGAACGCAGGTGAAAACACCAATCTCGTACGCGACGGCGACGACCAGCGCGAAGGCGACCACGACCAGAAAGAGCGCGATGCCCAAGACGACCGCGATAGCGATACCGACCCCCTTCAACGCAGTGGCGAACGCGGCGAAAGTCAAGCCGATGATGATCGCGATGAAGATCACGGCGAGATAAAGGATCGAGGCGCTCACGATCCACATGAAGTTATACGCAAGAAGGTGGAAGTAACGGGCGAGCCCGGTTCGATAGGCGCTCGCAAAATCGACGCGCTCGCCGCGATAGAGCGCGCCGGCGGCCGCGATCATCGCGCCGCTCGGCAGCGGCGTGACGAAGACGAGCATGAAGAAATACGCGCCGGTCCATCCGTTGAGTACCGGTTTGCCCTGCATCGCGGACAAGATCGTGTTCGAATCAGAGGCTTTCCCCGAGTTCGCCGACTTGAGGACGTCGGCGAGCGCTCCGAAGATCTTGGTTTGATCCTCGGTTCCGAGGAATTGACAGAGCACCAGCGGCAGCACGAACACGACCCAAATCAACGCGAAAATGACGAAATGACGAACGCACAAAGTGACCGCGCGATCGAGGATCTCACCAAGGCCGAGAGGCCGCAAGGTCCGAGCTTCCAAGACGCCGGATGGTTCGGCGATGGAAGCAAGGCATCCGCTCGGGACGCTCATCGGATTGTGGCGCTATCCGGTCAAGAGTCTCGCCTTCGAAGCGCTCGAGCGAGCCGACGTTCGGGAAGCCGGCCTCGCCGGCGATCGCCGGAGCGCGCTCTTCGTGATGTCGTCGAACCACGCGCGTCACGGAAAGACGTTCCGTGGGAAGGAACACAACCTGCTGCACACGCTGCGAGAACCCGCCGCGGCGCTCGCGCTCGCCGAGCGTGACGGCGTCCAGCTCGAGCGCTACAGCGAGGGGCCGTACTTCGACGCGCGTCCGGTGTCGCTGATCTTCGATCGCTGGATCGCCGAACTCGAGAGCGTCCTGGAAACCGAAATTGATCCGCTGCGCTTCCGGCCGAACCTTTTCGCCAGCGCGCGCGCCTCGGTTCCCGCGGAGTCCGAGCTCGTCGGCGCGGTCCTTTGCGTCGGAGACGTCGAACTCCGCGTCGTCGAGCCTATCCAACGCTGCGTGACGCCGTCGTACGACGTAACGAGCGGCGAACGCAACCCACATTTTCAGCGCGCCGTCGTCGAAACGCGCGACAACGTCATGGGCGTCTACTGCACGGTCGAACGTCCCGGAACGATCTCACTCGGCGATGCGATCGTGTTCGAACGCGCGTGACGTCGCAGCGCTCAGCAGCATGAACGCCGTCTGGACCAACGCCCGGCTCGCGACGATGAACGGCGCACGTTACGGACTCATCGACGATGGCGCGCTCGTGGCTCGCGGGAGCGAGATTGCCTGGCTCGGACCGCGCGCGTCGTTGCCGGCAGAACTTGCACGCGACGCCGAGATTCACGACGCCGGCGGACGATGCATCACGCCGGGATTCATCGATTGCCACACGCACGTCGTCTATGCCGGCGACCGCTCGCGCGAATTCGAATTGCGCCTCTCGGGCGCGTCGTACATGGAGATCGCGCGCAGCGGCGGCGGGATTCTCGCCACGGTCCGCGCCACCCGCGCAGCATCCGACGACCAGCTCAGGGCCGCGACCGATGCGCGCGTCCGCGCGTTGCGACGCGACGGCGTCACGACGCTCGAAGTGAAGTCCGGTTACGGCCTCGATCGCGAGACCGAATTACGGTCGTTACGCACCGCGCGCGCGCTGCCGGATCGCCACCCGCTTCGCGTGCGCACGACGTACTTGGGACTGCATGCGCTCGGTCCCGAGTGGACGAACGCCGACGATTACGTCGACTTCGTCTGCGACGAGGTCTTGCCGGCCGTCGTCGCCGAGAATCTCGCCGACGCCGTCGACGCGTTTTGCGAGGCGATCGCCTTCTCGCCGGAACAAACTGCGCAGTTTTTCAAACGCGCGCAGGCGCTCGGGCTGCCGGTGAAAGTCCACGCCGATCAACTTCTACCCGGCGGCGGCGCGGCGGTCGCGGCCCGTTTTGGGGCGCTCTCCGCCGATCATCTCGAGCACGCCGGCGAGGACGAACTTGCGGCGCTCAAAGAAGCCGGAGCGGTCGCGGTGCTGCTGCCGGGAGCGTACTACTACTTGCGCGAGACGCATCCGCCGCCGGTCCGGCGCCTGCGCGAGCTGGAGATCCCGATCGCGCTCGCAACCGACTGCAACCCTGGGACGTCGCCGCTCGTCTCCCCACTCTTGGTGCTGAACCTCGCCTGCACGCTGTTCGGCCTGACGCCGGCTGAAGCGCTGCGCGGCGTCACCACGAACGCGGCGCGGGCGCTCGGTCTCGCTGGTGAGATAGGGACGCTCGCGCCGGGGAAAAAAGCAGATTTCGTGATCTGGGACGCCGAGCATCCAGCGCAATTGCCCGCGACGATCGGAATCAACCCGGGAGCGAGCGTCGTTTTCGACGGGCGCCTCACCTAAGGTGGCGCTGGCACCGTCCCGCATCGTGCGCGCACCGCGCGGCAGCGAGCTCTCCGCCAAGAGCTGGCAGACCGAAGCGCCGTTGCGCATGCTGATGAACAACCTCGACCCCGAAGTCGCCGAGCGTCCCGACGACCTTGTGGTCTACGGCGGACGCGGGAAAGCGGCACGCAATTGGGCCTGCTTCGAAAAGATCGTCGAAGTTTTGCGCCGCCTGGGCGACGACGAGACGCTCTTGGTGCAGTCCGGCAAACCGGTCGGCGTCTTTCGGACGCACGCCGACGCGCCGCGCGTCCTGATCGCCAACTCGAACATCGTCGCGCATTGGGCGACGCTCGAGAACTTCAACGAGCTGGATCGCAAAGGTCTCACGATGTACGGCCAGATGACGGCCGGTTCGTGGATCTACATCGGCTCGCAAGGCATCGTCCAAGGAACCTACGAGACCTTCGCCGAGTTGGGCCGCAAGCAGTACGGCGGCGAGCTCGCCGGCAAATGGATCTTGACCGCCGGTCTCGGCGGGATGGGCGGGGCCCAACCGCTGGCCGCAACGATGGCGGGCGCGTCGATCCTGTGTGTCGAGTGCGACCCGACGCGCATCGAACGACGTCTGGGGACGCGCTATCTCGACCGGCGCGCCGATTCGCTCGAGGAAGCACTCGAACTCATCGCGGCAGCGTGCCAAGCGCGAACCCCGTTATCGCTCGGCCTCGTCGGCAACGCCGCGGAGGTCTTGCCGGAGCTGCTGCGACGCAACGTCAAGCCCGATGCGCTTACCGATCAAACGAGCGCGCACGATCCGTTCAACGGATATTTGCCGGCCGGTTGGACGCTCGAGCGCGCCGCCGAGATGCGCGCGAGCGATCCAAAAGCGGTGATGCGCGCGGCACGCGACTCTATCGCGCAGCACGTGCGTGCGATGCTCGAGTTTCACCGACGCGGAGTTCCGACCTTCGACTACGGCAACAACATCCGCCAAGTCGCTTACGAAGAAGGCGTCACCGACGCGTTCGCCTTTCCGGGTTTCGTCCCGGCGTACATTCGGCCGCTCTTCTGTCGCGGCATCGGGCCGTTTCGCTGGGTCGCGCTCTCAGGCGATCCAGACGACATCTTCAAGACCGACGCGAAGGTCAGGGAACTCTTCCCGCACGATCGTCATTTGCATCGCTGGCTCGAGATGGCTCGCGAGCGTATCGCCTTCCAAGGCTTGCCGGCGCGCATCTGCTGGCTCGGTCTCGGTGAACGCGCGCGCGCCGGTCTCGCCTTCAACGAGATGGTGGCGCGGGGAGAACTGAAGGCGCCGATCGTGATCGGCCGCGACCATCTCGACGCCGGGTCGGTCGCGAGTCCCAACCGCGAAACCGAGGCGATGCGCGACGGCTCGGACGCGATCGCCGATTGGCCGCTGCTCAACGCACTGCTCAACTGCGCGAGCGGCGCGACGTGGGTGAGCATCCATCACGGCGGCGGCGTCGGGATCGGCTATGCCGAGCACGCCGGGATGGTCGTCGTCTGCGACGGCAGCGAGGCCGCGGCACGCCGCCTCGAGCGAGTGCTCACCAACGATCCGGCGAGCGGGGTCATGCGCCACGCCGACGCCGGCTACGACGAAGCACTCGCCTGCGCGCGCGAGCACGGCCTCGACCTCCCGATGTCATAACCGCTAGGAGCGAGCTCTTCACAGGACGACGGGCTCAACGTATCCCGTCAGCTCCACATACCCTTGGCCGAGCGTGTGCGACGTCGCCGCGTCGCGCACGTCGACCGAGCCTTCCCAGTACGACGGGCCCGACGTTAGCACGATTTCCTGAGCATCGACAACCGGCATCAGGCTGACGTCGAGCTTCGCCTCTGCGACTTGCACGCGCCAACCGCTCGGGTAATCGGCGTGCGTCTGCGGGCCGCGCCAGCGTCCCTTCGCCGTCACCCTAAAGCGATCGGCGGACAAGGCGCGGACGCGTCCGTCACGCTCGATGAGGCTCCCCGCCGACTGCGGAACGATCCCGCCGTCGCGGCGTCGCAGGATGTAGAGCATCAGCTCGCGGCCATCGTCGAGTTGGAGAGCTAGCCAATCCCATCCGGCCTCGTCGGAGGCCAATTCGTTCGTACCGAACTCGTGATCCATCCACGATAGCCCCTCGACCTTGAACTTCGTCCGTTCATACGTCAGCACGCCCTGGGTGCCCAGTCGAGTGTACGAATAGTAGTGCGAAGCGCACGTCCCGCAAGCGGCCTTGCGAAAGACCCCGCCGCGACCGTGAATCGCGGGCGGCTTGAGCGGAATCTGAACGAGGTCGATCTGATTCCCTCCGGCGGCGGCATGTAAGGTCAGGCGCTCGCGAACCGGATTCGACATCGGCCGGCCCACGAGCGACCAGTCATCGGTACGCACCGCGAGCTGTCCCGCCGACGCCGCGCCGAGGCCAAGCGCCCCGCGCGCCAGGCGCTCGGCATGAAAGAACTTGCGCCCCGCGTCATCGGTGATCGCGAAGTGTGCGGCGTAGACTTGATCGCCGCGCCAGCGGCTACGCCCGGACGTCTTCGGTTCCGGCACGACGTCTTCGGGTCGAAGGCGAAATCGAAAGAACGTGAGTTCGTAGCCGAAGCGCCGGCCGTTGGCCGCGCGAAGATGGCCCGTGAAGTACCACCATTCGCTTTGGTACGCGGGATGCGCGGCGTGATCGCTTGGAAAGTGGAAGACGTAGGGCGCCTTGGCGACGGCGAACGGCGCGGGTGTGGTTCGTGTCGCCGCGCCGGTCAAGACGACGGTTGCGATCGCCGCGACGGCCGCGCGTTTCACTCGGTGCGCACCGCGTCGGCGGTCTGGATGCGCGCGGCCACGTGCGCCGGATAGATACCGGCGACGATCGCGGCGCCGACCACCAGGAACAGCGACTCGGCGAGCGACGCATACGGCACGTGCACTTGCATTGGCCAGCCGAAGGCCTGGCGGTCGATCACGAAGATCAGCACGAGCCCGAGCAGCATCCCCGCGCCGAGTCCGAAGGCGACTCCCAACGTACCGATCAACGTTGCTTCGTAGAGCACCATGCGCCGCACCGCGCCGGTCGTCAATCCAAGATAACGAAGCACGCCGATCTCGCGCTGCCGCTCGAGCACCAGCGCAAACAGCGTGCTCACGACGCCCATCACGGCGATCACGATCGCGATGACGTTGAGCGCCTCGGTCAGCGCGAACGTCCGATCGAAGATCGAAAGAATAAATGCTCGCAGCTCGCGGGTCGTCTGGACCTCGACGCGCAACGGCGCAACGCCACGCAGGATCCGCGTGCGAAGAACGGTCAAATCGGCGCCGGGTTTTGCGTAGATGGAAAACATACTGACCGAATCGTCGTGATAGAGCCGCGCGAAGGTACGCGTGTCGACGACCGCGCTTCCGGCGTCGTTCGAGTAATCCTCGTAGATCGCCGCAACCCGAAACGACACCGGACCGGATGGCGTGTCCAGCGCGAATTCGTCGCCCACGAGCAAGCCGAATCGTTCGGCGAACGGCGTGCTCACCACGACGCCGGTGGTCCCGGGAAGCGTCCGAGCCAGCGTCCGCGCGTCGGCGCCTTTCACCAATCGCAGCCAGTCGCGTTCGGCGATCGTCCTAAAATCGGTCGTTCCGAGGGTCATCAATGAACCGCGAAACGGGACGGAGACGCCGCGGAACGTGTCGACCGCGGCCACGCCGGGCAACGACCGCATGCGGCGCGGAACCTCGAGGGGAATCCGCGCGTCGTAGGTCTCGCCCGAAATCCCGAGTGGCCGAACGAAGAGATCGGCCTTCAACGTTTCGTCGACCCAGACCGCGACCGTCGCACGAAGCGAACTGATGCTGACCGCGACGCTCACGATCATCGCGACCGCGATGCCGAGCGACGCGACCGCGATGCTGTTGCGGCGCGGCGTGCCGCCGAAGTTGCTTGCGGCCAGCATCGCCGAGGACGAAAAGCGATAGCCGAGTCGCTCCACCACGTGCGCCGTCGCGATAACCGCGAGCGGCACGCCGAGCGAGGTTCCCAGGATGATGCAGAGCGCGGAGCCGTAGCCGAAGAGTGGGAGGCCGTCGATCGCCGGCGCCCGCGACGCGAGCGCGGCGAGCGCGAGCAAGAGGATTCCCCCGAGCCCGAGCGCGATCCCCAGGCGCCACATGCGCAGCTCGAAGCCACGCGAACGCATCGTCCGAGCGGGCGGCGTCGCCGCCGCTTCGACCGCGGGCGCAACCGCCGACGCCGTCGCCACGATGATGCCAAAAACGAGGGCTTGCAGCATGACCAGCGGATCGTAGAAGACCCGGTCGACGTGCGTCCCGACGTACAGCGTATCCACGGTATGCGCCACCGCACCGACCGAAAGCCGCGCCAGCAGCGCGCCGAAGGCCAGCCCAAGAAGCGAACCGAGGAGGCCGAACGCTGCGCCTTCCATCAGGAAGGTCCAGAAAATCTCAGCCCGCGTCGTCCCCAACGCCCGCAGCGTTCCGATCTCCCCGCGACGCTGCACGACCGAGATCGCGACCGTGTTGTAAATGAGAAACGCGCCGACCAGCAGCGCGATGTACGAGATCGCGACGAGGTTCGCTTGAAAACTGCGCAACAGGCGCCGAATCTCGTCGGTCCGCGTCGCGGGCTCGACCGCACGCGTCCCCGGGGGAAGCACGCGCGCCAGAGCCGTCTTCGTCTCCGCGAGCCGATCCGGTGCGACGACGCAATCGATCCGGTCGATCAAACCGACTTTGTCGAACATCTCTTGCGCCGTGACGATGTCGACGAAGACGACGCTCGAGTCGGCGGCGCCGACGCTGCGAGGCAAGATTGCCGCCAAGCGCAGGCGGATCGGACGACCGTCGGCCACCGCATCGATCGGTCCGCCGACGCGGAGGTGATAGCGTTCGACGACGCGTTGCGAGACGATCGCGCCGCGTCCTGCGATCAGTCCGTACGGATTCGGTCCGGTACCTTGCGGCATGAATCCACCGGGCAGTTCGGTGCGCTGTTCGACGCCTTCCGGCAACGCTCGCAGCAGATCGACGCCCAACACGCGCAGGATTTCGCCCGAGGTGGGATCAGCCTGGCGTGCTCCGATCACGATCGAGGCTTCGATGATCGGATCCGCCTGCTGGACGTTCGCCACGCTTTGCACTTTGAGCAGCGTGCGTTCGTCGAAGCCGCTACCGATGCCGAGGACCTGGAGGTTGACGCGACTCGAGACGACGTTGACGTTCGATGCAAACGAAGCGATCGCGGTGGCGTTGGCGAGATCGATCGCGACGAAGACCGCGACGGCCAGACCGATCGCGAGCAGTGTGACGAGCGAGCGCAGACGGTTGGCCCCAAGATAGCCTAAGACGAGGCTCCGGAAGAGGACGAAGGCGGCGCTTATCGTCACGCGACGATGCGCCCGTCCTGCAGGCGAATTGTGCGGTCGCACCATTCCGCCGCCTGGGGCCAGTGGGTCGCCAGCAGGATCGCCTGACCACCATCGGCGACGTCGCGCAGCAACTTCAGGACCATCGCTCCGCTTTGCGAGTCGAGATTGCCGGTCGGCTCGTCCGCCAATACGATCGCCGGCCGGTGAATCACGGCGCGCGCCAGCGCGGCGCGTTGCGCTTGTCCGCCGGAGAGCTGTGCCGGATACACATCGGCTTTCTCGGCGATGCCGACCGCAGCCAGCGCGCCGGCGACGCGTTCCTCGATCTGGCGCGCCGGGCGGCGCTGTAAGATCAACGGCAGCGCGACGTTTTCGGCGACCGTCATCGCCGGCAGAAGGTTGAAGAACTGGAAGACCGTGCCGACGCGGTCGCGACGCAACGCGGTCAGCGCGTCGTCGTCGAGCGCGTGCGTTTCGCAGCCGTCGACAAACACGCTGCCGGCGGTCGGTACGTCGATGCAACCGATCAAATTCAGAAGCGTGCTCTTTCCGCAGCCGCTCGGGCCGACGAGCGCGACCATTTCGCCGGGGCGCATCTCGAGTGAAACGCCAACCAGAGCGCGCACCGAACCGCCGCCGCTTGCGTACGTCTTCGAGACCTCTACGGCCCGGATCGGGAGAACGGGCTGCATCCTAGCGAAGATTTTGGCTGAGCGAGCGTTCGGCGGCGGCGGTCAGCGCCCGCGACGCGATCAGTTCGCGCGCGGTGGCGATATCCGGAGCGTGAATGCGATCGCCTTCGAGCGGCGCGATCCGTTCGCGGGCGACGTCGTAGACCGCCTGCGTTCCGGCGCCGGAGCGGAGCGGTCGCCGAAAGTCGGTCGCCGCGAGCGCGCAGAGCAGCTCACAGGCGAGCGTCCCTTCAACGAGATCGAGGATCTTCTCGAAGGTGCGCGCGGCGATCGTCCCCATGCTGACGTGATCTTCTTGCCCGGCCGATGTCGGAATCGAATCGACGCTCGACGGAAAGGCGAGCCCTTTACTCTCGCTGACGAGCGCGGCGGCGGTGTATTGCGCGATCATCAGACCCGATTCGAGTCCGGGTTTGCGGGACAGAAAGAGCGGCAAGCCGCGCTCCTCACCGTTGAGTAAGAGATACGAACGCCGTTCCGAGATGCTCGCCACGTCTGCCATCGCCGCTTTGAGAAAATCGCAGACGACGCCGACCGGCTGACCGTGAAAGTTGGCGCCGGTCAAGAACTCGTCGTCCTCGGCGAAGATCAGCGGGTTGTCGGTCACCGAGATCGCTTCGATCTCGAGGACCGAGCGCGTGTGCATCGCAGCGTCGCGCGCCGCGCCGTTCACGACCGAGATGCAGCGGAACGAATAGGGGTCTTGGACGCGGCCACAATCGCGGTGCGATTGCATGATCTCCGAGCCGTGCAACAGATCGCGCAGGTTGTCGGCGACCTTGGCTTGCCCCGGATGGGGGCGCAGCGCGTTGATGCGCCGATCGAACACCGCGTCGGTGCCGAGGAACGCCTCGAGGGAGAGCGCGCCGATGACGTCGGCCGTCGCCAAGAGCCGCTCCGCTCGCAAGAGCGCGAGCACCGCGATGCCGGTCATCACTTCGGTACCGTTGATGAGCGAGAGCCCTTCCTTCGCGCCGAGTTCGATCGGGTGGAGTCCCGCGCGCGCAAGCGCTTCGCCGCTCGGCAGACGCTCGCCGCGGTAGAACGCCTCGCCCTCGCCCATCAAGGTCAAGGTCATGTGCGCAAGCGGAGCGAGATCGCCGCTCGCGCCGACCGAACCGAGCGCGGGGACGACCGGCGTTACGCCGCGATTGAGGATTTCGGCGAGCAGATCGAGCGTCTCGAGTTTGATCCCCGAATGGCCCGCCGCCAGCGAACTCAGGCGCAACACGCCGGTGGCGCGGACTTGGTCCTCGCGCAGCGGCTCGCCCGTGCCGGCCGCGTGACTGCGCACGAGATTACGCTGCAACGTCACTGCGTCGGACGGAGCGATCAGCACGTTCGCCATTCGCCCGAAACCCGTCGTCACGCCGTAGATGACTGCGCCCGCTTCGAACTGGCGCTCGACGCAGGCGCGCGCGGCCTTGACGCGCTTGCGCGCCTCGGCCGTCACGGCGACCGGCGCACCGCCCACCGCGATCGCCTCGATCTGTTCGAGTGAGAGGTGTCTTCCATCCAGGACGACATCTCTCATCAGATTATTTCCGGGCATCTACTCACAGGATGCGGCGGCCTTCGAGCGCCTTCGCCAGCGTGATCTCGTCGGCGTAATCGAGGTCACCGCCGATCGGCAGGCCATACGCGAGCCGCGTCACCGGGACGCCGCTCGGCCCGATCAGTCGCGAGAGGTAGAGCGCCGTCGCTTCACCTTCGGCGTTGGGATTGGTTGCGACGATCACTTCCTTCGGCTCCTCGCGCGTGATGCGTTCAATCAACTCTTTGACGCGCAACTGCGCCGGACCGATCCCGTCCATCGGCGAGATGAGACCGCCCAAGACGTGATAGCGTCCCCGATATGCGGCAGTCCGCTCGAGGGCAAAGATGTCCTTCGCTTCGGCGACGACGCACAAGAGCGTCGCGTCGCGCCGCTCGTCGGTGCAGATCGCGCACGGGTCGTCTTCGGTAAGCGAGAAGCAGCGCGAGCAGAGCCGCACGCGGTCTTTCACCGCCAAGATCGCTTCGGCGAGCGCCTCGGCTTCGGCGCGCGGCCGGTTGAGCAGAAAGAAGACCAGACGCGCCGCCGTCTTTGGTCCGACCGTCGGCAGCTTCGAGAACTCGTTGATCAGGCTCTGGATGGGGCCGGCGATCGCGTTCGTGACTAGAACATCCCGGGGACGCGCAATCCCCCGGTGACCGCGCCCATTCGTTTGCTCGACGTCTCCTGAGCTTTGGCGACGGCGTCGTTCACCGCGACGGTGATAAGATCTTCGAGCGTCTCGCTGTCGTCCGGATCGATCGTCTGTTTGTCGAGCCGCACCGCTTTGACGCGATAGTCGCAGGTCATCTCGACGGTCACGAGGCCGCCGCCGGCCGTGCCCGAGACGACGGTCGCGGCCAGCTCCTCCTGTGCCTTGGTCATCTCGGCTTGCATCTTGCGTACTTGCGCCAGCATCTGCGCTTGGTTCATGACGTCTCCGCTTCATTCGACGCGCTCATCAGCTTGTGACGTGCGTACGCCAAGAGATCGGATTCTCCGTCGGGCGCGCTCTTCGCGGCGCCGGGTGTCCGCCCGCGCGCCGCAACCGGCGTCGAACGCAACTTGACGCGTAACGGTACGCCGACGACGTCGGCGATCGCCGCTTCGATCGCGGCCAATTTCGTACGCACCAAACTCTCCTGGACGTCGTCGATGAAACCGATCGTCACCAGGTCGTCATCGACCGAGTCGACCGTCGCCCGCGACAGCGGCGCTTTGAGCGGCATGTTTCGCTCGTAGGCGCGGAGCCGGATCTGGTCCCACAGGGAGCGGACCTGCTGCAACGACGGCCGGGCCGCCGGCGTTTTCGTCGCACCGCGTTCGACCTTCGGCGCCGGCGCGGCCTGTTTCGACGCGGCGGGCCGGCTCAGGGGGACGGCCCCCTGTTCGAGCAGCGCGACGCGGGTCGCCAGCGCTTCCAGCGAGGTGTCTTCGGCCCCGATCACGAGGCGCAGCACGGCCGTCTCGAGTTCGAGCCGCGGATTACCCGAGAGGCGCCCCGCCCCGAGTGCATCGCCCAAGAGTCGCAGACCGTGCACGATCCGAGGCTGCGGCGTCGCCGCCGCGTTATCGCGAACGCGCGCGGCATCCTCCGTCGCGAGGTCGGCGGAGAGCAAGTCCGGGTCAATTCGCGCGACCAGCAGGTTTCGGTACTCGCCGATCGCCGCGCGGATGAGAGCGCTCATCTCGACGCCGGCATCGCTCGCCTCGTCGATCGTGCGCAGGCTCGTCGGGGCGTCGCCCGCGAGGACCGCGTCAACGAGAACGCGCGCGTAGACGCGACCGCTCGTCCCGAAGGCGGCCTCGACCGTCGTCGCGTCGATCGGTGCGCCGCCCGCAAACGACGCCGCCTGCTCGAGCATCGTCAGCGCGTCGCGCAACCCGCCGTCGGCGCGGTAGGCGAGCGCGCCGAGCGCACCGTCGTCGATGGGGATGGCTTCAGCCGCCGCGATCTCGCGCATCCGCTCGATCATGACTGGAACCGGGATGCGTCGGAACGCGTATCGCTGGCAGCGCGAGAGAATCGTCGGCGGCAGTGCTTCGGGCGCGGTCGTCGCCAGCACGAAGATGACGTGGGCGGGCGGTTCCTCCAACGTCTTCAGAAATGCGTTCGCGCCTTCGCGCGTGAGCATGTGCGCCTCATCGATGATGAAGACTTTCGAGCGCATCGAAGCCGGCGCGAATTTGACCGATTCGCGCAACGCGCGAATCTCGTCGATCCCCCGGTTGGAGGCGGCGTCGATCTCGATGACGTCGAGCGCCGTCCCCGCCAAGATCGCCCGACAATTGTCGCAGGTGTTGTCCGGATCCGGCGTCGGGCCGCGCTCACACTCGATACAGCGTGCCAAGATCTTGGCCGCCGAGGTCTTCCCGCAACCGCGAGGCCCCGAAAAGAGGTAGGCGTGCGCGATCTTCCCGGAAGCGAGCGCCGTGCGAAGCGTCCGAACAACCGAGTCCTGCCCGACGAGCTCGGCGAACGACCTCGGGCGCCACGTCCGGTAGAGTGACACCTGTCAGACTTTGTGGGTCGCTTCGCGCCGGCCCTGTTTCGCGAAACCGAGGCCCGGGTACAACGCGTTGTAGTATTCGTAGGGCGTCCATTTATAGGAATGGGCACCGCTTGCTTTCCTAAAGGAGACGACGAGACCATGGCCGGGACGGCCGCACCGGCGGCACTTTCGGAGCCGGCGTTACCGGCAGAGCCGGCATTGCCGGGCTCCTTGGAGCCGGCAACGACGCCGGCCCAGATCGACATCAAAGAGCGTATCGAAGCGGCTCTGCTCGAGCTGTTCGGCTTCCAACGCTTCCACCAGGGCCAAGAAGACGTCATCATGCGCGTCATGGAGGGCCAGGACACGCTGGCGATTCTGGCGACCGGAGCGGGCAAGAGCTTGTGCTATCAGCTCCCTGCGCTCTTGCTCGAGGGTACGACCGTCGTCGTCAGCCCGCTGATCGCGTTGATGAAAGATCAGCTCGACATGCTCGCCGAACGCGGCGTGCACCAAGTCGTCGCGATCAATTCGACGCTGAGTGAAGACCAAGAAGCGGCGGCACTCGGGCGGATCGGACGCGGCGAAATCAAGATCGCGTTCGTCACGCCCGAAAAACTCGAGAACGAATCGTTCATCTCCCTGCTCAAAACGATCCAAGTGCCGCTGTTCGTCGTCGACGAAGCGCACTGTATCAGCGCCTGGGGCCACGACTTCAGGCCGGCCTATCTTGCGCTCGGCCAAGTCATCACCGCGCTCGGCCATCCGACGGTGTTGGCCCTCACCGCTACCGCGACGCCGGCGGTACGCGAGGACATCCTCATTCAACTCGGCATCCCCACCACGCGCACGATCGTGAAGGGCTTCGATCGACCGAATTTACGCTACGAGGTGATTCGCTCCGAGAACGAGGCTGCCAAACTCAAGAGCCTCAAGGAGCTCTTCGCGACGGGCCTCGAGGGAACCGGGATCATTTACACGGCCACGATCAAAAACGCGCTCGAAGTGCAGCGCTACCTCAACGATCAGCTGGGCGTTCCAGCGGCCGTCTATCACTCGAAATTGCAGAAGCACGACCGGGTGACGGTCCACAACCTCTTCATGGACGAGGCGATTCGCGCGGTCGTCGCGACCAATGCGTTTGGTCTCGGCATCGACAAACCGAACATCCGCTTCGTGATCCACTACGATCTGCCGGGATCGGTCGAAGCCTACACGCAAGAGGCCGGTCGCGCCGGGCGCGACGGGCTCCTCTCGCGCTGCATCCTCCTGTACCGCATGAGCGACACACGCGTTCAGAACTACTTCTTGACCGGGAAGTATCCCGACATCGAAGACGTGCAGAAGATTTTTGGGACGCTCGAGTATTTCGGCGGGCAGAAGGACGGCGTCTCGCTCGCCGACCTGCGCAAGATCTCGCAACTCCCGCTCACCAAGCTCAAAGTCGTTCTGGCGCTGCTCAAGAAGGCCAAGTTCATCGAGATGCGCGCGCGGGCGCGCTACGGGCTCTCCGAGGCCGCGCTCGAGAATCGCGAGCTCGTTCTGAACCTGACCAACTACGAAACCAAGAAGGCCTACGATCAGAGCAAGCTCGCGATGATGCTGCAGTACTGCGAGACGCGCTCCTGCCGGCGCAAGTTCATCCTCAACTACTTCGGCGAGGACTATGACTCGGGCGCTTGTGGCGCGTGCGACAATTGCTTGAAAGTGCAGACGCCCGCGGCTAGGCAGATCCGCGCCGCCGAAACGGGCTCGGGCTTCCGCATCGCCGACGTCGTGGTCCATCCGAAGTTCGGACAAGGCACAGTCGAGCGCGCCGAGAAGGACCTGGTAACGGTCCTGTTCCCGAACGTCGGGTACAAGACATTGCTCGCTTCGGCCGTCAAACCGGAAGCGAAGATCGCCTAACACTCGGAGGTCCGTCCGGCACCGATGTACCGGCAAAGCGCCGTTGGAGTGTTTCTCTTTGCCGCCGTCGTGGCTGCGGCCGCATGGCTGCAACCCGTCTTCGCCCAATCGCCGCAACCTGCGCCGACGCTGAGCGCGACGCCGCAGACGCCCTCTCCGAGCGAGTCGCCGGAAGCGAACGCATCGCCCGCCCCGTCGGAGACGCCGGCATCGTCGCCGACACCAGCGCCGACCCCGACGCAGCCGCCGATCATCGTCGAGCCGCCCGGCGCGGCGCTTCCGCCCGGCGGGACGCAGGTGCTGCGCCTCGTGCAAGTCGCCGGCAACGTCACCGTGACCGTCGCCGATCCTTCGATCGCCGAAGCGACGGTCGATCAAGGGGCTCGTACCGTGACCGTCGTCGCACACGCGATCGGGCGAACCACGATGACGGTCCAAGACGACCGCGGCCTGACACGCGACGTCGCGATTCGCGTCGCCTATCTCGCGGGAAGCGTCGCGGGCAGCGCCGCGCTACGGATCACCGGAAATCCGGCGACGTCGCTCTTCGTCAAAGAGCAGGCGGTGCGCGCCGCGATCAAAGCCGCCGTGCCACGCCCGCGGGCGACGATTCTCGCGACGCTTGATTCGATCAACTACTCCAAGCCGCTGCGTGTCGATGACGTCGTCTTCGTCGACGTCCCGGTGATCCTGCAAGGCGAGGACTATCTCACGGTCCAGGGGACGACACGCGTTCGGGTCGAGAACTTCGCGCAACCACCCGTGCGGCCCACCTGGCTTCTGGTCAGCGATTATCCGGAGACGTTGCGCGAAAACGGCATCCTGTTCACTGTCGATTTGATCGCTAGCGAAGCGGAGCGCTTTCTCTATTATCACTACAACCCGCCGAACCAGCCCGATCGTCGCATCCTGCTCAAGATCGAAAACGCGTCGTCGCAACCGGCGCTGCTGCAGTTCATCTCCGGCCGAGCCGGGGGCCTCAACGAGATGGAAGTCGGCCATCTTTCGACGCAGCGTTTCTTGGTGCGCTTGACACAAAACGAAGGCGCCGTTCAAATGATCCCCGGCAACACCGTCTTCACGATCGTCGACCAACTCTTGCCGGCTGGCAACACGGTCTCGAATCTCTTGCAGTTGCACGAAATCTCGGGACCGCCGTTACACCTGACGTTGCTCGCACAAAACGCCGCCGATCCGGTCGAGGGGCCTGTGCCGCAATCGGCGCTCCTGAGCGGCGGCGTCCCGCATGCGCGCGGGAAATACCAGATTCCGGAATTTTTCTTCCCCTATTATGGGTATGACGCCGGCGGCGACGACCTGGAAGTTTCGATCGGTCAGATTCCGCTGCCCAATCTGCTTCAAGGTCAAGCGCTCTCCGGCGATTACGGCGTACTGCAGCAGGTCACGATCCAGATGACCAATCATTCGGCCAACGCGCGCGACGTCGCGCTCTACGCCAACCCGCGCGGCGGCCGGGCGACGGGGACATTCCTGATCGACGGGGTCCTCGTGCAAGCGCACGCGCTGCCCGCGTTCAGCCACTACAAACTGCGCCAGTATACGATCCCGGCGCGCAGCTTCATCCGCACCGAGATCGTCACCATGCCCGAGGGTGGCTCGTCGTACCCGCTGCGGTTGATCGTCGGGCCCGACGACGGCAGCGCACCGCCGGGCGCCCCCGACTCGCTCGTCTACTAGCCTTCGCTTATTCGCGCGCCAGCGCGGCGCGATACATCTCGGCGATTGCCGCGGCGCTCGACGCCCACGAGAAGCGGGCGATCGCGCCGGGTCGCACCGCACGGGCGTGCCGTTCCGCGGCGTCGCGGTCGGCGAGGAGCTCGCGCAGCGCCTGCGCCCACGCGCCGACGTCGTCGGGCTCGAGGAGCGACGCGTCGCCGGCGACGACTTCGGGCAGCGACGACGAGCGCGCAGCGAGCAGCGGAACGCCACCGCACAACGCCTGCGCTGCGGCGTAGCCGAAGCCCTCATAGCGCGACGGCACCACGACGACCGTGGCCCGCGCGTAGAGATCGAGCAGTCCGTCGCGTCCGACGTAACCGCGAAACTCGATCCGCTCGGCGACGCCCGCGTCGCGCGCGATGCGCAGACAATCTTCGCGATACGGCGTCGCCGGACCGACGGCGACGAGCCGCAAACCGGGCACGAGCGCCAGCGCGCGAAGCGCTACCTCGAGGTTCTTGCGCCGTTCGATCGTTCCGACGGCGAGTGCAAATGCCGCCGCGTCCGGCTTCCGTTCGAGTGACGCGACGTCGGAGGCGACGCCCGGAGAGACGACGGCGACGCGACCCGCCTCGAAACCGCCGAGCGACAGGAGTTCGTCGCGCGAGAAAGCCGAATCGACGGCGATGCGCCGAGCGCGGCGATAACGCGACAGCTGGAACGCGCCGAAATACACGCGCGCATACGCTCGCGCGTGCCGCTGAACGCGAAGCCACGCGATGTCGTGGACCGTCGCAACCAGCGGGGTCGCGACGAAGAACGGTAGCGTCCCTGCGGCGCAATGCAACAGGTCTGCTCGAGCGCGCCGGGCCGCCAACGGAAGCAGCACTTGATCCCACACGACGCGGCGGTCGAAGCGCCATGGATCGAACGCCGGCGCGTCGAGCGGGACGACCTCGAGATCGCCGCGAGCGCGCAGGGCCGGGATCAGTCCGGCGAGATACTCGCCGATCCCGGTCGCGCTTCCGCGCGCCAGCTGCGCATCGATCGCGACCCGCACCGTTTGAAAAGCCTACTTGATCTCGGAGGCGAGACGGCGAACCGCCGGCGCCGAGGCGTTCATCTTCTGCGCCTCGGCGAGATATGCGTGCGCTTGAGCGAGGCGGCCCCGCCGATAGGCGGCGTCACCGAGACCAGCGACCGCGTCGACACTGGTCGGATCGACGTCGCGCGCGCGTTCGAAATACCGCTCCGCGCGATCGAGGCCGCCGAGATTGAGCTCTTGATTTCCGGTAGCGATGAGATACCGCTCCGCGAAAGGCGCGAGCGCGACCGCCGACTCATAGGCTTCCAGCGAGCGCTGTTGATACGGTCTGCGCCGAGCGATCGGCAGCGTGTAGGCATAACTTTGTTCGAGCAATCCGAGGCCATAATACGCTTCCGGGAGCGCGCCGGACGCGGTCCGATCGCCGCGCAGCCGCTCGACCGTCGCCTGTTGCAAGCGCAGTGCAGCACCCACGTCGCCGCCGCGCTCGACCGTGGCGATGTGCCGCTCGAGATCGTCGACGGCGCCCGCTTCCAGGAAGGCCCGCACCGCCGCCTCGTTGTCGCCGCGCCGCTCGGCGAGCATCCCGTTCAGTTCGGCGCGATCGCGCGACGGCGGCAGCACCGCGATCTGACGCGCCGCCGTCTCGACGTCGCCGCGCGCGAGCGCTTCACGTGCGAACACGATCCGCAACGCCGCCGGGAGGGGGATGCGTGGATCGAGCGTGTCGACCCGCGCCGCCGCGTCCGCCGGAACCAGGCGCACCCACGAGCCGGGCTGCGCCGCGTCGCGCAGCGCAAGCGTCGAGAGCACCTGCACCGCACCCAAGACCAGCGCGACGACGGCAATGACGGCGATCAGCCATGGACGCATCCGAACGTCTTAGGGAGCCGTGAGCGAGGCCCCTCGCCACGCATCCCAAGGCAGCTCGAATAAAGAAAAAAGAAGGCGCGGCATCTCTGCCGCGCCTTCCCGCTTTGGGACTTCGAACTTCTTCTAGAAGCGAACTGTGAAGAAGATGTCCTGTCTGTTCTGGTACAGGTTGAAGTTCGGGATCACGTCGTCCGTGTACTTGTACACGCGTCCTTGGAACGCGATCGAAGAGTTGGTCTTCGGGATGTTGTACGTGACCGTACCCGTGTAGAAGTCCTTCTTCTCGGAGATGTTCTGCGTCAGGGTCGTTCCGTACGAACCGCCGTACCGTTGCGACGAGTAGGTCGCCGCGAGGTTGACGTTGGTCGTCACCGGAATCGCGAGCGCTGCGTTATACGCGTAGCGCCGCATGTTGATGAAGTTCGGGTAGAACGTAACCTGGCTTCCGCCCAGGAACCCGGTCGCCGCTGCGACCGAGCCGAGATCGAAGGCCTGCGTTCCCGGATTGGTCGGATAGTACTGGAACCCGTTCATGTCGGGACGCTTGAGCGTCTCGTACGTTCCGGAGACGCTCCCCGTGACGGTCTGACCGAACGCAGGGACGTTGAACTGCGTACCCAGCGTGTAGTTATCCCACTTGAGCGTCACGCTCGACGCGTAGGCCGGACCGTACAGCATATTCCCGACCGAGTTGGGACGCAGCTCCTCGAGGTGCTGGTACTGGGCCCGCGTGTTGAAGGTCACGTCGCCGATGCGAATCGGGACGTTGATGTTGGCCGTCGGTCCACGCGAGTTGGGCGTAAAGGCCGAGAAGAACGTCGGACCGCTCCCCTTGAGCGGGTTGAACACCGGGAAGAGGAACGTTAGCGCCGGGTTGACGGAGGTGTGCGGGTTGGCCAAAGCCGCCGCGCCGCCCGCCGTTACGAACTGCGTGTCAAACTGGGTGTTGATGCCCAGGTTGTTTCCGAAGCCGTAGAAGTCCGGGAAATACGTCCCTTTATAGAAGGCGAACAGCGCCGGCGGGTTGCCGTAGTACTTGAACGGCGCGCCGTCGAGGAAGTCCGGACCGATGCTCTGATACTGAGCGGACATCTGGATCTTCGCGATCGTCAAGCGGAGGCCGATGACGCCGCCGGTGTCGCCGACCGCGGCGACGTTGCGATAGTCCGGCGTGAACTTGCTGCTGGCCGCTTCGCCGAAGATCACCGGACCCGAACCCTTGCCGCTGATCTCGACCGGAAGCGGCAGCGCGAAGTCGACCCCGAACACGGTGTCGCTGACCAGCGGTTCACCGAGCGTGCCCGCCGCGTTGATGAAGGTCACGTCGCCGGTGACTTGCGTGTCGTCGAAGTCGTAGATGCGGTTGAAGGTCGCGCCGATCTCGAGCCCCGCCCAGCCCTTGAACTTCTGGTTCAAGCGCGCGTTGATCATGTAGCGCTGCAGGTTGGTGTTGTTCGAGACGGTGACGCCGCGATAGGTGATGGAGACCTGCGAACCGGCCCCGATCGGCGTGCCGAAGACGACCGCGTTGTACGCTTCGTCGTAGCTGATGACCGGCAGCGGGTTCGCGGGGCCGCCGGTGAGGATACCGGCGTTGTTGTACGTCGAGCCGTTGTAGAACGAGACGTACACGGAGCCAAGGATCGCCTTCTGCGTGAGGAAGACTTGGGTCAGCCCACCGGTGCCGGAGTTGAACGTATCGGTCCGCAGCGCTTGAGCCGCGCCCGCTTGGACATAGCCGGCCTGCGGCGCGACGATCGGGAAGAGGTAGGTCGAGCAGCCGAAGGGGCAGACGCTCGGATCGGCGTTGGCGGTCTGAGTGTTGATCATCGTCTGATCCATGCGCGTGATCGAGCCGAAGAACGAGGTCGAGCCGACGTTCTGTTCGCCGATCGTCCCGCTGATGGCCGCGCC
>Ga0209332_1000112_pt1 | contig 20878 bp, 17 predicted proteins | sample BlaSpr_A8_OM3_M1_FD_187974 | JGI IMG/M metagenome (GOLD analysis project Ga0209332, IMG submission 187974) | Forest soil microbial communities from Thunder Bay, Ontario, Canada - Black Spruce, Ontario site 2_A8_OM3_M1 (SPAdes) (version 2) | ecosystem: Environmental > Terrestrial > Soil > Boreal...
GAGGCTTAGACTTCGGAGAATTTCAATGAGCGATCAACGTGGTTTCGTCTCAGCCGACCAGTTTCATCCCGATCCGTACACACAATCTCGGACCGCGGAGCGTACTCTAAACTCAGCCATCCTCCATGCTGAGATCACCCGAAGCTACGAAGAATATCTTGAGGTGTTCGACGCATTTTATGCGGACGACATCGAGGCAAGCAGCGAAACAATAAAGGAACCGCTTCGCGGAAAGGAGAGAGTGCGCTCACTTCTTTTCAGCTTCCTCGCTCCCCTTCATGCAATGGCCGAGGTCGGTGGTGTGTCGATATCCATTCGGGAAACGGCGATTCCTGGAGATGCTATCGACGAGACCCATTCTGCGTGGACACTGGAGTTGGTCGGGGTGTCCGGAAAAATCTGCACTGTGAGCTGGCGCATCTTACGGAAATGGAACGAATCGCGTGTAGTGCTGGAGCATCATTACGACCACCAGCAAAGCGGTGAGCCCCTGACCCACGATGACCTCAGGTTCGATACGCCTGAAGCTGAATTAGGCTTTCAAACGCCCTGGTAAACGTACTGGGGGCTGTTACCGAAACCAGACGCGGGCATTTGAAAATGGGTAGTTCCTCTCACTGGTCGCATATCAAATGCGACCTGGGACCGGTCGGTCTCATCCAACTAGTTGTGTCGCGAGGCCAGCGACCATATGATCGCTGAATTGGCATTGCTGGGAGCACGACGTGCGCAAAGGCGAGCAGACGCGGCAAGAAATCATTCGTAAGGCGGCCCCGATCTTCAATCAAAAAGGATACGACGGCGCTGCGCTTTCCGATCTCATGCGAGCGACCGGGTTAGAAAAGGGTGGAATCTACCGGCATTTTGGAAGCAAGCAAGAGCTTGCGGGGGACGCCTTCGACCACGCTTGGAAAATCGCAATAGATACGCGCTTCGAAGGCACAGAGCAGATTCCGAATACGGTTGACCGCCTCAAACAAATCGTGCGGAACTTTCGGGACCGGCGCACCGGGCTTGTTCCGGGAGGCTGCCCGCTGCTGAACACGGCCATCGATTGCGACGATGGCAATCCCCGGTTGCGGGCGAAAGCCCGCCAGGCTCTCAGTTCTTGGCTTGATCGTATGCAGTCAATTGCCGAGGATGGGCAACGACGAGGCGAGGTCCGTTCCGATGTCGATTCGGCAAAATTGGCCACCCTAATTGCCAGCACCCTTGAAGGCAGCGGGATGGTGAGTCGTCTGCAGCGTAATAAAGAGCCTCTTGATCTCGCCTGTCGTCATTTGGAGGAATACCTCGAAACCAAAGTTCGTGCGCGGAAATCGAAGGCCGGAGCCGACAAGTCATGAGTGCTCAAGAAATTCCATCGCAACCGGACTTTAGGGAACGAGCGAAAACGAACGACGTTCCAATCGCGCGTCTGATTGGATTTGAGGCGAAAGACATTGCGGACGGACGGGCGACGATCGTCTTGGCGGCCGGACCACAGCATGCAAATCCCATGGGAACGTTGCACGGAGGAATTCTATGCGACATTGCTGATGCCGCGATGGGCATGGCGTTTGCAAGTACTCTCGCTCCGGACGAATCCTTCACTACGGTTGAACTGAAAATCAATTTCTTCCGCCCGGTCTGGCAAGCACAACTCAGAGCGGAAGGAACGGTCGTGCGGCGGGGCGGCACGATCGGCTACGTAGAGTGCATCATAACCGACGAGAAGAACCGATTGGTCGCGAAAGCGGCTTCCACTTGTATGGTCCTTCACGGCCAAAAGGCCGCAGGACGGTGATGCAATGAGCCCACAACCTGGTCGGAGCGAGTCCGCAACACCGAACGCTGCGATTTCGATATTGTGGCACGCGAACTATCCTCAACCGCTGCTAATGGAGCGTTTTGGAGCAACGGAAAACGGACTGAGGGGCGTTAAACGATTGGAAAATATGGTAGGCACGAGGAGACTCGAACTCCTGACCTCTACCGTGTCAAGGTAGCGCTCTAACCAACTGAGCTACGCGCCTACAATTGTTCAAGTGCAGCAACTGGCGTTGCTGGCTGGCGATTTGGCGCCAGATAGGATTTTAGCACGCTGTCTATTCGTCCGCATCACGATGCGCGGGCTCTTCACGCATTCCTGTCAGCTTCACATTCCCGGAAATTTCATTCCCGCCATTCGCCGGGCGAAACTTGGCTTGCCCATTTGCTTGAACATTTTTCTCATCTGGGCATACTGGCGGAGAAGGTTGTTAACTTCTTGCACGCTCGTACCGGAGCCGCGGGCGATGCGTTTGCGGCGGCTGCCGTTGATGGCTTCGTGATGGTTGCGTTCGTATCCAGTCATGGAATTAATGATTGCTTCGACTCGGTTGATCTGTTTTTCGTCGACTTTGTCAGCGGCTTTTTGCAATCCGGAAAAGGCGCCAACACTGGGTAACATACCAATCAGACTCTGCAACGAGCCCATTTTGCGTACCTGACGCAATTGGTCGCGAAAATCTTCGAGCGAAAAGCCATCGCCGCTAAACGCCTTGCTGGCAAGTTCGCTGGCTTTCTTCTTGTCGATTTGCGATTCGGCTTTTTCGATAAGGGAGAGAATGTCGCCCATGCCAAGAATGCGCGAGACAATGCGGTCCGGATGGAAAGGCTCGAGGGCATCATATTTTTCACCGATACCGATGAACTTGATCGGCTGCCCGGTGACTTGACGAATTGACAGCGCCGCGCCGCCGCGAGCATCGCCATCCATCTTGGTAAGTACGACGCCAGTAAGCGTGAGCTTCTTGTGAAATTCGTCGGCCGACTTCACCGCGTCCTGTCCAGTCATGGAATCGGCGACAAACAAAATTTCCTGCGGATTGAGGAGGCGTTTGAGCGACTGCATTTCCTCCATAAGCTGGTCGTCAATGTGCAGACGGCCCGCGGTGTCGACGATCAGCACGTCGCATCCGGAGTTGATTGCTTCGCGTCGCGCCTCTTTGGCCAGCCGTTCGACGGTAGCGGTATTGGATTCGCCGACCACGCCTTCATAAATGTTGGCCTTGATCGCCGCCGCAACAACTCTTAATTGCTCGCGCGCCGCTGGACGGTAAACGTCCACCGAAACTAGCAGGGGGCGATGTCCACCATTTTTGAGCCAATTGGCTAATTTGCCCGAGGTCGTAGTTTTGCCGGAGCCCTGCAGTCCGGCCATAAGCACAACCGTTGGAGGTTGCGATGCGAACTTTAATTTAGCCGTGTCTTGGCCTAAAGTTGCGACCAATTCGTCGCGCACAATCTTAATTACTTGTTCGCCCGGAGAAAGCGCAGTCAGCACTTCCTGACCAACCGCCTTGGCCTGGATGCGGTCGATTAGATCTTTAACCACTTTAAAGTTGACGTCGGCCTCGAGCAGCGCTAGACGAATTTGTTTCAGCGCCTCTGAGATGTTCTCTTCGGTAAGGACCGCCTGCCCCCGGAGAGATTTAAAAGCTCGTTGGAGTTTTTCCTGAAGATTTTCAAACATAAGCGTAAGAGGCTATTTTAGCAGTTGGCTGGAGTCGTCAGCATCGGAAGGCAGGTAGTGTCGCCATTTATCATCTGCAAATTATCTGCACTTTATCCGTATCATTCTCAGCGACCTCATCGGCGACCTTGGCGTACGCGAGAAAATTATGCCCCATATACTTCTTTCGCAGCTACAACCGTATTGCAGTGAATCGTTACTGTGTCTTCAACTTTCTGCGCATAGCCCCCAGCGAACGTCACCATCACCGGTATTCCTTTGGCCCTGGCAACTCGGAAGACGAGTTCATCGCGTTTCTTCAGTCCTTCTATCGTCAGCGACAAGCCGCCCAGCTGGTCTTCGCGATAGGGATCGGCTCCCGCGAGGTAACAGATCAATTCCGGCTTGAAGTGGCGCAGGCCTGAGCTCAACGCGTTGTCGAGCCATGCAAGGTAGTCGTCATCTCCGATTTCATCGGGCAGATCAATGTCGATCGAAGATGGTGGCTTCCACAGCGGATAATTATTTTCCTGGTGGAGCGAGATGGTGAAAACATCGCCAGCCTGTCCGCTGTGCATCCTTGTCTTGACCGGGCTCTTCACCGGATGTAAAGGATTTATCGGCGTGTTGGGTAGTGACGGCAGGGGCTCGCTGGTCGTCCGGCTGCCAGCGAAAATTGCGGCCGTGCCGTTGCCTTGATGGACATCACAATCGACAGTCATCGCAGATCGAATCTTGTTGTCACGCTGCATTCGCCGTATGGCAATGGCAACGTCGTTGATCATGCAGAAGCCTTCGCCATGGTCGGGAAATGCGTGATGAAAGCCGCCGCCGATGCTAAAAGCAACGCCATCGTTGAGCGCATAATCGGCGGCTAGAATTGAACCTCCGGCGGCGAGCCAGAATGCGCGCACCAATTCGTGGGAGTATGGCACTTCGAGTTCTAACTGCTCGCGTCCGCTAAGCGTTCCAGTTTTCAGTTTCTCGACATATTGCGGAGTATGCACGAGCAGGACGTCTTGATCTGTTGCTGGACGCGGGGTTACGAAATCTGAAGGCGCTGCAACTCCGGTTGCTAAGAGGCGATCATGAATGCACCTGTATTTTTCGGCGGGAAAAACGTGTGAGCCGATGGGCAAGAAATAATCGTCACTGTAAATGAGTTTAAATGGAAGCATGTAGCACGACGGCGTTCGATTCTGGACTCGCAGACACCGAAAACGTCACATGATACTCGGGTTACACAATTTCCGCAGTGACAAATCGCGGTGGGCGATGTGTTCTCTGCGTCCTTGTGTAGTGAAGAATTCTAAACTGTTAGACTTACCTAGTTGCCTGCTAAAAAGAAATCATCGCCAGCGAGTGTCGCGCCCATGCCCGGGCCAGAGCCTGTTTCCGGGCTTTCGAAGGATTCGAATCGCATTTTCCTCATTGATACGATGTCCTTCATTTTCCGCGCCTATCATGCGATGGCGCGTCAACGTCCCATGTCAACCAAGACTGGAGTTCCGACGGCGGCGACTTTCGTTTTTGTCAACATGCTGCGCAAATTGCGCGATGATTTTGCGCCCAAATACCTGGCAGCGGTGTTTGACGTGGGCGCGCCCACGTTTCGCAATCAGCAGGCTGAAGCGATCACAACAATACGCAAGTTCGATATCAAGACGCAGACCTTTAAAGAGTCGCAATACGGCGGGTACAAGGCGAACCGGGCCGAGATGCCTGGCGACCTGGCGCAGCAGATTCCCTACATCCGGCGTGCGCTTGAAGGATACCGGATTCCGATTTTGCAGCTCGAAGGCTACGAGGCCGACGATGTCATCGGAACGCTGGCACGAAAGGCTACTGCTGAATCTTATTCCGTGTATGTTGTGTCGAGCGACAAGGACATGCTGCAGTTGGTGAATGAAAATGTGTGCGTACTGAATCCGCCTAAGGATAATCTGATTTGCGACGCGGCAAAAGTTGAAGAGATCTTAGGCGTGCCGCCGTCTCATGTCGTGGATGTCATGGCCCTCCGAGGCGATTCGATCGATAACATTCCGGGGGCTCCGGGCATTGGCGATAAGGGATCAGTTGAGTTGATTCGGCGGTTTGGCAGCGTGGAGCAAGCGCTCGATCGTGCAGCCGAGGTGGAGAAAAAAACATATAGGGAGTCGCTGCAAAACAATCGCGACAACATTCTCTACAGCAAGCAATTGGTGACGATTGATACAGACGTGGCGGTAGAGTTCGATGTTGCTGCGATGAAAGTAGGCGAGCCGGACGTTGGCGTGTTGCGCGCCTTATTCGCGGAGCTGGAATTTACAACACTCTTGAAAGAGTTGCTTCCAGTAACGGAGGTGAAGGATGGTGATTACCGCGAGATCAAATCGATCGCAGAACTTGATGATTATTTGAAAGACTCTGCCGAAAACTCGCCACTGGCGGTGGCAATCGAGCCTGAGCAGGGCGAGACGATGAAAGAGGAGGGCGCTTCTGAGGAAGAAGAAACGCAACCGACTCAATCGGGGTTTCTCGCGCTGGAGCCTCCGGATGTTGATTCTGTGGATGGCGATTTGTACAAACCTCCTGTGAAAAAGGGGAAGGGACTTGCGATTTCGAATGCTCCTGGTTCGGGAGCAATAGTTGCGATGGAGAATGAGGCTCTCGCCAATCGCTTGAAAAGTGTGCTCGAACACGTCGGGGTGCCGAAAGCGATCCATGATCTGAAGTCTGCGTTGCGCCAGTTCTCGGAACAAGGAATCACGCTTGCTGGAGTGAACCATGATTCGATGTTGTATTCATATCTGCTCGATCCGACGTACTCTTCGCACGCCTTGCCCGAGGTTGCATTGCGAAGATTGAATCTAAAGCTGAGTGGCAACCTGGCAGAGGCGGCGGACGTGACTGGAAGACTGGCAGCCTCGCTTCGAAAAGAAATCGACGATAGCGGGCTGACATCAGTATATGAGGAGATTGACAAGCCTTTGGTGACGGTGCTGGCTCGTATGGAAGATGCGGGCGTAAAGATTGACTTGGCGGCGCTGGAGCACTTGTCAACGAAGCTGCAGCGCGATGCTGCAGCTAAGGCGCGCGACATTTATGAGCGCTGCGGCGTGGAATTCAATATTAACTCGCCAAAGCAATTGGGAGATGTGCTCTTCAACAAACTTGCGCTGCCAATACCCGTAAAATACGGCAAGGGTAAAAAGATATCGACGGCGGTGGACGTGTTGGAAGGTTTGGCGGCCGAGCACGAAGTGCCGAAACTGGTTCTCGACTATCGGCAACTGACGAAACTGAAGTCGACGTATGTAGATGCGCTGCCGGCGCTGATTCGGAGCCACAGTGGCCGCGTGCATACCACTTTTGGCCAGACTGGAACCGCGACCGGCCGGCTGTCTTCGGCGAATCCGAACCTGCAAAATATTCCGATACGCACCGAACTCGGTCGAGAAATTCGCGCCGCATTTATTGCCGAACCAGGACATGTACTGCTGGCAGCGGATTATTCGCAGATTGAACTTCGACTGCTCGCGCATTTTTCCAAAGATAAATTGTTAGTGGAAGCATTTCGCCGTGGCGATGATATTCATACTCTGACCGCGGCGCAGGTTTTTGGTGTGCCCCCGCTGATGGTTACTTCCGATGACCGGCGCAAGGCGAAGGCGGTGAACTTCGGGATCGTTTACGGTCTGTCGCCATTTGGACTTTCGCAACAGTTGGGTATCGAGCCGAGCGAAGCAAGAAAATTTATTGATGCATATTTTGAAAAATATTCGGGTGTGCGTACTTTTATTGATGCCACGCTTGCCAAGGTGCGTCGCGACCAGAATGTAAAAACCCTCTTTGGTCGAATCCGGCCGATTCCTGACATTAACAGCAAGAACGCCACCCAACGGGGGTTTGCGGAGCGCACCGCCGTGAATACTCCGCTGCAGGGAACGGCGGCTGATCTCATTAAGCTGGCCATGATTCGTATTGATGCTGAAATTCGCGAGCGCAACCTCAAATCGCGAATGACTCTGCAGGTTCATGACGAACTAGTGTTCGAAGTGCCGAACGAGGAAGTGGACGCAATGAGATCGCTGGTGCGAGAGCACATGGAAAAAGCGTACAGGCTGGACGTCCCACTGTTGGTGGAAGTCGGCATGGGCTTAAACTGGCGCGACATGGAGTAGCACGCCGCGTTACACTCATCGAAGTTCATTGCCCAAATGCTGTAAAAAGTTATTTTGTGGATGTCACCCGGAGAATTTTGGTTATACTTCCGGAAGTGTTTTGTCGAGCCTTGTCGTCGCGCCATTCCAGCCGCATGGTTAGGATTTCGTATTTTGCGGAGGAAGCCTGATGAGTGCTGCCCCATTGCCGTCGCCAGAAGCAACTTTCCGGCGCATTTTTCCTCGGCATCCTATCGGCGTCGCCATCGACGTGATTGCCTTACGATCCGGGGTCCCCGAAAATTTGCCCGGTCGCTGCATTGACATTAGCGAATCCGGCTTGGGCGCCGTCCTCGCAGGCGAACTTCTGCCTGATCAACCCGTGGCGATTGAACTGCGCCTTCCGCATATGGCAGTGCCGCTTCGCGCCCGTGCTCTGATTCGTTATCAATTTCGACTGCGTTGCGGACTTGAACTCGTAGGCCTGACACGAGATCAGCGGGACATGATTCGCTACTGGCTTTACCGCTCCACGCTAGATGCGCGGGATATAAAAATCCCTCCAATGGGAGAAAAAGAAAGCAAGCAAGAAGAGATTGCCGATACGAAGGAGCAAGAAGCGACAACGAACTTTGAAGCTACTGGTGGCATAAACCTTGATGCGAGAAGAAAGCTGAGAATTCACCTGAATCGTCGTGCATCGTATGTGCTCTGCTTATGCATTCTCACTGTGGCTGTTTTGGGATGGTGGCAGTGGCAGCGATCATGGCACGAACTGGAAGCGCACGCAGCGGCGGTTGAGTCGCGCTCGCGAGTGTCCGCTGAAACTATGGGAGTGCGAATCGTTTCGAAGGTGGACCCAATCTATCCTGAGGCCGCCCGGAAGGCGGGAACTGAAGGAGTGGTGGTGCTGAATGCTGTAATTGCGCCGGATGGCACTGTCAAAAAATTGCGCCCGGTATCTGGGCCCGATGTTCTTGTGCAGTCAGCGACGACTGCGGTGGGCTCATGGAAATTTGAGCCTTACCTTGCCAGCGGCAAAGCAATTGAAGTAGAAACTACGATAGCAGTCGAATTTCGGCTAAATTAGCTTAGTCGAATTTTTCCGCCTCATGGAAGGGCACACCGCGCTGGTCTTTGTCAGAGACCACGGCGCCAGAGACCACGGCGGACGCCTCCGGCCCACTATCGATTTGCCAGGCAATTTTTAAAGCGGGATCATTCCAAGCCACGGTGCGTTCATATTCAGGAGCATAAAAGTCTGTCGCCTTGTACAACACGTGAGCGTTTTGCGACAGGACCCTGAAGCCATGAGCGAATCCGTGCGGTACCCATAACATCAGTTTATTTTCAGCGGAGAGAATGAAGGATTCCCATTTTCCGAAAGTAGGGGAACTTCGACGAAGATCAAGGGCAACGTCGAGAATTTCTCCAGTGATGGCGCGCACCAGTTTCCCTTGCGGCTGTTGAATCTGGTAGTGCAATCCTCGGACGACATTGTTTTCAGAATAGGAATGATTATCTTGTACGAAAGGCTCGGTGATGCCAATTTCCGCAAAGTTGCGCTGGTTGTAGCTCTCCAGGAAAAAGCCGCGGTCGTCGCCGAATACACGAGGCTCAAGTAACAGAACTCCTGGCAGACTCGTTTCTAATTTTTTCATAGCCATCAAGGAACGTTCAACAGATCATAAAATTCAGAAGATATTTAGAAGACGCGCTCTTGCAGCAATTGCAGCAAGTAAGCGCCGTAGGCGTTGTTGCGCATGGATTGCGCCAGCGTTTCCAATTGCTCGGCGCTGATGTAACCGTATCGAAATGCGATCTCCTCCGGACAAGCGACCATCAGGCCCTGGCGTTTTTGCAGCGTCTGAATAAATAAAGATGCTTCTGTTAAAGCGTCGTGCGTCCCCGTATCCAGCCAAGCCGTGCCTCGCCCCATCACGCAGACGTTCAGTTCATTGCGCCCGAGATAAACCCGGTTGACGTCGGTAATTTCCAGTTCGCCTCGTTTCGAAGGTTTCAGGTTCTCCGCAATCTCCACCACCTGATGATCATAAAAATAAAGTCCAGTGACCGCATAGCGCGATTTCGGTTGCTTCGGCTTCTCCTCGATGCTAAGTGCCTTACCCTGAGGATCAAACTCGACGACTCCATAGCGCTCCGGATCGTGAACAGGATATGCGAACACTCGCGCACCCGTCATTTGCATCGTGGCATTGCGCAATTCCTTGACGAAGTCATGCCCATGAAAGATATTGTCACCAAGCACAAGCGCGCAATTGCTGGAGCCAATAAACTCTTTGCCAATTAAAAATGCCTGCGCGATTCCTTCAGGCTTCGGTTGCTGCTCGTAGCGAATTCGAATACCGTAACGAGATCCATCGCCGAGTAAGTGCTGAAAACGGGGCAAATCTTCGGGCGTCGAGATAAGCAGAATGTCGCGGACGCCCGCGAGCATCAATGTAGAGAGCGGATAGTACACCATCGGCTTGTCGTAAACCGGCAGCAAGCTCTTCGGAAGCACCTGCGTGACTGGGTAGAGGCGCGTACCCGATCCGCCAGCAAGAATAATGCCTTTGTAATTTGATTCGGCTGTCGTGGCCATTAAGAATTTGTCTCAGCGTTCCGTAGCGTAATGCCTATCCATCCACTGACGATAACTACCGCTGGTAACATCTAATACCCAATCTTCGTGTTCAAGATACCAGAGCACGGTCTTGCGAATTCCACTTTCAAATGTTTCCACGGGGTGCCAGCTCAGTTCGCGCTCAATCTTCCGCGTGTCCATAGCGTAGCGCCGATCATGTCCGGGGCGGTCTTTGACGAAACTAACAAGTTTGCTGTGCGGAATTACCGAGTCATTAGGCCGCAGTGCGTCGAGTATGTCGCATATGGAAGCGATAATATCCAAATTTCTTCTTTCACTGCGGCCGCCAATGTTGTAAGTGTCTCCTACTTTCCCCTTTGCCATAACGGCGCGGATCGCGCGACAGTGATCTTCCACATAGAGCCAGTCGCGAACGTTTTGCCCGTCACCATAAACGGGCAGCAACTTTCCGCCGCATGCGTTCAGAATCATTAGAGGAATAAGCTTTTCCGGAAATTGGTAGGGTCCGTAGTTATTGGAGCAGTTAGTGGTGAGGACGGGAAGATTGTAAGTATGGTGGTAAGCGCGCACCAGGTGATCGGATGCCGCTTTGGAGGCGGAGTACGGGCTGTTGGGCGCGTAAGGAGTACTCTCGCTGAAGGCCGGGTCGCTTGCGTCCAGCGATCCGTAGACTTCATCGGTGGAGACATGCAGAAAACGAAACGCGCCGCGATCGGATTCAGTTAGCCCGGACCAATAAGTCCGAGTCTCCTCCAGTAAGTGAAAAGTACCGTTAACATTCGTGCGAATGAAATCGTCGGGGCCGTGGATAGAGCGGTCGACGTGGCTCTCGGCTGCAAAGTGAACTATGGCGCGCGGCTGTTCGCGCTGTAGAAGACTACGCAAAAAATCGCGATCAACAATATCGCCTTGCTCAAAACGATATTGCGGATGGTGCTCTACCGCGCGCAGGTTATTTAGATTACCCGCATAGGTTAGTTTGTCGAGGTTGAGGACACGGGATGGTTCTGAAGCGATCCACTGGAGAACAAAATTCGAGCCAATGAACCCCGCGCCGCCGGTGACCAGAATGAGATCCTGCATTCAGATGGACGCGGCAATCGAGCCGCATTTTTCGATTCTATCCTTAATTGAACCCGAGCGCGAAGTCCCTGCTCATATCCTTTAGAGCACGGCTCTTAGGCAGGTACCGGCTGACTCCGAGTTACCGTTTCGGCGTCAAACACCGTTGCCAGGCCATGAATCACGGATGCCAAGCGGACTGCCGCAAGAATCGATTCCTCGGTCAGGCCTTTATCTCGAAGGATTTTCTCGTGAGAGTCGACACAAAGCCCGCACCCGTTGATTGCCGAGACGGCGGTACACCACAATTCGAAATCGGCTGTATCAACTCCGTGAGAACGGAGAACGTTCATGCGCAAGCGCGCGGGCAGCGTCGCATACTTCGGATTTTGTGAAAGGTGTTGGAAGCGGTAATAGATATTATTCATGCCCATCACTGCGGCCGCACTCTTCGCCGCGTCCAAGGCTTGCGATGACAGGTGAGAAGCCGCTTCCGCGAATATGGCTTCGATGAGTTGCGGATTGCGAGACGCGAATGCCGATGCGACCGCAGTTCCCCAGATCTGCTGCTCATTCAGTTCCTGCTGCAGCAGCAGCGTGGACAGATTCAATTTCAAATCTTTAGCGTACGCCGGCACGCTATCGAGAAGTTCATTCAGAGTCATGGGTCACATCCTTTATTTATTAAAGCGAAGATCGCGCCGGGCCGTTCGTCACAAGTCCTTCTAACGTCGGGCCCGGCTCGCCTAAAATCGACCGCAGATTATCCAACCAATGTTTCTTCGCCCTTCTTCCAATTGCATGGGCAAAGTTCGTCGGTCTGCAACGCATCAAGCACGCGTAAAACTTCCTGCGGGTTCCGGCCTACGGAAAGATCATTCACCATCACAAAGCGGATGACACCCTGTGGATCGACGATGAAGGTTGCGCGCTGAGCGACTCCAGCTTTCAGATCAAGAATGCCTAGCGATTCGCAGAGGTCCCGTCTGATGTCCGACAGCATTGGGAAAGGCAGATTGCGCAGGTCTTCGTGGTGAACTCGCCACGCGCGATGTACGAATTCAGAATCCGTGCTGCCGCCGAGAATCTGCGCGTCACGATCCAAAAACTCTTTGTTCAATTTGCCGAATGCAGCAATTTCGGTTGGGCAAACGAAAGTGAAATCCTTAGGCCAGAAAAAATAAATTTTCCATTTGTCCGCATAGTCCTGGTCAGTGATAGTTGTGAATGCCTTGTCGCTGTTATCAGTGCTGACGGTGGCCGTCAGCGAGTATGAAGGAAATTGTTCGCCCACAGTTAACATTATGTTCTCCTTAGTTCTTAATCTGAATTGTTCGTTTCGTGATGTTCGTATCGTGTATTACTTAAAACCAACTTTTCTAATGACTGAGGCGGATGCTTCGAGCAGAACTCTCCCTCGCGATCAAAACCCCTGTTTATGCTTCTCGAGACTTCACTGAAGCTCGTGTGGGAGCCTTACTGGCCTCCGGAGGGGACGTCGAAGCTTCCCTCGTTAATACCGACAAAAGTGAGAAACGTCTCTGATCGGACTCACTACTACGGGTGCGTCGAGGCGCCACGTGGGCGGCGCAATCGAACTCCGAAAGATTAAATCCGGATCAAGCGGCTGCTTTGTCTATTTATCTAGATTGAGTTAATTATATCGGGGATGCAGATTCTTTCGGCGATGACACCGACAGCGCAGGTGATAGATTTCCTGCAATCGTCGGATTTGCGGACGCCGATGTGCTGAATGTTCCAGGCAAAACTGGAACCGGACTGATTTGAACGAGTTCCGCGGGCGGACTCGTGACGTTGCGGTTCGAGCTCATGTCCCAGCCGAGCAAGTCGCAATAGGTCTTCTCGATAGAAAGGGCAATGTCCGGCCAACTATACTCATGCCGAATCCGGTCCTTTTCCAAAGCTGATGATTGACGGCGAAGCTCAGGATTCCGAAGAAGCAAGTCAAGCATGCGCTCCAAATCCGCCTGATCGCCTCGCCGGAAAGTGAACCCCGAACCCTTGAGGACTTCGTTATTCTCGGGAATGTCGCTCGTCAAAACGCATACTTCCGCCGCCATAGCGTCTAACAACGCGAGTGACATGCCTTCGACGACAGAGGGGAGCACAAAGAGCGCCGCATTCGACAAAAGTTCGTCGAGATCATTTCCAGAAATCCAGGGAAGGAAGCGAACCCACTCTGATTCTCGACGCCGCAAGTTATCGACATACGGATCGGAATAACTTGATCCTCCGGCGAGAACTAACTTCATTCCGGCGGGAAGGCCTCCGAGGGCGCGCAGATTTTCAAAAGCGTCAATCAAGAGATGGCAGTTTTTTTCGGGTGAAAACCGGCCGAGAAAAAGCACGTAACCGTCTGTCGTCAACCCCCAATCCAGTAGTTGACGCGGGTGTCTCCTGGGGGTCGGAGTCGCTCCATTTGGAATGTAGATGGTTTCTCGATTGTATTTCTCTCGATAGTGCTGCTGCAGAGTGCGCGAGACGACCATAGTGGCGGATGGTGAGAAAATGGCAGCCTGTTCGCCCCACTGAAGCACTTGCGTTGCCAGCCATCCCCATTTGCCGCGTTGCCAATCCAGACCCTGGACTGTGACGACCGTTTTTTTGCCGGCAAGCCGGGGAAGAAAAGAGAATAGAGCTGGTCCGAGGCAGTGATAGTGGACAATATCGTAACGCGACGACATCGCGTGCACGGTACTCAACAGCGTGTGGACCGCGGTTTCTAGATGCTTGGAGCGAATAGTCGGGAGCCGGCGAACTCGCATGCCATTGTGCGTACTGGTTGGAGGAGTGAAATAAGAGCGGCAATAGACAGTAACTTCGTGCCCCAGCAAGGCAAGTTCATGCCCCGCGTGCTCGTAGTACGATTCGATTCCGCTGTATTTGGACACCAAGCCCCGTCCGCCGATAAATGCGACACGAATCCGACGTGCTTTTCGAGGGCGATCTGTAACATCCCAAAAGCCTGAAGCTTTTTTCCGGGACGTGAGTTTGCTCGATATGAGCGAGTTATAAATGTCCAGGAGTTTATTTACATGCTGTGCAGGCTCGTGATTTGTTTTAACGCGATTTCGGGCGGCGTTACCCATTTTTTGAATTAAGTCGGGACGGTCGAACAGGAAGCCAATGGAATGTGATAGCTGTTCCCGATCACCGTCTGAATAAAGGAGGCCGGTAACGCCATGTTGAACCAGTTCTTGGCGCGATCCCAAATTCGATGCGATGACAGGACGCCCCCAAGCATAAGATTCCAGGATGGATTTCCCTAATGTTTCATAAGCGTGGGAAGGAAAAATGGAGAAGGCGCATCCGGCTATAAGCTTCTGCAATTTCTCCCCAAGAACCATGCCGGCGAACACAACGTGGCTGAGATTCAATTGTTCTTTCAGCGCTTCCAAGCGCGGTCGGTCTGGGCCGTCTCCGGCGATAACCAGGGGTATATGGGGCAGTCGCACCGTGGCGCGCAAGAGCTCGTAGACGCCCTTTTCGGCTGAGAGTCGGCCAAAGTAGAGAAGGTAACCCTCATTTTCTTGAAGTTGCTGATCGCTCGGTAGGGCCTGAAAGTGAGGAAGAACTTCGATGCGCTTCTCTGGCAGCCCGCTTTCGATTAATTTACGGCGTACAAATTCACTAGGAGCGAGAAAGACGTCTACGCATCGCTCATAGGTGCGCAGCCATTTATGGAGGTATGCCTCCGCGGAGAGAACAATCGCACTCGAAAGCGGGCCGTCGTAGCATCCCGTTGTTGCGGCGTGGTAGAAGGCCCCATGACTGCATCGTTCGCAGGCCCGGCCATGAGCGACAAAATTATAAGTTGGACAGAGAATCTTGAAATCGTTTACATGATAGAGAACGGGCACGCCTTGTCGCCGGAGCTCCCAGAGAATCGACGGGGACAAATGATGGTAAATTCCGCGAATGTGGGCCAGGTCAGGTGAGAAGTCACTAAGGCATTTTCGCATTGTGCGGCGCGCGGATGTTGAATAGATGGCATGCCCCGCCAGCCTAACTTTCTTCAGGAAACCCGCTTTCGGATCCTTGAAATTTAGAAAGGGAATGCGATAGCTTCGGCCAGTGAAAGAGGATGTCTGGCCGTGATCCATGCTGAAGAGGGCAGTTTCATGGCCACGCTGGTCTAGTTGATCGATGAGATCGAAAAGGTAAACTTCCGTGCCACTAAACTGATAATCGAACTTGTTGCAATACAGGATGCGCATGGTCACCCTCCGAGTGGGAAATGCGGGCGAGGAAGTTGTCTGCGAAAGAGGACACATTTCGTTGGCGATCATAAGAAGCTGCAATGCTCGCCGAAGCGGCGTGTTGAATTGCGGACAAGGAAGATTGGTGGTTTTGAATCCAACGAACCGCGCTGATGAAATCGGGCAAAGATCCCGGCTGATAAAGGAATCCCGTGCGCTGGTGTTCGACCAACTCGGGGATTCCGGTAATGGCAGGAGCGAGAACGAGTTTTTCGTGAGCCATGGCCTCCATGAGCACAACAGGAATTCCTTCGCTTTTGCTGGTCATCACAACCAGATCGGAGTACCGGTAATAACCCGCAAGCTCAGTGCGAGGCAAATGTCCGAGCAGGCAAACGTGTCCTTGAAGCCGTGACGCAACAATCAAGCTTTCCAGAACCGGCCGTTCCGGCCCCTCGCCAATGATCCAGCAAATAAAATTGACGCCTTGATCGCGCAGGCCGGCGCACGCTTCCAAAAGAAAGCGATGATCCTTCACTTTATGCAGACGTCCGATCGACAAAATGGAGAAACGACGGCGGGGCGAAGGGGAACCGATAGGCGGCGCCGGCCATGCAAGAACTCGATCGACGCCGAGACGTTGGACAACGATCTTGTCGGAATGTATAGACGGATAGTTTCGAAGTATGTAATTTCGATTGAACTCCGACACCGTCACGCAGAACTGGCAAGCCAGCAGTTTGGATGTCAGCAAATCACCGCGTAGCAGTAGATCTGAGCCGTGCAACGTGAAACTGAACCCAATGTTGAGTAACTGGGCTGCGGCCATGGCCATCCATGATGCGAAGTACCCGTGATGAGCGTGGATGTGCGTTACTTTATGCGGATCGAGCTCTTGTGCTAGCACGGCCCCCATTAACGTGTGGCCCAATGTCCGAATCCGTCGATTGAGCGAAATATCGCGCTCACGCAATAGAGGCCGCAAAAGCTGCCATAGAGTATGTCGGTCTGAAGTCGTCCAGCGCAGGGCTCGCAAGATTTCATGGTCCGAAAGTGGTTGGAAAAAGTGTGTTTCGTCCCAAAACGCGACCTCCGCAGGGCGAAGAGTATTGGGTGAGACGCGTTTACCGCTACAGCAAATCACCTTCTCGCCGCGACGCCGAAGTTCAACAATCTCATCGATAACATAAGGTTCGAGGGGCGAAGGGAATTCGTTTGCGATGTAAGCAAGAGTGGTCATGCGGCTGAGTCCTTCGGAGCACAGAGCATGCCCGCGGCGGTGAACAAGAGTGCGATGACAAACTGGTACGCCATGTCAACGAAGAACGCATTGAAAAGATAGACGCCCAGCAAGATTGGCCAAACTTTTCGCAAGGAAGCGGTGGCGCCGGACTCCTCAGGCGGACCGCGCCAGGAAAGACGAAACAGGTTAAGAAAAAGAATGCCGTAAAGTGTCAAACCCGGCATGCCGAACTCAACCAACAAGGCCAGATAAGTGTTGTGCACATAGAACGATCGGAGATGGAACCCCTCCATGCGACGCGCAAGTTCAGCGTACATCCCGCGCGCAGGCCAGCCTGTTAGAGGCCGCTCTTGAAACATGGTCCACCCTGCGCTATACACTGCGAAGCGTGCGTCCACGGGCCCGCGCTCTTCGGTACGGTCCCCTACCGCGGTCCTTAAAGACCGGTTGCTGACGCTAATTGCCAAGCCAATCATGAGGCCTGCAATCACCAACAGTGCACAGACGGCCTGCAACCGGCGTTCGACAAGTCGCCATCCCAGAATGAGAGTGGAAAAAGCGAAGGAAATCCAAACGGCGCGGGTCATGGTGGCAAATATGGCCAATGGCAACAAAATCCAAAGCAAAATGACTACGGTCGTGAGCCTTCGCCGAAGCGCAATGAGAAAGATTCCAAGGATATTTAGCGAAACCCCATTAGCAACCGCTTGAAGAAACGGACCGCGAGCGCGGTCTGCGTGAAATCCCAAACTCTCGTCGAGGATAAAGCGCGGAAAGATGAGAGATCGGGCATCGGCGAGAAAGGCTAAAGCGATGAATATGAGGTAAGAGAGAGCCAATATCACAAAAACTTCAAAGTGCTTTCGCTGCGATGTGCCCCGATAGATGAGCACGGCCGCGTGAAAGAGAGTAAAGGGGACGATGTACTTGCTGGCAATGATGCTCCACATCTGCGGGTCGAAGGGTTCGCGCAGTGCCCGAAATACAGCGAGCGCGATAAGGCCAAGCATCGGCAAACTAATTCCTGGGAAAAATGGGATGGGGTCTCGCAGCACCAATGTGCGCAGAACGACGCAGGAAACAAGGATGCCGAATGCAATTCGATCAGCATAAAAAGAAAAAAGGTCCGGGGGCCGAAAAAGAAAGACCACCATGGCGGCGACGTAAATGAGTGATGGAAAAGCTAAGCCGAAGTGAAAGGGCCGCAATAAAATAGCGGCAACTCGCCAAAACTTCCCGTATTCAACCTCCCAGCTAAGAGCGCGGCTGCTCATCACGATCCTTCCGGCGCAAATAGCACGCGAAGTGTACCCGCCAGAATGCGGAGATCGAGACGCAGGCTCCAGTTCTCGATGTAAGTAAGGTCAAGATGCATGTTGAGTTCAAATGAAGAGCAATCGCGGGCTGTGATTTGCCAAAGCCCCGTGATTCCGGGTTTTACATCGAGGCGACGATAATGGTGGAGTTCATAGTGATTGACTTCATCGACCGGGTGAGGCCGCGGTCCAACCAAACTCATGTCGCCCTTTAGAACATTCCAAAGTTGTGGAAGTTCATCGAGACTGTAGCGTCTCAACATCCGACCGATACGCGTAATTCTCGGGTCGTCGTCAATCTTGAAAATCGGACCTTCTCTTTGATTGCGAGCGCGCAAGTCCTCTTTCAGATGTTCGGCATCGGTCACCATCGAGCGGAATTTGTAGCAACGGAAGCAGCGGCCTTTGGCGCCAGTGCGCTCTGCCGAATAAAAAATTGGCCCGGTTGAGTCCAGTCGTACCAGGAGCGCCACTATCGCCATAATCGGGCTGATCAATAGAAGACCTGCACCTGCACCAGTAATGTCTAAGAAACGTTTGATAAAAAGCGCACCTCCGGGCAGGTGCTCGCGGTGTAGGGTTATGACCCCGATCTCGCCGATGCGCTCAATGCTTGAATCCGGCCATGGACCGGGCGGCAGATCGGGCACAGCACGAATGTCTAGGTGGTTGCGGAATGCGACTTCAGCAGCCAATCGCGTCTTTGTCGGTTGGCCGGGAAGGGCCAGGATGACTTCATCGATAAATTGCGATCGTGCTAACCAGTCCAAGTCCGCGACGCGCCCGAGGACCGCTGGTGAAAGTGGCAGATCATCATCCAAAAACCCGCAGACCGATGTGCGATGAAGAGGATCAGAGCGCAAAGCCTGAGCCAAAGATCGAGCAGCCAGTCCTCCTCCAATGATGAGTATCTTCCGTGTTTCCGTCTCCCGGCGATGTCGTTTCCAAAGCCACTTTCTTGACTCGCGCGACAACACAAGACCGGCCAGGCTACCGGTAAACACTGTGAGTGTCGCGAGCGGGCGCAGTCCGGCAATGAACACAAGCGCGCTGGCAAAAAAAGTGGAACGCGCCAAAGCTGGGACGATACCGACCGGGGACGGGTCGCCAGCGTGTTTGTAAATTCCTTCTGAAAATCCGAAAAGCGTAACGAGCACGGTAAAAATGGGAAGGAAAGCCCAAGGCATCCAAGCGGGGAACAGGAAGGCAGATACTCCGACAACTGCTACTAAGACAACCCAGTCCGCCGCTACCAACTCAAAGATCATGAAATGATTGCCAGATGGTTGATTTATCAATTGTCGGATTGGATTTGTTATTGCGTGGGCTTGAATAGTCCCCTCGTTATCCGTGGTCATCTGAGGCATGGAACTCTTATCCCGAGGGGCAAACCTCGGAGTAGGCATGACGGAGGTTCCGGGAATCATGCGGGTATACTGCGAAGGACATTCGTCTTGCCCTGTATCCCATAACCGGGTTGTCGCCGCTTCGCTCATATTCATTCAAAGACTCCGGTATAACCCTTCGGGCACGGGGAAACTGCGATCGGCAAGTATTGTTCCGAGTAGAGGAACGCCCGCTTTTCGGAGCTGATCTTTGATCCGAGCGGCGACGAGGCGTCTGGTTTTATTGGCGGTTAGCACCAATGCCAGTCCGTCGCACGCCTTCGCGATGCTCGCGGTGTGCCATGAGATCGGACCAAATCGCAAAATCGTAAAGTCGAAATCCGACGTGACGTCTTCTAGGCTTGCTAGGTTTTGGTCGGTGAGATTATGTCCTTCGATATCCGACAACCAACTTTGGCGCGCGACGATCCAAAGGTGCGGTGCGATCAGCCAACTGGACTCCGCCGAAGTTGGGGACGGAAGTTGCAACTCAGTCTGCAACGGAACGGAACCCGGGTAAGCGTCAATAAGCGCGACATCATGCCGGCCTCCTTCAGCTAGAGCTGTCGCTACTTCGAGGCACAACGCTTCCGTACGAGTCGATTCTTCAACCGGGGCGAAGCCCACATGCCGCACGGGCTTCGATTCCGGACAAAAGAAAAGTCGCTGAACCAGGGAATGTATTTGGCTACGGTGAAGCGAAACGGTAGGCGAAACTATTCCGCGTTTTATTGGTTGGAGAAGGGGAGCGCTACGCGGCTTCCCTCCAACTGTATTGGTCATTTCGGCATGAAGCTCTGTGAGTGTGTTCACTGCACTACCACCCTGGGTCGAGCAGGGGAAAATCTACTAGGGTGCGGTAATACTTCGGTTGGGACGGGAAGCCAAGCCAGTACCGGCACTTCCAGGAGGTTATAAGCTTCATCGGGCGTACGGATTGTGGGATCAAAGTATTCGGTCGTGAAAGCAATTCCGACGCTGAATGCTGCGGCGAAAATGAAAGCGAGTGTGAGATACAAAAGAATCGAGTGGGTAGGAAGCGCCGGAATCCCCGGCGGGTCTACGATGGCCACATTAAGGATACGGCCCTCATCCAGCGCGTCGCCGATGCGTGCCTCCTCGCGTTTGCGGAGATAGAGCAAGTAATTTGCTTCGTCCACCTTCGCCGCACGAATCAGGTTTTGCTGATCTATTGAGTCGGATTGCATTTGTTGGGCAAATGTGCGCAGCGAAGCAACCTGGGTTGCCGCGACGGATTGCCGATCTCGTAATCCGTCTCTGAGAACTTGTGCTTTTTCCAATTCCATGCGGGCCCACTCGTAATTCGGGTCTTTATCCGTCGTCTCGTCGCGAACCGGAGTGAGTGCTTCGGCTTCAATCGATGCGCGAGTTTCGTTTATTTGTTCATCAACTTCGTGTACCAGCCG
>Ga0209332_1000113_pt1 | contig 20857 bp, 18 predicted proteins | sample BlaSpr_A8_OM3_M1_FD_187974 | JGI IMG/M metagenome (GOLD analysis project Ga0209332, IMG submission 187974) | Forest soil microbial communities from Thunder Bay, Ontario, Canada - Black Spruce, Ontario site 2_A8_OM3_M1 (SPAdes) (version 2) | ecosystem: Environmental > Terrestrial > Soil > Boreal...
CTAGGTGCTGTGCGTCCGCCGCACTGCCGCCATTTCCAAAGAACAGGATCTTGCTTCCGGAGCGCAGGCACTTCGTCATTGCCTCAGCCGTTCTTACCACCGCACTCAAGTAGGCTGAAGACTTCAACATACTTTGCATCACCGTCGCGCACTCGCCGATTCTGGCGACCGCGAGAAACTGGGCGGTATCAGCATTCATAAAACATCTCCGGTCCGGCGCGATTGGATACCCTTCATAAACCGCCCCCAGCGCCGGCGGTCAAAGCTGACATTCCCGTCGCGCTCGCTTGTCCCTCACCGTCGCTCAATGGTTCCCCCATGCCGTATTCGAAATTAATCCTCTCCTCCTCGACCACCAGCGGCCGCTTCTGCACCAGCGTGAAGATGGAACCGATGTATTCTCCAACAATGCCCATAAACACCATTTGCACCGACATGAAGAAAAATACTCCAATGACGAGCGGTGCGATGCCAACCGAAAAGTTTTGCCAGAAGACCAGTTTGTAGACTAGATAGATAAGCGATACCAGCACTGAAATTAACGCACCCGCAAATCCGGAGAACGTGACAAGCCGCAGTGGCACCTTCGATAGATTAGTGATTCCCAGCATTGCCATGTCATAGAGTGCGTAAAAATTATTCTTTGTCAGGCCCCGCTTTCGAGCGGGTTGATGATAGGGAATCTCGAAGCGCTTCATCCCAATCTCAGCAATGATTCCCCGGAAATACGGGTATGGATCATTCATCGTTTTGATGATCTCCACCACCTTCCGGTCAAACAGCCCGAATCCCGTAAAATTTTCGTATGTTTCAATGCCCGAAATACGGTTAGCAATCCGGTAATACTGCTTTCGAATCCAGAACATCAGTCCATTTTCGTCACTCGCCGCCTTCACCGTGATCACTACCGGGTATCCCTCTTCCCACTTACGCACGAGGTCCACGATCATCTCCGGCGGGTCCTGCAAATCCGCCACAATACCGATCACCGCGTCGCCGCTCGCCTGGTACAAACCATGCATCGGTGACCGTATGGGACCGAAGTTCCGCGTATTGCGGATCACCTTGACGTTCCGGTCGGCGGCGGCGATAACCTTCAGTTCACCCAGAGTGTTGTCGATTGAAGCATTGTCGATAAAGATGTGTTCGTACTTGTAATCGCCTGCGGCGGCGACGGCCGCGCGCACCCTCGAATAGACCTCGCGCACGTTGGCCTCTTCGTTATAACAGGCCGTGAGAATGGTTAGAGTTTTTGGCATGGTTTGCATTTAGATACGTTTCAATCTGTGTTTGGGAATGGCATAGCAGACGCCCTCCCAACATTCTTCTGCGTAACGCCGTAAAAATAAATGGTAGTCGGGTGCAATGGATCGAATCAGGTTCGGTATCTGCCAAAGGTGCTCACTTCGATGATAGGTGCAGATCGCGAGAACGGGGTGATGTCGCCGCAACAATACACTTGCCCCGGCCAATGCTTCTGGTTCCGCTCCCTCGATGTCCATTTTGATGTAGGTTGGTATCAGAGGCCATTCGATGTCGTCTAGGCGCCGGCACTCGGTCGCGGAGCCAGCACTATCGGTTGTAATGCGTGACGAAACAGAACTATTGCAGGCAAATGAAACCCGGCCATTGATGTTCCCAACAGCGTAGGGCATTACCGTAACGCGATCGCCTATTCCTACGGCGCCCATGTTAGAGGTCAGCGCTCTTCGGTTTACTGGGTCTGGCTCGAAAACGAAGGCATGACGGAACTTTCCTCCCCAGTGACGATTGAAGCTCGCGATGCTGTCGCCGTCGAAACTGCCGCAATCCACGAACACCTCCTCTGGAACGGGTGCCAGTAAGTCCGTCGGAAAGTAGGTGTCAGTCGCCTCCTGCGGTGGCGATAACGCCGAAAAATCCAGCCAATACCGCCAGAGCAGTTGTTCGCGCAAATCGCGCTTCGAGAGTTCGTCCCCCAAGGCGAGGTAGCATTGCCGGATGCTGTCGCACTGCTCCCGAAACCGGTGGGGCAGTTCAAGTCCACATTGCGGAATGAAAATGTCGGAGTATTTCCATAGAAGTGGAGCGCAAGCCACCACTCGTTGACAGCCCAGCAAGGCAAGCTGGCGACGAACTGAGGAGCCTTGATAGATGGTAATGACAAAGCATGCGGTCTCGCCATGCAGTTCCGCCGCTTCCGTTGGTGGGAGCACGGCGAGCCCCATAACCTGCTGACCCCAAAGCTCGCGATTGTTATCGGCAAAAGCCACCGGTTCAATTCCTGCTTTGCGCAGTCCGGCGAGAACGCCCCTCCCCAGTGGCCCAGCGCCGAATAACACCAGCCTCTCGCCGAGCGGCCGCGCGAGGTTGTCGAATGCATTCCGCTCCCGCTTCCGCACCTCATCAGGTGGATCAACTGCGATCCTCCGCAACATATTTTCGAGTTCGTCGCTGCCGGCAGGCACCTGGGTTGAGGTCACTGGCTCTCTCCGATTTTGTTTTTCTCGTCGAAGCTTAGCGATTCGACGTCAAACGCTTCATTGCGCTCATACCATGAATAGAGTTCCGCGATTGAGTCTTCTAAATTCCAAAATTGATAGCCTTTAATTTCCGCCAACATCCGCGAATTGTCCGCCGTGTACTCAGAGCCTCTGCCCTCCGCCATTACCAATACCTGGGGGTTGCGTTTCGAAACTCGGGCAACCATCTTCGCCAGTTCGCTGAGCGCCATCGGCCGCCCGCTGCAGACGTTATAGGTCTTGTAACGAGGCTCGTTCTCGATAAACCATCTTGTGATCTTCACCAGATCCCGGACGTAGAGGTAATCGAAAACCACATCCTGCCGCAGTACAATCGGCCACCCCTTCAGGGCCCGGCAGCACGCATTCGAAATGAACCGTACCGTCGCGTCTTCGTAGGGGCCAAAAACACCGAACAGCCGCAGATTAATCAATCGGCCGGAGCGTTCGATATGCTTGGCGCAAATGTATTTCGAAAATCCGTACGCGTCATGTGGAACTCGAGTATCGAAATACTCTTCCCGTACTCGCCCCGGCAGTTGCACCCGGGAGTATTCCGCCCCCGACCCGAAATGAATCATTTTTCCGAATCGTCCCTCGCTGCGCGCGAGATTGAAAAACATGCGGCAATTGCGGTCGAGGAGGTCCGGAGAGGCAGCCACGCGCCGGTTCGACCGCGTGGTTGCGGCATGCACGATAACGTCGAAATTGTGCGCGCTGAGGTAGTCCGCTATCCCCTCCTCATTGCATAGATCCACTTCCGCCGAGGTTGGCGCCAACACCTCGTATGTGGAAGCAAGTTGCTCCGCCAGATTCCGTCCAATGAATCCAGAGCCGCCGGTGATGAGTATGCGCATCATGGCATCGATCGGAAGGAAAAGTTTTTGTGCCCCAAGAAGCTGTAAATCACCACAAAAACGGTAAGCAGCGCACCTGCAATGTACGGGGCTTGGACAAAAAACCGCGTGTTTCGCCGAATAAGGAATACGAGCACAGGCAGCGCGATCAGGCCAACAACAATGCCACCGCTGTAGACTGCGACGCAGCACATCCATTCGCGCAAGTAATTGCCCTTTGTCCTGAAAACGAACCACTTGTAGCCAAGGTAGGCAACCGTAATGTTCAACAGGCTGGAGAGCAGGGAAGCCCACATGTAGCTGTGAGGCACGGTGCGATTGAGAACCGCCGTGAACAGCGCGAAGGTGCCGTATCCGAACATTGTGTTCCATGCGCCAACCAAAACGTATCGCCCCAACTGTCCCGGCGGAATGTGCCGCGTAAGTTCAGCGCTCCATCTGTACCGGTCCGTGAATATCGCGACCATGCTCAGGCTACCCCTCCCAACCGGTTTGCCGGGACCGCATAGCAGACCAACTGCCAGCCATCGGCGTCATGCGGGCGCAAAAACAAGCGGTAGTCATCAACCAGCGAGTGGATAAAAATCGGAATACGCCACAAGTCGTTTTGCTTGTGATAAACGCAGATGGAAAGTATCGGGCGCTGCCTTTGGATCGAGCGGCGCGCACCCTCGAGCGCGTCGAGTTCAGCCCCTTCGATATCCATTTTGATGAAGGTGGGACCAGCTCCAGCCGGCAGATCATCAATCGGGATGCACTCCACCATCACGTCGCCGTCGGCCGCCAGCCGGGCGCCCTCGTCCCCGCTCGCCTGAAAGTGCATTGTGCCGCGTTTGGCTCCCACAGCCACATTCAGCGCGCTGACCCTGGAGGCGACGGGGGTCTCAAGAGTCGCAATCCACTGAGTAAGAAGAGCGAAGTTTCCCGGGTCCGCTTCGATCGCGACGATTCTGGAGAAGGCCGGATTTCTGCGAATCACCTGTTCCGCCGTGTCTCCCGTGTAGGCGCCGCAATCCACAAAAACCTCGTCGTCATTGATCCGATACAAGCTGTCGAGAAAATACGATTCTTCGTTCACCGGCGGTCCCAGGGCGTTCTGATCGCCAAGCGCGCGCCATTTCACGTGGTTCAGATATTCCCGGCGCGATGCCTCATCCGTCCACAGCGATGCCGCCTTCTGCACCTCCGCTGCTTGCTCGTAAACTTTGTGGGGCAGATCCTGGCAGAAATCGGGCAGCAAACGATCGGCGAACTTCCAGCGTAATTGTGTTGTGGATTCGACACGCGAACATCCGAGACGCTGCAGCAGCACCCGGCTTTCCGGATAAAACTGCCCCAGCGACCAGATCGTCACTAGGAATAACGCCGACGCTCCATACCGCAACGATGCATCCTGGGGCGACAGCACCGGAACACCGTCAACAAAAGAACCCCACTTGGTCGGGTTGTTATCGGAAAACGCCAGCGGCTCTATCCCAATGCTTCGACTGCATTGCAGAACTTTGCGGCCCAGGTTCCCGGCGCCGAAAAGCACCAAACGGTTCCCGCAGCCCGCCAGCATCATGTCAAAGGCCGAGTTCTCGCGATCACGCACGCAATTCAGAGGCTCGCTGAGCAAGCGATCAAGTTCGAACAGGTACTGGTCCGTCACTCGGTCACCGCCTCCACAATCATGTTCTCGGCGAACTCTTCGCGATCCAGGAAGGGCCACAGATCTTCCAGCGGCTTCGAAACAAAAGACCCATCAACACGCTGGGTCGAGGTTACGCGCGGTGCCCTGATCTCATCTGGAATTACGCGCACATCGCAAACCACTGGGCCCGGAGTTCGCAAAACTCGACGGACGGCGGCACGCAAATCCGATTGATCCTCGATGATCGCTGTCTTCAGGCCATATGCGCTCGCGACCTTGCGATAATCAGGGATGGACACCCCAGTCTTCAAATCGCATCCTATGTTCGGCCCGCCAAAGTAGTTGGTTTGACTCGCTCGAATCGACGCGTAACCTGAGTTATTGAGAACGAAAAACTTGATCGGCAACTGCAGGTGCGCAATCGTCGCCAGTTCCTGGATGTTGAGCTGAAATCCGCCGTCGCCATCCACGCAGATTGTTTCTTTCGACCCGCTGCCAAGGCACACGCCTATGCTTGCTGGGATGCCGAATCCCATCGCTCCCAACCCTGCCGTGTGAAACACCCGGCGCCCTTTGTGCGCCCGGTATGCCAGCAGGAACACTTCAATCGCACTCCCGGAGCTTCCGGAGACGAGGCGGTCCTCAGCTCCCACCTCCTGCCCGATGACCTCCGCCAGATGGTACACACTGACCAGCCCCGAAGCGCGATGCTCGGGCAAAACTATCGGATAGCGGGCCTTCCACTCCCGGCACCGCTCGATCCATGCGCTTCGATCGCTATCCTGGTCGCTCTTTTCATTTTCGTTTTCCTTGCCGTTGCCCTTGTCCAACCCGTGCCCTGCCTGCCGGAGCAGGTTGTCAATAAACGTGCGAGCGTCCGCGCAGATCGGGTTGTCGATAGCTCCTTCCAGCTTGCGCAATTCCGCCGGATCGATATCGACCACAGTTTTGTAGGCTCGGCGCGCGAACTCGTGCGGATCCCATCCCATCAAAGGCGGGTCCAGACGAGCGCCGATCACCAGAACAAAATCGGCATTCTGCAAGGCGAAGTTTGCCCCCCGGGGTGCAACCGTGCCCGGCCGCCCCACAAATAGCGGATCGTCGTCGTCCAATAAATCCATGGCCATCCAGGTCAGCCCGACAGGGACGTTCAAAAGACGCACCAGCCTCTCGAACCCCGCGGCCGCTCCGGAAACTCGAACCCCGTTGCCCGCAAATATGAAGGGCCTCTCCGCCCGCTTCAGCCGATCAACCACATCACGTACCTGCGCAATCAGGTCGTTTGGAAAGGGCTTCGAAAATTCAGCAACATCAAACCCGCGCATGGAAGCTGGATCAATGGGCGCAGCTTGGACGTCAATTGGAATGTCGATCCAAACCGGGCCTGGTCTTCCGGTTCGAGCCAGGTGCGTCGCTTTTTCAAGATGGTAGCGAATGCTCTGAGGGTCTTCGATGGTCACCGCATACTTTGTAATCGGTTTGACCAGAGAGACAATATCAACCTCCTGGCTGCCACGCTGCCGAACTCCAAGAGGGGTGCCGTCCGGGCGGTACATACGGTCGGACCGCTTCACCTGTCCCGAGATTACGAGCATGGGAGTCGAATCAAGCCATGCGCCCGCCACCCCGGTGATGGCGTTCGTTCCTCCTGGCCCAGTCGTGACCAGGGCGACTCCAAGGTTATTGGTGGCTTTCGAGTAGTTCTCGGCGGCGATCGCGGCTGCCTGTTCGTGGTGATTGCAGACGAAAGTCAAATTGCTGCGCCGCGCCAGAGCATCATTCAAATGCATGGCTCCGCCGCCAGTGACAAGAAAAACGTGCTTTACGCCCTGCTGGGCAACAAAGCTCATGACATAGTCAGCGAGTTTCATGTTCTCCTACCCACGCGATTGTGCCGCCATCCTCGCGGACCCAAGCAACAGATCCACTACCTCGCGTACCGCGCCATTGCCGCCGGTTATCGTTGTGACTATCTGGCACACCTCTCGAACGGAAGGCCGCGCATCCGCCGGACAAGCACTTAGCCCAACAATACTAAGAGCGGGTAAGTCGTTTATATCGTCCCCAATAAAGCAAATATCGTTCAGCGATAGCTCGTGCCGATCGGAAAAGGCGCGTACCGCACTTGCCTTGTCCTTGCAATTCTTATGGACGTCGGTGATACCGAGCTTGTGTGCAAGCCGGTCAATGAGGGGGCTGTCCTCTCCCGACACCAGCGCGATTATCATTCCGGCCTTTCGCGCCAGCGACAGGCCCATGATGTCCGCGAAGTGGAACCGCTTCCACTCTTCGCCGTTCGGTCCCCACCACACACCCCCGTCGGTGAGCACGCCATCCACGTCCATGGCTATTGCCTTGATCTTAGGCATGTGCAGCACTTACCCGCCGCAGCTTCTTGATAATGGGTTGCTCGCGGTCCAGCACTCGCTTCACGCCGTCTCCCATGGACTTCTCGATCAGCCGTATGTCGCGAACCAGGCGCGTGATCCCGTTAGGTTCGAGCGATGCGGCATGGTCCGAACCCCACATCGACCGGTCCAGCGTGATATGCCGCTCCACCATGCAGGCTCCCATCACCCGTGCCGCAACCGTCGACGGCAGTCCCGTCTCGTGACCGGAGTACCCGACCGGCACACCGTAACGATCGATCAGTGTGTCAATCACACGTAAATTCAACTCCTCGTAGTACGCCGGATAAGTGCTGCAAGCCTGCATCAAGACCAGATCCTTCTTGCCCAGTATTTCGATGGCGTGATCGATCTCCTCCAGCGTGCTCATTCCGGTCGACAGTAGAATTGGTTTCCCAATTGCCCGCGTATGTCGCAGCAGGTTGTCATCGGTCAGCGAGGCAGAGGCCACCTTAAAGCACGGAACATCGAACTGCGCTATGAAATCGACGGATGCTTCGTCCCAACACGAGGCGAACCAGTCGATCTTTACTTCTCTGCAATAGCGGTCGATTTCCTTGTACTCTTCGATTCCGAACTCGAGACCGCGTTTCAGGTCTCCATTGGTCGGGCCAAAAGGATTTTCGCGCGGCTTCGCCAACTCCTCAGCGGAATACACAACCTCGATCGTCCTCTTCTGGAACTTGACGGTGCTGCAACCCGCGCCCACCGCCACATTGATCAGTTGCTTGGCAAGATCGATGTCCCCATTGTGGTTAATTCCGATTTCCGCGATGACGTAGCACGGCTGAGAACTCCCGGCCACCTTGGAACCCAGTTGTACTTGTGTGTCGTTTGCGATGGACCTGTTATCCTTTGCCTGCTGCATCGCTATATGCTCCCTTCGAGCAGAGAATCTGATATACAACAGTGAGTAACTCAAGCTAACTGCGGGTCGCTAATCCAAAAACCGCTTCTATCGACCGTAGCCTATTCGATCATCGTGTACTCATATGTTAATGTCCTTATTCGCGTCCGGCATTGTCCATCAGTTCATTCATGTCCGTGAATAAGTACATGTACTTCCGGGACAATAAATCACCTCTTCTTTGGTCATTGGCTTAACTCCCCACCCCGGCCGAGGCGGCCCGCGGTATCTGATGGAATGTCTCTGCCATGTACTCAACCATCGACCCCGTAATCCCGGGATACAGGCCGATCCAGAAAACGTTGTTCATCACAAAATCGGTGTTGGATAAGTCGCCAATCACGCGGCGTTGAACATCGCGATAAGCAGGCTGACGAAGCAGGTTGCCGCCGAACAGCAGGCGGGTGGCTATGTTCCGCGATTCCAGGAATCGCACGATCTGTTTGCGGGTCGCCGGCGCCCCCTGGCGAACCGCCAGTGGAAACCCGAACCAGCTTGGATCCGATTTCAAGGTCGCTTGCGGCAATATAAAAAACTCCTCAAGATCGCTGAGAGCGGCATGAAGTGCGGCGAAGTTCGCCCGCCGGGTGGCAATAAAGCCGGGCAGCTTCTTTAGCTGGGCGACCCCGACGGCGGCTTGCATATCAGTCGCTTTAAGGTTGTAACCAATGTGGCTGTAGATATACTTGTGATCGTATCCGTCCGGCAGGCCGCCTAACTGCCATTCAAACCGCCGGCCGCAGGTATTCGATTTTCCCGGATCGCACCAACAATCACGGCCCCAGTCCCGAAAAGATTCCGCTAATTTCTTTAACGTGGGAGACTGTGTGAGCACGCATCCACCCTCGCCCATGGTGATGTGATGCGCGGGATAAAAGCTGGTGGTAGCGAGGTCCCCGAACGTCCCCACGTTGCGCCCGTTATAGACAGATCCCACTGCGTCGCAGCAATCCTCGATCACCCACAGATTGTGTTTTTTTGCCAGCCCCATAACGGCATCGAGGTCAAAAGGGTTGCCGAGAGTATGTGCCAGAATGACGGCCTTAGTGCGGACCGAGACTGCAGCCTCAAGTTGAGTTATGTCGATGTTATAAGTGGGAATCTGAACGTCAACAAAGACCGGAACCAGACCATTCTGAATGATCGGATTGACTGTTGTTGGAAAACCCGCTGCCACGGTGATAACTTCGTCCCCCGCCCGGAGCCTGCGATCGCCAAGCGCCGGCGAAGTTAAGCAAGAAAGAGCAGCAAGGTTGGCGGACGAGCCGGAGTTGACGAGCGATGCGCACCGCACCCCCATGAAAGCCGCGAATTCACGTTCGAACTGGGCGGCAAAACGCCCCGTGGTGAGCCACGCATCAAGCGCCGATTCAACCAGGCATTCAATCTCCGTGCTGTCAAATACCTTGCCAGACACGGGGATGCTGCTCTCGCCTGGCACGAACGATCGCGGTGCTAGCGCAACGTCGTAGTATTCCTTCACCAGCGTCCGAATCCGCTCGCGAAGTTGGCCTGCGGTCTCGTTCGGCATAGTTGTTGTTGTCGGGACTGTCATCGCTGGATCATCCTCTGCCCGCATGAGCCATTGCCGCCGGCGCGCCCAGGAATTCCCGGTACCAAGCCAGGGTGCGATCAAGCCCCGTCTCCAGGGTGAAATGCGGTTGCCAATTGAGCGCGGTACGCGCCCGCTCGGCACTCAGGAACTGATGACGAATTTCGTTGCTGGCTTCGTTAAGAACACTTGGGCGCAGCGATGAGTCCATTTTTCGCAGGATCAGATCAACCAACTCGAGCACGCTGACTTGGCTTTCATTGGAAAAGTTAAAGGCCTGCCCGCGAAGCGCTGCATAGGATGCTAGCCGCTCGGCGAGCAACATATACGCGGCTGCGCCATCCTCAATGTAAAAATAATCGCGGACGAAATGACCGTCGGAACGTACAACCGGCCGCTCCCCGCGAATAACGGAACGAATCGTGCCCGGTACGACCCGGTTCCAGTTCAAGTCACCACCGCCGTAAAAATTCCCGCATCGCGTTATGGCAACCGGCAGGTTGTAACTGGCGGCGTAGGTCTGTGCGATCAAGTCGGCGCACGACTTACTTACATCGTAGGGATGACGGCCCTGCAGGGGCATGCTCTCGTTGTAAGGAAGATGCTCCTGCTCACCATAGGCTTTGTCAGAAGATGCGACCACGATTGACGAAACCTTCGGCGAGCGCCGGCAGGCCTCAAGCAAATTCCAGGTGCCTTCAATATTGGTCGAAAAAGTCGAAACCGGATTTCTATTGGCGATGCCCACAATGGTTTGAGCCGCCAGATGAAAAACGACTTCAACTTCGTACTCCCCGAGTGCCCGCTCAATCAGATCCCGATCTGTGATCTCGCCACGCACAGTATTAACCTGTTCAATGCGCCGGCTGCGAACCAGTTCACTTTGCGGAACCCAATCGCGCACCAGGCAAACAACATTCGAACCGGCCTCGAGTAACTGCTTCACCAGCCAGGAACCAAGCAATCCCGTGCCGCCGGTAACGAACACAGAACGATCTTTCCAAAATGAACTCATTCCGCCCATACCTTCCACGGCGTATTCGCATTCGCCCAGAGTTCGTTTAGGTGTTGATATTCACGGTAAGTATCCATGGCAAAGAAAAAACCATCGTGGCGGAAGGCCATCAGTTGACCTTCCCTCGCCAAGCGTTCCAGAGGTTCGCGTTCAAGAATGCACTCCGGGCCGCCTAGATAATCGAGCACCCGGCGATTGAAGACAAAGAAGCCCGCGCTGATCTGGCCGTGCGCTGTAGGTTTTTCCATAAAACGCTGAACCCGGCCCTGGGCGTCCGCTTCGAGTACTCCGAAGCGGGAGATCGGTGGCACTGAGGTGACGGTTGCCAGGCGTCCGTGCTGGTGATGAAAGTCGAGTAGAGACTTTATGTTGACGTCGCTCAGCCCGTCGCCATAAGTCAGAAGAAACGTCTCGTCATTCTCGAGATACCGGGCAACGCGCTGCAATCGCCCGCCCGTCATGGTCTCAAGGCCGGTGTCGGCGAGGGTAACGGCGAAATCCTGTTCGTGATGAGCCCCCATGAATTGAATCTGGGACTTGCGCCCAAGGCAAATCTTGAAGTCGCTGTTCATGGCTTCGTAGTTGAGAAAATATTCTTTGATCATGTTGCCGCGATAGCCGAGACAGAGCACAAACTCGCGGACCCCATAGTGGGCGTACATCTTCATGATGTGCCACAGGATGGGGCGGCCGCCGATTTCCACCATCGGCTTGGGACGGAATTCGGTTTCTTCCCGGAGTCGGGTACCCGCTCCACCACACAGAACAACAACCTTCATAACTGGGTCCTTGCGATGCTGTCTGCCACGGGCCGCATCGGGCGTAGAACCTGCGATGTTCCTCGGCCCGCCAGTCAGTTATCCCACACGGGAGTGTGGAAGACAGAATTACGAAAGTCACCAAAAGGACCCATAGAAATGATAGAGGCTCTAACTCGACAACATAAAGATCGTGCGGAAGGTTTACCGTCGTGAAGAAAATCGGCTAGATGCACGAAATAAGTGTAAAAACACAAAGCGTGAGATCGATGATTCAGAAAACGTGGCGGTAAAGAGCACGGAGTTACTAGAGTTACCTCACGATCTAGCGGGCGCCACGGCGCGTTTAGGGAAGATGTTACCTACGCGGCGGATCTCAGCCCCCACGCCTTTTAACTTCTCTTCAATGTTCTCGTAGCCGCGATCGAGATGATAGACGCGGTCGATTATCGTTTCGCCGTCGGCAACCAGCGCGGCGAGCACGAGCGATGCGGAGGCCCGCAAATCCGAGGCCAGCACTGCCGCGGCGCTCAGCGGAGTTCCGCCTTGCACAATGGCATGATGGCCTTCGATCTTTATGTTGGCGCCCATTCGCACCAGTTCCTGCGCGTGCATGAAGCGGTTCTCAAAAATATTTTCGGTGACGATTGAAGTACCAGCAGCCTGCGTCGCCAGCGCCATGTATTGCGCCTGCATGTCGGTCGGAAAACCAGGATATTCTTCCGTAACCACGTCGGCCGCTCGCAGCGGCTGATCTCCCATCACTCTTACGCAATCACCCTTCACCGCGGTCTTCACGCCCGTCTCAGTCAGCTTTTGCAGGATGGCGGTAAGATGCCCCGGATCGCATCCGGAAACATTCAGATCGCCGCCTGTGAGCGCGGCCGCGATGATGAAAGTTCCCGCTTCAATGCGGTCGGGAATAATTCGATGACGGGCCCCGTGCAGTTTGTCGACGCCGCGTACGCGGATTGTGGAGGTTCCTGCACCTTCAATTTTTGCCCCCATGGCGTTCAGCAGCGCCGCTAGATCGGCGACTTCAGGCTCCCGGGCGCAATTCTGCATCACCGTCTCGCCCTCGGCCAGCGTCGCAGCCATCAATAAATCTTCCGTCCCGGTTACGGTTATTTTATCGAAGCAAATTTCAGCGCCGCGAAGACGGTTGCCTTTCATCAGATCCGTCGTGGCTTCAACATATCCGTGGTCCTGCGTGATCTTCGCTCCCAACTTCTCCAGGCCCTTAATGTGCAAATCAATCGGCCTCGCGCCAATCGCGCATCCGCCCGGCAAGGAAACGCGAGCACGGCCGCAGCGCGCTACCAGCGGCCCCAGCACCAGAGTCGAAGCGCGCATCGTTTTCACCAGTTCGTAGGACGCCTCAGGCGAGGCGAGAGTGCGCGCGCAAATCGTAGTCCGGTGCTGAGCGCGACCATAGCCAAGTTCAACTTCGGCTCCCATGGCAGACAGAAGCTTGCGCGTCGTCTCGATGTCACGCACGTGCGGGATGTTCTCAAGAATCACGGCCTCGTCGGTGAGCAACGCCGCCGCCATGCAAGGCAGCGCGGCGTTCTTCGCTCCACTGATTCGTACGGTCCCCAGCAGGGGATTGCCACCGCGAATTACCAGCTTATCCATGTCGTGATCACTTGTTGAAATTTACCGCGACCGCTCGATATCTCTCGAATTTTAAGGAGGGGCTGTAAATATTCTATCGGGGAATGTCTCCCCGCGGAGCCCTGAATCGCTATCGTAAGTTCCCGTTGTAACCAGCCCCCGGCTTGCGTTTTGCAGCCGCCAGAGCGTCACGCACACGCCCCGAGGACGCCTTGAGGGCAGCTACCGCTTCTTCCTGGCTAATGCCAGCCAGTGCCATCACCAATGCGACAGGCACGCGCCCTTCTCCCGAAACTAAGAGTGTGCGCGCAACCCGACGTTTTAAACCGGCAGCTTCTTCCAGAATGCTGACCGCACGTTCGCTTAACTTCGCGTTCTTCGGACGCAGATTGACCATAAAATTTCCATAGACATAACCGAGACGCGCCATCGCTCCCGTCGTCAGCATGTTCAGGATCATCTTCTGCGCCGTGCCCGCTTTCATCCGCGTCGATCCCGTCAAAACCTCCGGTCCCACCTCAGCCACAATCGCAACCTGCGCCGCCTTACCCAGCGGAGATTGCGGATTGCAAACCACGGCGACAGTGGTTGCGCCACGCGCCCGTGCATATTCAACCGCCGCCACAGTAAAAGGAGTCCGTCCGCTGGCGGCGATGCCTACAATAACATCTTTTCCCCCAGGTTTCTTTTTGGCCATCGCCTTGCGCCCTAGTTCGCGAGAATCCTCATCGGCCTCCACCGCCGCGCCTAAAGCTCTCGCGCCGCCCGCAATTATGAACTGTACAGTGCGCGGAGATATGTCAAAGGTTGGCGGACACTCGGCCGCATCCAATGCGGCGATGCGCCCGCTGGTACCGGTGCCAACGTAAATAAGGCGCCCTCCACTCGAGATCGCCGCCGCGATCAAATCAATCGCCTTCGCGATTTGCGGAAGCGATCGTCTCACGGCTCCTGCAACTTTCGCATCTTCACGATTGATGATGCGTGCAATTTCCAACGCGGATTGTTGATCGAGACGAGCTGACGCCCGATTTGTTTTTTCCGTGCTAAGGCTTCGCAGATCGGAGTTGTGTCTGCTTTTGTTCGATTTTCCTTTGCGCCTCTGGCCGTTCAAGCGTTTTTCCCCAGAGCTTCAATCACCGCGTCATGGAACGCTGGCCGCACCTGCTTAATGGCCTGATTCTCACAATCAGGCCAGGTGCGATTTGTCAGCAAAACTATCGACAATTGCCGCTCCGGATCAATCCACAACGACGTCCCGGTATATCCGAGATGCCCAAATGAACGCGGCGAAAAATATTTTCCAGATTGCGATGGCGCCGATGGTGTGTCCCACCCGAGCGCTCGCGATGTGCCGATGGGCGCGCTTTCCCGCCGCGTAAAAAAATCCACCGTCGACGCGCGGACGAGAGGCCGCCCTCCGTTGAGCATGGCGTGAGCAAAGCTCGCTAAATCTTCCGTGTTAGAGAAAAGTCCCGCGTGAGCGGCCACTCCTCCAAGCACGCTCGCGTTTTCGTCCTGGACCTCGCCCTGAATTATGCGGTGGCGGAAGGAAACATCGTTGGCAGCCGGCAGAATAGAATCCTTTAATCCAGCATGGGGATTGAAAGTAGTGTGCGTCATTCCCAGCGGGCCGAAAATCTCCCGTTGGCAGAACACGTCAAGCGTCTCGTCCGCCAGCCTTTCCAGCGCCATGCCTAGAATGATGAATCCGATGTCGCTATATTCGGCGCTCTCACCCGCGAGCGCGCTGAGCGGAGCCGCCACCACCGCCCGCAAAAAATCGGCGCGGTCCGTGACCCGCAAAAAAAAATTCTCATGCGCTTCAAGTCCCGAGCTGTGCGCGAGTAACATTTGCAGGGTAACTTCACGCCGGTGATCTACAACATTGCTAACTTCACCCGCAAATTCTGGAATAATGGCCGCCACCGGAGCTTCCAGGTCAAGCACTCCGCGCTCATAAAGAATCATAGCCACGCTAGTCGTGGCCACAACTTTCGTGAGTGACGCAAGATCGAAAATGCTTGACGTGCTGACCTCAGCCGACTTGGGATCGTATGTAAAATGGCCAAACGCTTTGTGAGCGACTAATTCTCCGTGAGACGTCACCGCGATCGAGCAGCCCGGAAACGATCGCGCGGCAATAGCGCCTTCAACAATCTTGAAGGCGTTGCGAAAGTTTTCATCCTGCGCGCCAAAATTCCGCGCGAGAAAGGAAAAACCGGATTCTCGATTCGTCAGAGTCTCGCTCAAAGTTGTTCTCAAGCTTCGTTCAAGGTTACGCGCTCAAAGTTGGCCTAAAAAATGGCGCTCCAGGCTTTTTCTGAACTGATGGGGTTATAGCAAACGCCCAGCACGTAGGCAAACGGTCAGTTACTCTCGGAGCATCGTTTGTCACCTTCAGTCTTGAGCAGTCTCTCCGGCGTCATGTAGAGTCACAGCAGACGTGAATCATCTCGCGCAAAAGTTGCCGCAGAATTCGCCGCCAAGCTTCTCGCTCCCGGCGCTCCTGCTGTTTATTTTCTTCTTGTTCTCAACCGCCGCCCTCTCCGAGACTACCCTCGAGTCGCGCCTGTCCATCCTCGATCCCATCATCAACGAAGCCATCACGCAACAGGAGATCCCCGGCGCAGTCGTAATCATCGGCCACGATGGCCACGTCGTGTATCGCAAAGCCTACGGCAGCCGCGCCATCGAACCCAAGCGCGAATCCAAGTCCGAATCAATGACCCTGGACACAATCTTCGACTGTGCCTCGCTTACCAAGGTGGTAGCCACCACCACGGTCATGATGCAACTCTGGGAGCAGGGAAAGTTTCGCATGAACGATCCCGTCGCAAAATATCTTCCGGAATTTGCGCAGAATGGCAAGCAGGATATTACGATCCGCCAATTACTGGTGCACTACTCAGGATTAGGCCCTGACCTCGATCTGACCAAGCCGTGGCAAGGGAAGGAAGCCGCCGAGCGCGTGGCTTTTGAGACCGCGCCCGAACACCCTCCCGGCTCCTCCTTTTTGTATAGCGATATAAACTTTGTCGTCCTCGGCGCGCTCGCAGAGCGGCTTTCGGGCGAGTCGCTCGACGCCTATTCCTCCAAACACATATTCGCGCCGCTCGATATGAAAGAAACGCGATTCCTCCCGCCAGCTTCATGGCAGCCTCGAATCGCGCCCACCGAAGAGGATGAGAACCATCATCTGCTGCGCGGGTTCGTGCACGATCCCACTGCCCGCCGCATGGGCGGAGTCGCCGGTAATGCCGGAGTTTTTTCCACCGCCGATGATCTCGCCATTTTTGCCCAAGCCCTGCTTGATGGAGGCCGAGGTGTCCTGACCCCGGCAACTGTAGCGAAGATGATCGCGCCCCAGCAGCCCGTAAATGGCACGGTGCTCCGGGGTTTTGGATGGGACATCGATTCTCCTTTTTCCAGCAACCGCGGCGAACTGCTGCCGGTAGGAGGTTTCGGCCATACCGGCTACACCGGCACTTCGCTCTGGATCGATCCCGCAACCAATACTTACATCGTCCTGCTGACCAATGCAGTGCACATGAACTTTGTGGCGGCGAAAGGGAAGGGAAGCGCCGCGTCACTCAGAACTAAGGTAGCCACAGCCGTAGGCGCGGCACTCGCGCTCGATCCCACGGATGCCGAGAAGATGCGCCAGACTTCCATCACCGGCTACAACGAAATGCAAAGTGCGGCCCGCAAATTGGCCGTGAGGAATGGCACCGTAAAAACCGGAATCGACGTTCTCGAGGAAACCAATTTCTTAGCCCTGCATCCCGCGCGTGGCGGCGCTCCCCGCAGCATCGGCCTGGTGACCAATCAAACCGGCGTGGATTCAGAGGGACGTCGGACCATCGACGTGCTCGCCAAGGTTCCAGGAATTTCACTCGACGCCATCTTCAGTCCCGAGCATGGAGTCGCCGGAACCCTCGACACGACCGACGTCAAGAACACAAAAGATCCGTCCACAGGAATTGCGGTCTACAGCGTCTATGGAGCCAAGGACGCGCAACGTCGTCCATCGATCGACGTGCTGAAGCGGCTGGATGCCGTCGTAATTGACCTGGCCGATGCGGGCGTGCGTTTCTATACCTACGAAACCACCTTGGGATTTTTTCTCGAAGCCGCGGCCAAGGCTGAGATCGAAGTCATTATTCTCGATCGTCCAAACCCGATCACCGGTTCCTTCGTGCAAGGTCCGGTCTCCGACGAGGGCCGCGAAAATTTCACCGATTATTTCCCCGAACCGCCCCGCCACGGCATGACCATGGGCGAACTGGCAAAAATGTTCAATGCCGAGCGCCACATCGGAGCGCGCCTCCAGGTAGTGGCCATGCAAGGCTGGCAGCCCGGCGACTGGTTCGATTCCACTGGCCTGGGTTGGGTAAATCCTTCCCCAAATTTGCGGGATTTAAATCAGGCCACTCTCTATCCCGGCGTGGGAATGATCGAAGGCGCGAACGTATCTGTTGGACGTGGCACGGACACCCCTTTCGAAGTCGTCGGCGCACCCTGGATCAAGAGCAAGGAGTTTGCCGCCTACCTCAATGCCCGCATCATTCAGAGCGTTCGCTTTGTCCCCATTATCTTTACTCCCGCCGCGAGTAGCTATGCCGGGCAACAATGCGAGGGCGTAAACCTCTTTGTGCTCGACCGCAATACGCTCGACTCGCCCCAATTAGGCATCGAACTCGCATCGGCGCTCTACACGCTCTATCCCAACGATTTCAAGCTGGAGAAAATATCGGACCTCCTGCTCAACCAGTCAGTTTTAGAAGCGCTTACCGCTCATGAAGATCCCCGCCGCATTGCTCAGGACTGGCAGCAGCGGCTCGATGAATTTGTGCGCATGCGCGAAAAATACCTGCTGTATAAATGATTGTTAATCACTTCTAAGAATCGGCCTGTTCGCTATTCTTCTAAACGCCGTTTCCAATAGCCCATAAGTGGCTGGCATGAGCGGCTCATGGTTTCTAGCGGGCCTTCTCAGCTACAATGACTCCAAGGTTCGCAGCAAACCATGCCCGACAACGTGTTAATGATTCCCAGTGAGTTTCTCCGGTGTGCGGGACCGAATTGCGGCGTGCAAAAGGGATCGAGCGATCGCTGGTGGGTGATGTGGAGTTCAATCGGCGAATACGATGTGCCCGAGATGCATCTGTCTCCGTGGGATGAGCGTCTCGCTCTTCGTGAGGGTACCATCCATGTCTGCGGCGAGGGCTGCGCCCAGAAACTGCAATCGCAATTCATGGGTAATATCCTGCAAAAGCGCGGCCGTGCAAATGGCGCCTAGCGCCACTTAAGAAGAAGCGTAACCTGTTTTCAACTTCCAGCCTTCGCAGTGCAATTGTCAGCTAACTCAGCATTCGAATAGGCGCATCTCAGTTTCAAGATTTAAATATCCTGGTAACTAAATTGGTAACTGAAAGGGTGGTCTGCGATGTTCATTCGTGGAGCTTCTATCGGGTTCTTGCTGCTGGCGACTATTTCATCAGCCCAATCCCTATCATCGGCTCCGCCTCCGGCGTCCGCGACCGACCCGGCCAAGTCTGCGATCACTCCCACCCTTGTGATTCCCGCCGGCACGCGGGTTCCGCTTTCACTGAAGCAGGCAATCTCCACTAAGACGGCCAGGACCGGAGATCCCGTCTACGCCGAAACCGCATTTCCATTCGTTGTGAACGAACGCGTCGTAATTCCGGCAGGAACCTACATTCAGGGAAAAATCGAGCGTGCGCAGCGTGGCGGCCATGTCAAAGGTCGCGCCGAAGTTCTTATCCACTTTACGTCCATGATTTATCCCAGCGGTTACACCGTCATGCTTGGAGGCTCGGTAGAGAACACCCCCGGCGCTGAGAAGACCTCGATGAAAGATTCGGAAGGAACAATTCGTCAGGACAGTGACGCCGGCAAGAAGGTTAAGTCAGCCGCTGAAGGCGCGACCACAGGAGCCGTGATCGGCGCAGTAACCGGCGGCGGCAAAGGTGCGGGAATCGGCGCGGGCTTGGGCGGCGTCGCCGGCCTCGCCATCGGAGTGCTCTCTCGCGGCGCCGACGTGCGCCTGGAATCGGGAACATCCATTGAAATGGAAATACAGCGTGAGGTGACAGTGGACGCCAACCGCGTCACCTCAAGGCGCGAGATTATTGTCCAAAATAAAGATTAGACGAAACTGAAGATTAGACGAGCGCTAAATCCTGGGAACGCCCGATGTCGTTGCGGCATTAATGTCTTTTCGCAGGTCTTCCCAAATGTTCTCCGGCATCTCCAGAAACACCTTTACGATCTCAGGATCAAATTGCCGTCCCGACCATAACTCAATTTCCTTGCGAGCAGCCTCAAAGGGTTGTGCAGGTCGGTAAGGCCGGTTCGATCGCATGGCGTCCAAAGTATCGGCGATGGAAAAAATGCGCGCCCCGAGTGGTATCTCCTCCCCCTTCAATCCGCGCGGATATCCCAAGCCGTCGAAACGCTCCTGGTGCGCGTACACAATTTCAGCAGCCTCCGCCAAAAACGGGATCCTGGAGACGATCTTGTAACCGCGGTAGCAGTGTTCTTTCATGATGTCCATTTCTTCCGCGGTGAGCTTGCCCGGTTTTTTCAGGATATCGTCAGGGATAGCCATTTTGCCGATGTCATGCAAGAAAGCGCCCCGCGCAATAACCCCGATGGCATCATTCGGCAGCCCCATCTTTCGCGCGATCGCAATCGTGAATGCCGTAACTCGCCGCGAGTGTCCTTCGGTCTCCGCGTCTTTCAGATCCAGCGCATCGCCCAAAGCCTCGAGAGTAATGTCATAAGACTTCTCCAGGTTTGAAAGCGCCGTCTTCCATTGTTGAGTTCGAGCCGCCACCAGCGTCTCCAAGTTGGTGCGATAGGCATCGTTCTCACGCTTCAATCGCCGATTTTCCAACGCCCGGCGCACCGTGTTCAGTAACTGTTCCCGCTCAAATGGTTTCAGCAGATAGTCATATGCCCCGTTGCGCAACGCCTGCAGGGCAACCGAAATATCGTGGACCGCCGTTACCATCACGATCGGCATGTCAGGGTAGCGTTCCTTGGAACGCTCCAGTAGCGCAATGCCATCCATCTCCGCCATCATCAGGTCGGAGAGAACCAGGTCAAATTCCTCGCCCGATTCCAGAATCGCCAGAGCCTCTACTCCGCTCGACGCCTGTCTCGTTTGAAAGTTAGCTCCCCCGAGCATTGACGAAACAATCTCCCGGATTGTTTCCTCGTCGTCCACTACCAGAATGCGATCATTAGCCATGGCGAAGATTGAGTGTAACGCTCATTCTAGGTCCCGCATCTACATTCCGAAAGTAACCATTTGGGCGCGGAAATCCGGTAACCACAGAGACCAAGCATGATATTTAAAAGGTTGGTGTGCGTGCGCTTTGTGGTCGTGTGTTCTCAGCACGCAGCAATCTATGGACCCTGTTTCGCTATTCGGGAATTCGGTTGGCGTTCTGGCTGTCCCATGGCTGACGGCGCGAGAGACTGCCGCACTGATCATACTGGGCGTGAGCCTGGTATTGTTCCGCGTCTTTCGCGAGCGCTGCCTCTTGGCATGGGGCGCTGGATGGCTGGCCTATTGTGCTTT
>Ga0209332_1000114_pt1 | contig 20761 bp, 13 predicted proteins | sample BlaSpr_A8_OM3_M1_FD_187974 | JGI IMG/M metagenome (GOLD analysis project Ga0209332, IMG submission 187974) | Forest soil microbial communities from Thunder Bay, Ontario, Canada - Black Spruce, Ontario site 2_A8_OM3_M1 (SPAdes) (version 2) | ecosystem: Environmental > Terrestrial > Soil > Boreal...
GAAGAGGGCGCGAATCATGGGGACTTTCAGCGACCATTGCGCGAGACGCCAGTCGAAGCGGTCGGGGCTCTTGGGAGTTCGCTGCTTGCTCCATAAGACCCAAGCGGAGAAGACGCCGTAGAAGAGAGTTTGAACCAGGCTGGAGCGAAAGAAATGTTCTCCCTTGTCGCCTTCGAACTTGAGGCCCAGAGCCTGTTCGAGAGCTTGGCGAACGGAATCGAGGGCGGGGAGTTTGTGACGATCGTCAATGCGGGCTTTCGCTTCGCGAGCGTAATAGGCCAGAACCCAAGCAACATCCTTTGGCGCGGCCAAGATGGCGGGCGAGAGAAGAACGAGTTTGAGGAAGTCGTGAAAGCGGGCGCTGTGGGCAGCGGCAGTCTTCTGCGGATGGGCGGCTAGATTCCAGAATTCTTTTTCGCTTCCCGCGAGACGGTACGAACCGAGCTTGACTGGTTGGGCGTCGCTGTCGCGCCCTAGAAGCACGAAGTCGCGATAGTTGGTGACGAGGACCTGGCCGTATTCCTTCCAGTATTTGGTGACCTGATCACTATTGGCGGTGACCCATGCGTCGTCCTTGGTGGGCTTGACTTCGATGGCGCCGCGGGCGGGCTTCTGGCCGGGTACGGGCTGGGTGCCTTTGAGTTTCTGAAATTGATCCTTAGAGAACAGGCCGCCGTCGGGAATTCCGGCGCCGCGATTCTTGATGGTGAGAATGGAGCGGACTTTGGGGTTGAGGCTTTCGCCGACCGAGTCTAAGAGCGCAGCCAAAGGAGGGTAGTAGGAAGTCTCGTCCGTGGCCTCGCCGGACGCGCGGATTTCGTTCAGTTCGTGAAGATATTTGTGCAGCACGTCCACAAGGGGTTTGTAATGGAGACTGGGCACGGATGCAAGTGGCGGAGAAGCATCGCGTCATTCTTGTGTTGTAGAGCTAACACGTCAATCGTGAGAACCCCTGTGGCGGCGCTTATGGGTATGAGCCTGTAGGGGTCCTTCGACTTCGCCGGACCCTTCGCTTCGCTCCTGGTTCGGCTGCGCTCAGGATGACAATGTTTAGGGGTGAGCGCTGAAAATGGGCAGTAGGATTTTGACCGGGTGCAGCTGCTTCCTTGTGAGAATGCCTTGCCACTTCGGCGGGTGAGTTTGCTATGCAGGGTTCTTCGGCAGGTTAGGGCAGGTCCTTCGACTTCGCCGGGCCAATCGCTTTGCGCTTGGTCCGGCTGCGCTCAGGATGACAACGGGTGGTGCTTGGGAATCTAGGGAGTAACATGTGGGACGTTTCTGTTATCCAAGTGGGAGTTGATAGAGTTACTGAGAGTCACGGGGGCATTTACTCGGATTACGGTGGGATTATTCCGATAACTATAGACTGTTAGACTGTTAGGCGGAATCTTTTCTTGCGGGCGACACGGATTGGAGCTGCGGGATGGACTGTCCTTGCTGGCTGGTACAAATGAGAACTTCCTGCGGGTCGGAATTGGGGATGATGTGTAGGGGTCCTTCGACTTCGCCGGGCCAATCGCTTTGCGCTTGGTCCGGCTGCGCTCAGGATGACAAGGGAACTAGAGATGACAAGGGAATCTAGGGAGTAATAAGTGGAGCTGGGGTTAGCTCCAGGACCTATTTTTGGATTGATTTGGTGCTGACTTAGGGGTGTAAATGAGCCTTGCAGTGGGAATTTAAGAAGTTAAATCTGAAACTTTTAGGCGTCTTATTGCAGAGCATACTGATTGAGTGTTTCTATTGAATGCGATTTACGTTATCGGCATGATCCTACTCGGTAGCTTTTTGTAGCGCCGGCTGGTGTGCTTCAGCGCCTGCCTCCTCGTGACAACTCCTTGCGACTGCCTCGGCTGAATTTGTTAGGTAGGGGTCCTTCGACTTTGCCGGACCAATCGCTTCGCTCTTGGTCCGGCTGCGCTCAGGATGACAATCTTGGCGGGGAATCTCAAAGATAACAAGTGGGACGGGTTGGTGCTTTGTCGGGACGAAATGGCATCTTTGAGCGATTTCGTCTTCGGAATCTACAACTGCGTGCGGGGTCTTTGACGAAGTAGGGGTCCTTCGGCAGACGCTGGGCAAGTTATGCGACTTCGCGCTCAGGATGACATTTTTTGGGACTTTGGGTGCATGGATGGGGCCGCGTATCCCACTTGTTACTTTGTTGAGTCCGGCTGACGGGTTGGATCTTCGACTGGAATAGGACAATTCCAAGAGCAAATGCAACGGCAAGGGCAAGATCAAAGGCCGCGGACGAGGGCGTCCGCGCCACACGTCCGCGCCACACGGGCGGCGCATCTGAGATGATGCTTCGGGCGGGAGGGACGAATGCGTCCGTCGCTACGTAGAATTGATATTGTCGTTTTGGGTGATCTGATACATGGGAATTTTTAACGTTTTGTTTGGGCGGCCTTTGGCTTCTTCGGAGGATGAGGGGGAGCGGATATCTCCGATGCAGGGGATTCCGACGTTTGGGCTGGATGCTTTGAGCTCGGCGGCGTATGGGCCGGAGGCGGCGTTGACGATTCTGCTGCCGCTCGGGTTGCTCGGGGTGCATTACATTGTGCCGCTGACGGCGGCGATTATTGCGCTCCTGATTATTGTTTACTTTAGTTATCGGCAGACGATTGCGGCTTATCCGAATGGCGGAGGATCGTACACGGTTGCCAAGGAGAATCTTGGCGACCGGGCGGGGCTGCTGGCGGGCGCGGCTCTGATGATTGATTACCTGCTGAATGTTGCGGTGGGAATTTCGGCGGGCATTGGCGCGTTGGTTTCGGCGGTGCCGTCGTTGCAGCCGCATACGTTGACGATGTGTCTCGGCGTGCTGGCGATATTGACGATCGTGAATCTGCGGGGAATCAAAGAGGCGGGGACGGCGTTTATTGCTCCCACATATTTATTTGTGGGGACGCTGGTGATCGTAATTTTGGTCGGGCTTTATAAGGTGGTTGCGTCGGGCGGACATCCGATGGCGGTGGTGCCGCCGCCTCAGCAGGTTTCCGGGACATTGCAAGCTGTGGGTGTGTGGATCCTGGTGAAGGCGTTTGCTTCGGGATGCACGGCGCTGACGGGAGTTGAGGCGGTGAGTAACGGGGTGCAGGCGTTTCGGCAGCCGGTGGTCAAAGCGGCTCGAACTACGTTGACGGCGATTATTGCGATGCTGATTGTGCTGCTGGGCGGGATTGCGTTTCTGCTTCCTTATTATGGGATCATGGCGACGGATCCGGGGGCTCCGGGATATCAGAGTGTGTTGTCGATGTTGACGGCGGCGGTGGCGGGCAAGGGAATTTTTTACGATGTGACGATGTTCTCGGTGCTGCTGGTGCTGTGTTTGTCGGCGAATACTTCGTTTGCGGATTTTCCGCGGCTGTGCCGGATGGTGGCGCGGGACAATTATCTTCCGCATTCTTTGACGACGCGCGGGCGGCGGCTGGTGTTTTCGCAGGGCATCTGGGCGCTGGCGATTTTGGCGGCGCTGCTGCTGATTTTATTTCGCGGGGTTACGGACCGGTTGATTCCTCTGTTTGCGGTGGGAGCGTTTCTGGCTTTCACATTGTCGCAGGCGGGGATGGTGGAGCACTGGCGGAAAAATGCGAAGGGCGGGGCGGCGGCTGGCGGGATGTTTATTAATGGACTGGGAGCGCTTGCTACTGGAATTACGGTCTGCGTGATTGTGGTGGCGAAGTTTGCGGAGGGAGCGTGGGTCGTGGTGCTGTTGCTTCCTCTGCTGCTGATCTTCATGAACCATGTGCGGCGGCACTACAAACGCGTGGAGCGAGAACTTGCGGTGAAGAGCAACGCTGTGCTGAGGACTCGGGGATTGAAACCTCCGATTGCGATTGTGCCGGTGGATGTTTGGAATGCGGCTACGGAGAAGGCGTTGCGGTTTGCGATGACGCTGTCTCCGGATGTGGAGGCGGTGCATGTGAGCTGCGATGCTGATGAAGGTAAGCCGGACTGGCTAAGCGGCGCGGAGCAGGTAGATGGCGTGAACCTTCCGAAGATGGTGACGTTGCCGTCGCCGTACCGGCTGGTGATTCATCCGATAGTGGATTATGTGTTGAAGGTGGAGAAGGAGAATCCGGGACGGACGGTGGCGGTGGTGATTGCTTCGATGGTGGAGCGGCACTGGTATCACTACTTCTTGCACAACCAACGGGGGCAGATGCTGACGGCACTGCTGCTGTTGGGCGGGGATAAGCGGATCAATATTGTGAATGTGCCTTGGTATTTGGAGGCTTAGGGGCGGCTGTCAGTTGTTAGTTATCAGTGTTCAGTGTTCAGTTAGAGCATAGACCTCGAACAGAGCCCTGGGACGAGGTCTTTTTCACGTGCTTAACGGCCACCGGTTACATCAAGAATGGAGCCGGTTACATAACTGGCTTCTTCGGAGAGCAGCCAGAGGATAGCGTTGGCCACTTCTTCGGGGCGGCCGCCGCGTTGCATCGGTACTTGGATTTTTACGCGTTCAATGCGATTGGGCTCGCCTCCGGCCGCATGGATGTCGGTATAGATAAATCCGGGGCGGACGGCGTTCACTCGAATATTTTCTTCGGCCACTTCTTTCGCCAATCCTAAAGTAAAAGTATCGATGGCACCTTTTGTGGCAGCGTAGTCGATGTATTCATTGGGAGAACCGAAGCGCGCGGCTCCGGAGGAAACATTTACGATAGAGCCGCCATGGCCTCCGTGTTTCGTGGACATACGGAGAACCGCTTCGCGGGCGCAGAGGAAACTTCCAAAGACATTGATGGCGAAGATGCGTTGAAGACGGGCGAGGTCGAAGTTCTCCAGGCGCGATTGGCGTTCGACGGTGCCCGCATTGTTGACCAGCGCGCTGATGGGCCCGAGTTCTTGTGTGGCGGATTCGAAGAGGCGGACGACGGCAGCTTCGTCGCTCACGTTGGCTTGGATGGCGACGGCAGCCCCACCTTGTTGACGGATGGCATTCACAATTTGTTCGGCAGCTTCTTGCTGGCGGTGATAGTTGACGCAGACACGGAATCCACGGGCGGCGGCTAGCTGGGCGACGGCGGCTCCAATGCCACGGCTGGCGCCGGTTACCACGAGAGCCTGTGGTGTCGGAGTCATATTGAATTTTAGAACGTAGCGATCCGTTCCTGATGTACGTTCAGACTCTCCAATGGTCGGGACGCCAGGTTTGAATTGATTTTTTTATTTCTGCGGGTGGAAGTTTTTCGTTGATGGCTCTTGCGGCTAGCGCTGGGAGTTCGGCGTCGGAGGCGAAGCGCAGGGCTATGAGTTGCGATTCGGTCAGGGATGGGATTTGGCTGCGCAGGGCGGGATCGATCAGCGTGGCGAGGCGCAATCGTTCTTCCAGGCGGATGACGCGGTCTTGAACCTTTACCGCATATTGCCTACTTTTGAGAGCCAGCAGGATGAGCGCGACGGCGAGAACGATCATCCACGCGGAGTGCATTCCGGGGCGGCGGACGGTATGGATGATGGTCATGATTAGGGTGATGAGCCACACCGGCATCAGGAAGAAGTGGAAGGCTGGATCCCAGCGAGTGTGGTGCGAATAATCTTGTGGGTCTTCGGCCATAGCAGTTACTCCTATTGGTATTTGAACCATCATCGCATGAGTTCGGCTTGGTAGCATCGATGCGCTTTAAGTGGCGATGGGGAAACACGCCTATTGCCGGGTGGCCGGGCGGGGACGCCCGGCGCTCCATTAATTCTTAATTTTGCAGGATGTAGTTGGAGGCTACTGCGCGGAATGCGGCTAGCTGTTTCTCCTGCGTTGGTTCGTCCCAGGCTAGTTCTTTCGCCATTAACGTAGATACTGCTGGCGCCATTTCCAGGGCGGCTCGGGCGTTTAGGAATAGAGCGCGCAGGCGCCTCGCTAGAACATCTTCTATGGTGCGGGCCATTTCTTCGCGCACGGCCCAGACTACTTCGGCCTTGATATAGGGCAGCGCGGGGTGGAGTTGTTCGCCTAGCGTTGGGTCAGCGTCGATGAGTTTGCGGATCTTGGTTGCGTCCGATCCGTAGATTTTCAGGGAGCGAAATTTCTTTGCAAATTCTTTTTGCAGTTCTTTTTGCGATTCTTTTCTTGTTTCGTCTTGCGGTGTTTCGTCGAAGCCGTGGATATGGAGATGGTGCGTGGGGCAGGGCTTTTCCGGCAACTCGGCTAGCGTGGCGGCTTGGTCGACGCAATCTTCGGCCATGTGACGGTAGGTGGTCCACTTGCCGCCAGTGACGGTAATGAGGCCGGAGCGATCGATGTGGATAACGTGATCGCGGGAGAGTGACGCGGTTTTTGCTATGCCGGTTGCGCTTGCAGATGTCCCGACCAGCGGGCGGATTCCGGCGAACACACTTAGCACATCGCTGCGCTTCGGAGCCTTGGTTAAATATTCTGCGGCGGTCGATAGGATGAATTCGATTTCCTGTTCGGTGGCGATCGGCTCGAGCGTTGCGGCGGCAATGGGAGTGTCGGTGGTTCCAACGAGCGTGTGGCCGTGCCACGGAATCGCGAATAGAACGCGGCCATCGCTGGTGTGGGGGACCATGACGGCGCTTTCGCCTTGCAGGAAGGTGGAATCGAAGACCAAGTGGATGCCTTGGCTGGGAGCGATCATTGATTTTGCGGTGGGCTCGGCTTTCAGGCGCAGGGCATCGCTGAAGGCTCCGGTGGCGTTGACTACTACTTTTGCGGCGGCATGAAATTCGTTTCCTGTTTCTGCTTCGCGGGCTTTCACTCCGTTGACGAAGCCTTGCGCGTCTTTGGTTAGGCCGGTGACTTCTGCGTAGTTCAGTAATGTCGCGCCCTGCTCGAAGGCGGTGAAGACCATGTGGATGAGCAGGCGGGCGTCATCGAATTGTCCGTCGTAGTAGACGGCGCCGCCGCGCAGTCCTTCTTTTTTCAGCGTGGGGATGTGCGCCAGGGTGTCTTCTTTGGAGAGGATGCGCGAGGTTCCGAAGCCGTATTTACCGGCGAGTAATTGATAGAGCTTGAGGCCGAGGCCGTAGAAGGGAGCCTCCCACCAATCGTAATTCGGAACGACGAAGGCGCGATCGTGCACGATGTGCGGCGCGTTTTGGAGAAGCAGGCCGCGCTCTTTCAGCGCCTCCATGACCAGGCCGATGTTGCCTTGCTCGAGGTAGCGGACTCCGCCGTGAGCGAGTTTGGTGCTGCGGCTGGAGGTGCCTTTGCCGAAGTCGCTCTGCTCGAGGAGCAGGACATCGTATCCGCGAGATGCGGCATCGATGGCTACGCCCACACCGGTGGCTCCGCCGCCTACGATGATGATGTCCCACGGTTTGGGGTGGGAGTCGATGCGGCGGAGCATTTCGGTGCGGTTCATAGGTTGTTGCTGTTGGCATTATGCTATGCGATTGGGAAGTTCTGAAGACGAAGATTCGGCAGCCTGCCGCGTAAGGAGCCCATAGGATTGGCGATCGGGAAAGCCCCTTCTCGAAAAGCGCGAGAAGGGGGGCACCCCCAGCTATTTTGATTTAAAACAGTAAGGAGCCGTCGTGCTTTTGGTGATCGGGGCCACCCGCCCGGACGAATGCGTCGGGCCCTACGCTATCGAGCTAGCGACTGCTTTCGTACCAACTTCGCCATGCTTCGGAATTTGTTCCGAGATTTCTCCCTGCGATATCGGTCAGCGCTTGCACTGCCCACCCGCGCTGCTGCGCGGTGAGCAGAGAATCATCCACCCATCCGACCAGGCTGGCTGCGGCGGTCATGCGTTGCTCGTGGGTGTACATGCCGGATTGCGCGAGGTCGCACGCCGCTCGCTCCTGCACCACTGGAGAAGGATCGTTGCGAAAGCGATCCAGCAGCATGGGTAGGGTTTCATCGGTGCCCACCAGCGAAAGCGCATCCACCGACGCCGCGCGAACGTTCACGTCAGGATCAGTCAGATACGATCCAATAATTTTCGCCGTGTGCACTGGATCCACGCCGCGGTTGCCGAGTGCGCCGAGCGTCCATAGCGCCCAAGGGCGTTGCGCAGGATTTCCTACCTGCTGTTCCAGCATTGCCAATCCGTTTTCGTTGCGAGGAACGCCGTCCAGCGCAAGCTGTGCCTGCAATGAAGCCTCTCGAACCGGAGTGTTGCTGGAGTTTAAACCTGAAGTGATGAGCTGACTGGTGCGCGGCGTGCGCTGTGTCTTGCCGGTCCAGTCGCTTGATTCCGATAGCACGCGATCCACAGCAGCGCCGTCTCCCATGGCAACACGAGCCAGAAGTTCTTCAGCTCGCTTCTGCAATGCCGCATCGATTGCGGGGCCAGTTTGCCTGCGGGCGTTGACGCGAAGACTGCCGCTACTCCTGTGGCTTCGACCGTCAATAACGCGCGTGGAAGCTATGTTCGAAAGCTCCTTCGATCCGCGCTCCACGCTGCGCACCAATAGCAAACTAAATCCCAACAAGACGGCAAACCCAATCACGATAAAGATGACAACGGGCCCCTTGCCAACGGCCCACGACTTTGGCGGGGCAACATCGAGGGCGACTGGGGGGATCTGCGATGTTTCATCTTTCGTCGCTTTTTCAACTGCGACGAGCGCGTTAACCACATCCGCTTCGGAAGGCCGGGGCTCTGCCGTAGTTGCGGAATCAAGGCTCGCCTTGTTTGAATCGCCTGAATTGTTCAAGCCGCCTGGATTGGTTGGTGGGAATGGATCGGGCATAGTCGGTTGCAGCTCCTGGCCTGCCACAATGCTTTCCTCCTGGGAGGGAGGCCCAAACTTCGCTTACTTTCCTGCGAGTTTTCTTGCGATCTCTTCTACGATCCGCGGGCGCAGATCGGCCATCACGCTGTCTACAATATTCGCAATCGTCCTGGCGTCGTTCGCGGATTTATCATTTGCGGAGATTGAACCGTCCGCCGCCGCCGCCATCGCCTTCGGAGCTTCTTCCGCCGCAACTGCACCTTGCTTCGAGGCGCCGTCATTAGTGGTTGCGCTGTTTGTAGTGTTAGTTGGAACTTCCGCTGTGCTCGCCGACGCTACATAAGTCTCCTGCAGATTCGACTTTTCTGACTTTGACTTTCTGTCTTTCCCCATGGAATGCTGGCCCCCAACTTCCGTACTTGAATCGTAATTCTGCTGCGTGCTCTCGCCGGACGCGCTGGTCACGGCGGTGTCAGACACGGCCTCCCGCTTCGGTTCCGCAGCAGCCGCAACCTCGTTGTTGTCTTTATTACGGCTTACATCGCTGTCTGTATTTCTGCCCATTGCGTCCGCAAACGTCGCGGATGCGTACTCTTCGGGAGTCTCTTCTGCAGCCTTGGCCTGAGCGTATTTACTCTCCGCCTCGGCCAGTTCTGCACCGATTTTCCGCTCCACCTCCGCCCTGATCATGTCCACGACCGGAGCCGCCGCCGAGGCCGCTGCTAACAATTCTGCCGCCGCTTCCAACGCGGCCGCGGCTCCTGCCGCCGCATTCTCCATGGAATGTGAATTGGAATGTGAATTTTCGCTCGCCGAACTTTTTGCCACGGCCGGGATGCCTGCTTCCGCCAATCTGTTCTCGATCGCCGCCTCGATCGCGGAAACTCCTACTACGCGCTCGGCTTCCAACTCCCCGCCCGATAGCGTGCCAGATGCGCTTCCATTCGCGGGCGCAGGCGCCGTCGCAAATGTGCGGAACATTTCTGCCTCAAGCGAAACGGTCGCCTCCTCCGCGTTCAACGCCACCGCGTCGGCTACCCAGCGCGGGCGACCACCGTTGTTGCCAACAACATCGTCTGACAGCAAGTGGCTGTGCTCGGCCGCGGTTCCGTGGGAGGGAAGATTCGACTGCGTGCCCGACCCGCTCCCGCTCTGCGACGGCGTCAACAAGCGCAAGGCTTCCGTCAATTCCGCATCGCTCGGGGTCGGCTGGTCTGAAGCATCTTTCGAAGCGTTTTTCCAAACTCTGCCCGAAGCATCGTTCGCCGGAGCAACATTCGCAGCCGCGTCGGCCGCTCCTGCTTCAGTAGCGTTGTTGGTCGTTTCAGCCATCGATGCAGTCGAAGCGAACTTCGGCTCATCGATCACCGGCGCAGATGAATCTGCGGAAGAAGTTTCCGATGAAGAGGAAGAAGATAACGATGCGGGTGCTAGTAATGCCGACGATGCGCTTTCCATCGCAGGAGTTTCCGCCGCTATTTCAGAAGGCTTCGCTTGCTCTTCAGCCACAGCTTGTGCGGCAACGACATTCGGGGCAGCGTCGTTACGGGCAGCGTCATTAGGAACAGGGACCTCCGCCGCCGCGGGCATTTCGGCCTTCGTATCTACGGCTTTCGTATCCAGTGATTTCGTATCTACGATATTCGTATTCACGACCGCCGCCGGAGCAACGTTTTCTTTCGCAGCCGCCACCGAGTCCGAAACTTTCTTCTCCGCGACCGGCGAACTTTCGTCCGCTGCGGCCGGGGTATCCAGCTTCGCGGCCACCGCACTCAGCGCATCCAGTTCCTCGGGAGTGATGTCGCGCGGTATGTCCGGCACCTCCGCCGGCTCTTGTCCGGCTGACGGGCTATTCACGGCGAACACTCCGCTCGCGCCGCCCTTGCCTTTACCCTTGCGGAAATCGCGGAACGTCGCTCCTGCCGCTGCTGCCACATCCTCGGGGTCTGGCTCCGGCTCGTCTTTCTTTTTCTTGGACGGAAAGCGCAACCGGTTCTTCCATCCGCTATCGACCTCGCCTTTGTTTTCGGTCTTTCGGACACCCGCGCCGCTGCTGTCGCCGCTGAATCTTTCGACCCCGGCCGCCGACGAACTGAAGCGCGATCCCTCCGCTTGCGGAACCATGCGATCTTCAAGTTTTGTGATTGCGGTGAGCAGTTCGCTCGCTTCAAACGGCTTTACGATATGGGCGTCAGCTCGCACTCGCCGCGCCTCTTCCGGCTTGAAAGGTTCGAGCTTACCGACCGTAAGCAGCACCGGAATATGCGCCGTCTCATCCTGTTCTTTAATCCGCTGGCAAACTTCCAGCCCGCTGTAGCCGGGCATATAGACATCGAGAACGATCAGATCAGGTTTGAGTTCGTTGATTCGCTTGAGGGCGGCCGAGCCGTTATTGACCGTGACGACGTCATACCCGGCGTCAGCCAGGATTTTCCGCCCCATGTTCTGGGCGGTCACACTATCATCGGCAAGCAGTATTTTCCGCGCCAAGCGTCTTCCTTTTAACAACCCTTATACGAGCCTGCTAAGAACTTAGGAGAGATAACGCGAAACTACCTTGTCCTCATATCGAAGTCAACGGTTCAAGCGGTAGTAACAGGTTACGACCGTTCCTAGCCCGTTGGCGGGAGGACTATTTCTTGGATAGTAATGCCTTTGGTAACCTCAGATCGTGAGTTTGATTCTGTAGATGGGCGAGTTTGGCAAATAAAGTTTTACCGCGCGCAGGTAGCGTGGTTCGCTCGTCCAACGAGGTCAATCACCAGCCTGCGAACAGCGAAAGGCGAACGGCGAATATAGCGACGGCCAAAGACCGTCGACCGTCGATCAGCGACTAGCGACTAGCGACTAGCGACTAGCGACCAACGACTAACGACGAACGACGAATCACGATCTACCCACCATGCCCACCCACATCGGCGCACTCGACCAAGGCACGACCAGTACTCGCTTCATCATCTTCGATCGTTTCGGGAGCATCGTCGCCCGCGCGCAAAAAGAGCACGAGCAGATTTATCCGCAGCCGGGATGGGTGGAACACGATCCCGAAGAAATCTGGCGCAACACGCAAGATGTAATCGCGCAGGCAATGCAGACCAACGGACTCAAGCCGAAAGATCTCGCCGCCATCGGCATTACCAATCAACGCGAAACCACAATGGTGTGGAACAGGAAAACCGGAAAGCCCGTCTGCAACGCAATTGTCTGGCAGGATACGCGCGTCGCGGCGGCGGTCGCTGAGTTCTCTGCGCGCGGCGGCCAGGACCGCTACCGTGCGGAGACTGGGCTACCGCTCGCCACCTATTTCAGCGGCCTCAAACTGCGCTGGATTCTCGATGAGATCGAAGACGCACGGCAGCAAGCCGAGTCCGGCGATCTGCTCTTTGGCAACATCGACACTTTTCTAATCTGGAACCTCACCGGCGGAAAAGACGCAAGAGGCGGCGCCGTTCATCTGACCGACGTGACCAACGCTAGCCGCACCCAGCTGATGAACATTCACACCCTGCAATGGAACCGCGAAATTTTGCAAGAGTTCAACATCCCACTGCAGATGCTTCCGAAAATCGTCTCCAGCAGCGAAGTCTATGGAGTCGCGCAACTACCTGCGATCGCCGGAGTGCCCATTGCCGGCGATCTCGGCGATCAGCAAGCGGCGCTAGTCGGCCAGGCTTGCTTTAAAAGGGGAGAAGCAAAAAACACCTACGGCACCGGGTGCTTCATGCTGATGAACACTGGAGAAAGGCCAGTGCTCTCTAACTTCGGCCTGCTTACCACGGTGGCGTACAAATTCGGCGCGAAGCCTGCATGTTATGCGCTGGAGGGCAGCATCGCTATCACCGGAGCGCTGGTGCAATGGCTGCGCGACAATCTGGGCATCATTAAGAATAGCTCCGACGTCGAAGCACTGGCGCGCACCGTCGACGACAACGGCGGAGTCTATTTCGTTCCCGCATTCTCTGGGCTGTACGCTCCGTACTGGCAAGACAACGCTCGCGGCGTAATCGCCGGCCTAACTCGCTTCGCCAATAAAGGACACATCGCCCGCGCCGTGCTCGAAGCCACAGCATTTCAGGTGCGGGAGGTGGTGGAAGCCATGGCCAGTTCCAATTCAAAAGACTCGGGCATCGAGCTAGACGTTTTGCGCGCTGACGGAGGCATGGTAGTCAACGATCTGCTGATGCAGTTCCAGGCTGACATTCTGGCGAAGCCCGTAGTGAGTTCGCGAGTAAAAGAAACCACCGCGCTGGGCGCAGCCTACGCCGCCGGGCTGGCGGTGGGCTTCTTCAAAAACACCGATGAGCTAGTCGCGAACTGGAAAGAAGATCGGCGCTGGGAGCCAAGGATGGATGAAGCAACGCGTGAGCGGCTTTATCGCTTCTGGAAGAAAGCGGTGACGCGCTCGTTTGACTGGGTAGAAGCACGGTAAGTAAATCGAGAGACGGGGGTTCTCACGCTGGCGCGCGGACCCGATCACCGAAAGCATGACGGGCTCCTTACTGTTTTAAATCAAAGACAACTGGGGTGGCCCCACTTCGCGCGCATTTCGAGAAGTGGGGCCTCCCCGTTGTTTGATTTCAACATTCACCGAGTAACGCGCGTCGCTGATAACAACTGGTGGTGAAAAAGTGCAGGTATCCGGCTCCGTAATAACGATGGAGTCGATTGGGCATGTTCATGGATAGCACGGAGCGCGGCGGTTTGTATGTGATGAATGAACTAAGATGTCGAGATTCGCGGCTTCTCTTATCAAGAAAGCGGTTGAACTAGAGAAGCAAGGCAAAGTAGGTGGCGACTCTAAGTTGACCATCTATCTCAACAATTTGCCTGAACTGCGTTGGGAGGCTCCAGTTTGATCGAAGCCTCTTAACATTGTTGAGCCAACTATACGGAGAGCCTGTAACAGCGTCGTAAACTAAAGCATCATATGCATCCCTCTTAGTGTTACCGCAATAGCGTAATGGTTAGTATATATTTGTCAGCATTCGTTGTAGTCCTAATTACACAGTTCCGCGTAGTTAATGGAAGCACAGGCCGGAGATACCCCTAGCGCTTGTTCATTCATTGATAAGTCAGCCACGCTACCCACACAGTGGAAACGAGGTCTTATAAGTAATGCAGTCCGAGCCCGGCAGCAAGAAGAAACCGTACTCGCCTCCCGCTATAACGTCACTTTCCCTGGAGCAAGCGAAGCAGTTCGTGTCGCGCCGTACCAATTGCTGCGATTCGGAAGCAACAGATTTCTTAGAGTCGTTGCGCCGAGAGCAGCAGCAGCCTAAACAATTAAGGAGTCGTCGTGCGCAGAATCGGATTGAAAAGCTGCCCATATTGGTGAAACTGAATGCAGAAAACGCTGTCAGAATGATGGTTGAAAAGCTGGTCGCGTTAAACGTGTCAGAAAAGGAAATTGTGGAGGCAATTCAACATCTCACGCACGAAGACGAAAGAAAAGCAGTTGTTGCCCTGAGCAAAAGGCGTCCGAGTACAGGTTAGGTTTAGTCGTAAGTTGTCACCATGCTTTTTCATCACAATCGCTCGGTGACCGCCATCACATATCTTTGTCACGCGCACTGCCAAAATCACTACTGATCGGGTAGTTCTTAAACGTACCGCTGTCCACCGTGGTACCTTCCAGAACTTTTTTTGCTTTCAAGGCAGAACAACTGCTAAATGCAATCCGAACCCATCGAATCACCGGGCTCCCCCTTCACTTTGAGTGCGTTCTAGGCTTTGTGCCGTCTCAGTGCGAGGGGGAGGATCCTTGAATGATAGACCGGGGGAACGGTGATCTAGCGTTGGAACGCAAGCGTGCGCTGGATGCGATTAGCGCTTCTGAGGCCAAGTACCGTCGACTGTTTGAGACAGCTCAAGATGGAATACTGATTCTTGACGCACACTCGGGATTGATCACCGATGTAAATCCCTTCCTGGTTCATTTGTTGGACTATTCGCGGGAAGATTTTATTGGCAAAGCGCTGTGGGACATCGGCCCATTCAAACAGATTCAAGCATCGAAGGCGGCTTTTCGACAGCTGCTGGACCAGGAATATGTCCGATACGATAACCTGCCACTTGAAGCCAGGAGTGGGCGTCTCGTCAACGTCGAGTTCGTCAGCAACGTGTACGGGGTGAATGGCGCGAGCGTAATCCAGTGCAATATTCGTGACATAACAGCGCGGCGGCGCACCGAGGAGGAGTTACTCAAGTCGGAAGAGAGATTCAGCAAGGCCTTTCGCCTCTCTCCGCTGGCGATCACGATCTCGACGGAAAGGGACGGGAGGTATCTGGACGTAAACGAGGCGTTCCTTCTGATGCTCGGGTACAAACGGTCGGATGTGATTGGGCGCACAGCTCCGGATCTGGGTTTCTGGGTACTACCGCCGCATCGCCTTGAGATGGTCCGGAAGTTAGAGGAGGGCGGACGGGTGAGGGGGTTCCGTACGCAGTACATCACCTGCAAGGGAGAGATTCGGGAAGCGGAAGTGTCGGCCGAATTGATTGAACTGGAAGGGCAAGCCTGCGTGCTGGCTATTACTCGCGACATCACCGAGAGTCAGCATCTCGAGGCGCAGTTCCGGCAGGCGCAGAAAATGGAAGCCGTGGGGCGCTTGGCCGGGGGCATCGCACATGATTTCAACAATTTGCTCAGCGTGATTATCGGCTATAGCGACCTCTCAATGAGTCTGGTTGTGCCGGGAAGTCAGGTGAGCCGGAACCTTGAACAAATCAAGGCAGCCTCAAACCGTGCCGTCTTAGTCACGCGGCAACTCCTCGCTTATAGCCGGCAGCAGGTTGTCTTTCCCAAGATTCTCGACTTGAACGAGGTGGTGCAGAATCTGACCACCCTGTTGCAGCGAATGGTCCGCGAGGACATTACTATTTCGTTCCGGCCGACTATCCCGATTGGCAGCATCCATGCCGATCCGGGTTCGATTGAACAAGTCCTGATGAATCTGGTGGTGAACGCGCGCGACGCGATGCCGGGCGCAGGTGAAATCGTCATCGAGACCGGGCACGCGGAACTGGACGAGCATTACGTTTCCAATCATCCGGGTTCCCATACCGGACAGCATGTTGTCTTGGTGGTCAGCGACACGGGTTGCGGCATGGAGGAAGAAGTCAAATCGCATATCTTCGAGCCCTTCTTTACTACTAAGGGAATTGGACAGGGCACAGGCCTCGGGCTGTCGACCGTGTATGGAATCGTGAAGCAGTGTGGAGGCAGCGTGTGGGTCTACAGCGAGCCCGGCAAGGGTACAACATTCAAGATTTATTTTCCGAGAGTGGCCGGGAAGGCAGAACGTTTAGTCCAGTCCAATGCAGAAGCGGTATTTCCGGGAGGGTCAGAAACCGTTTTAGTGGTGGAAGATGATGGGCCTCTGCGCGATATGGTGCTGCGCATGCTGCAAGATGCCGGTTACCGGGTTATCGAAGCTAGAAATGCAAAGACTGCGCTGGACATCGTGAAGACTTCTGATCCAGTAATCGATCTGCTGCTTACGGATGTGATCATGCCGGGAAAAAGCGGGGCTGAGCTTCTGGAAGAGGCCAAGCTAATATGTCCGGGACTTCATTCGTTGTTCATGTCGGGATACACCGGCGATCTGGTGGTAGTGCGAGGCGGTGTGCTGCCGGAAGCCGGGTTTCTGGAGAAGCCCTTCACCCGAAGCTCGCTTCTCAAAAAAGTTCGCTCGGCATTGCGCAGCGATGCCGGATAATGGAGGTCGGCCACTGCTCCGCGCGCAGGGGTGGTTTCGGGTTTACGCTGCGCCCTCGTTCAGTATGGGCGGTGGGAAGTCAACAGCGGGAAGAAGGGGCCACCCGCCCACGCGCACCCATCCTTACTGTTTGGTGATGACGCCACAGGCGATGCGGTCACCGGAGTTTCCGGCGGGATCGGTCTTCATGTCGTCGGCCTTGGCGTGGATGATAAGCGACGTTCCTCCATTGCTGAAAATGGAGTGGGCGTCAGTTCCCCAATTCACATCTTTGTTGACGATCTTCGTCTTGGCCATGCCATTGGCATCCACAGTGAAATTTTGCATATCGCCGGCGTGATGACCCTCGGGATTCTCAAATCCGTGTTTCTTGTTGTCAGGGTTGAAATGAGGGCCGGCCGATTTGAAATCTGGCGCATCGCACTTTGCATTCTGGTGGATGTGAATGGCATGCACTCCCGGAGGTAAATCATGCAAGTTGAGTTGGATCACCATGCCCTTGCTCTCGTACATAACAGCCGAACCTACGCTCTTGCCTTGGGCATCCTTCAGTTCGACTGTAACTTTGGCGGCGCTGGCCACCGATAGGGCGCAAACAGTCAGGAACAGAACGGCGATAATGGATGTGTGAGTTTTCATGCCGACAATTATAGTGCGAACACGCATTAACCGCTTCAAGAATGGTGGCGATTCCCACTGACAGCACGCACGTCGAGATCCGTGGTTCCGACCCTTCGCATAGTGCGCGAAGAACGCGGCATCCGGCTGTTCGGCGCGGTGACGGAGAACATCTTCCAGCGATGATGATGCCGACATTTGGGAAGGCCCACTTCTCGAAAGGCGCGAGAAGTGGGGCACCCCCGGGTTGTTTTGGTTTCAGCGTTTGGGGAGGAACGGAGTTATACTTCGCCGGAAAGTTGGCCAGCCGCCAAAAGGAGCGACCACATGTCCCTGGTAATTGAGAATCTCCCAGAGGCGATTCGGAGTGCGAAACAACAGCTTCGGGCAGCGTTGCCCGAATACAAAGAGATCTTCCGCGAAGTAGAGGCCGATATGCGGAGGCGTGTGGAAGAAATCGTCAGCGAGCGTGAATCCGGACACGACGTGATTCCCATTGTCCAATACGTGGATATTGCAGCGGGGAAAGTTCCCGCGGAACTGATTGCGAAGGTCCGGGCGCGCGGAGCCTGCGTTGTGCGTGGTACGTTTAGCAAAGAAGCAGCCGTCGGTTGGGATGATGAGATTGCGGCGTATGTCGAAAGAAACAACCTCGACGCGAGGCTCGCGAATGCCGCCGAGGACAAGTACTTTGGCACGCTGGCCTCGGCCAAACCTCAGATTTATGGAATCTATTGGTCACGCCCGCAAGTCGAGGCGCGGCAGTCGGAGTCGCTGACGAACGTCCGTGTTTTCTTGAACAATTTGTGGAAGGCGGAGAGTGAAGGAGTGCATTATATCGATCCGAATGAAGCTCCGGCATATGCCGATCGCATCCGGCGCCGTCCGCCCGGTTCGGCGTCGCTCGGTCTTTCGCCGCATGTCGATGGTGGTTCCGTCGAGCGTTGGCTCGATGAAAATTTCCGCAAGGTGTACCGGCACGTCTTTAAAGGCGACTGGCGGAATCACAATGCCTTCGACGCAGCCTTTCGTCCGGAGGTGCGCGAAGTGGAGTCGCCTGCGGTGTGCTCGATGTTTCGCACGTTCCAGGGGTGGACGGCTCTCACGCGTCAGGGGCCTGGCGACGGCACGCTGCAATTGATTCCTATTGCCGAATCGATGATCTATATTTTGCTGCGGGCCATTCAGGACGATGTTCCTGAAGATGACCTTTGCGGCGCCCAGCCGGGAAGAGCTCTTTCGGTTAACGACCAGTACCACAGCCCACTGATAAAGGCGCTCTCGTCGATCCCGATCATGGAGCCCGGGGACACGGTCTTCTGGCACTGCGATGTGATTCACGCCGTGGAAAATGAACACCGGGGAAGCGGCTACAGCAACGTGATGTACATCCCTTCGGCTCCAGGCTGCGCGAAGAACAGCGCGTATCTCGAAAGACAGGCGCGCTCGTTTCTTAGTGGAAAGACCCCGCCGGATTTTCCCGCGGATAATTTCGAGGTTAATTTTGCAGGGCGCGGCACACTGGCGGATCTGGACGAACGCGGCCGTTCACAGCTAGGAATCACCGAGGCTGTTTACGACAGGCGGATGGCCCGCGTTAGCTGAAGTCAAACCCGGTTGTTATTTGAAGTTGAATCAGAAATAACTAGGGGTGCCCCGCTTCTCGCGGTTTTCGAGAAGTGGGCTTTCCGCTTGCTGATCCCTTGGGCTCTTCACGCGGCAGGTGGACAAATTTTCATCTTCAGAAACTTCGCGATCATTTAATTGACCGAACATTTAATTGACCGAACAGGTAATTGACCGAACAAGCCCACCGGGGAAGTAATGCGGAAACTGCTCCAGCGCTGGAGTTGAGGAGAGGTGACCAATCCGCGGTTGACTGGGTGCGTCGATGCTCTATGCTCTCATGGGGAACACCTTCCGGCAGTGACGATGCCGACAGTTGGGAAGGCCCACTTCTCGAAAACCGCGAGAAGTGGGGCACCCCCCGGTTGTTGTGTTGGGATCAAAGTTAAGAGAACCGGAGTTATACTTCGCGGGAGAAGAGGGCCACCCGCCCGTGGTTCGTGTGGGGATGGAAGCGAGTGGCCCGATAAGATCGGAACGTCTGGGTCAATACCTCTCTGCCGCAAAGTACGAATCGAATCCCGAGGGCACGTAGATCGCTCCGCCGGGGCGGACGGCTGATGTCGTCGCATTGAATCCGTAAATTTCAAGCAAGTATCCGGAAGTCTGATTCAAGATCGCGTAGACCAGACTTCCATCGGGGCTGAAGCGGCCGAACTGATACGGGATGTAATTCCCAGTGTCCACTATTTTATGTTGGCCAAGTTCGACTCTTTCGATTTGCGCTGTATCTTGCGTAATCGCCATAAAGAGATATTTGCCGGAAGGATGTACAAAGCCTCCCGCGTACCCGCAAGCCTCAAGCATGTTGGCTGTGCAATGCACCACCGGCTTGGTATTGGGCTTCACCGGGTCGATGTTGACGTAGTCAATGCCCTGCTGGAAGTTATTGGGCGTGACGAAGTCAAACATTAAATTATGAACGAACTGGACACCCTCGTACCCACTGTTCCAACTGTATATTTGGACATCGGGGCCCAATGCTCCGGTTTGGGAATTCAGCGTGCGCTCGTAATATGTGCCTGTGTTGTTGTCGTGGTTATTGCAGATTACCGCGTCGTAGAGAGTGGTAGCGGCGGGATTGAAGCCGAAGAGTTCCAACCCGCAATCTGCTCCGCTTGGATCATCGAAAAGGAGGTATGTCGCCTCGACTAAGGGTTGACTTAGGCTTCCTGAGACCGAATCCACTGTATACCTTTTCAAGGAGTAAGTGGCCTGATAGTTACTGTTATCAGACGACGACTTAATGACCAGGTAGGCGAAATTAGAAAGGGGATCAAGTTGCATTCCCCAAAAGCCTTTGACTGTCATCACTTGGATGGCAGGAGCCTGCGGCACGCCAGAGGCGTCGGTGACGTACACCCATAAGTGATCGACGCCTTGGGCGTTGGGGGCAACGAAATAAACGAAGTGATCGTTGGGAGACGGGATTAGTACGCCGTATCCCGTTAGACCGCCTACGGTGATCGGGGTGCCAACTTGCGTCGCATTGAGTGTCTGCGGATCGACGTTGTAAGTGAGCAAACTCGTGCCATCGATTACGTAGACAACCTGAACCGGCGTCGATGATGCTGTCGCCGCGGGGCTGTTAGGAGCGGCGTTTTGAGCAAAAGTTAGAGAAGCGAAGCAGGCTACCAGGCAAAGCAGAGAAGGGCGTGCCATGAGGGACCTCCAGCGACCCACGTGAGATGAAACGCTTGGAAAATTGGTTGCTATTTGGGCACTTATGATCGAGCGACAATGAGGCACCGCGCAGCCCTACAACCCGGGACTGGTAAGGGGCTGGCCCACCTTTGCATCGCCACGGCAGAGGCTGCCCCATCCTTGACGTTCTTGGTCAAGGGTGGGCACGATGCAGCCGAGAGCTAGGGTTCGAGGAACATGGTCCTCGACACAATCCGCACTCCAAGAATCCCACGGGGGACAGATTCGTGATGCCCACCCTTGCAAAAAACGCAAGGATGGAGCAGCCTCAAGTTGTGGTCATCCATGGAGCCGACGCGCATGGGTGGGCCAGCCCCCCGTTGATGCTCTATGTTCTCAAGGGGAATACCTTCCGGTAGTGACGAAGTTGACAGTTGGGAAGGCCCACTTCTCGAAAACCGCGAGAAGTGGGGCACCCCCCGGTTGTTGTGTTGGGATCAAAGTTA
>Ga0209332_1000115_pt1 | contig 20679 bp, 20 predicted proteins | sample BlaSpr_A8_OM3_M1_FD_187974 | JGI IMG/M metagenome (GOLD analysis project Ga0209332, IMG submission 187974) | Forest soil microbial communities from Thunder Bay, Ontario, Canada - Black Spruce, Ontario site 2_A8_OM3_M1 (SPAdes) (version 2) | ecosystem: Environmental > Terrestrial > Soil > Boreal...
TGACTTTCCAAGAACTTCCCTCCACCCGCGCATTCCAAACACGGGCCGCTCTCTCATAATGCATTGAGGGGTTTTGAGTGTAACCGCGATGTTTCAATTACACCACTTGGCGGACTTCTTCGAAGACGCACTTTTCCTGAACGGTCGCGATCATTGAACTTTACGAAATCACCGCAGTTTCGGAGGGCAGCCTACCGCCCCGACGCTGAAGTTAGCTGAACCTCTACGTGGAGGCTGGCGACCGTGAAGTAGGCAGATTTTTCGCTTCGACCTACGTGGACAACCACTTGGTTCAGGTAACGAGACGGCAGCGCGGCGTTGGTCTCGCAGATTCGAGGAACAGACCATACGGCACCCGCGAGAACTGCCGTCCAAAGCGCGATGGAGGCGAGCTTCACCCAATAACTGAAATGTTCTTCGATGACGACAGTTCCGGCACAAACGTCGCCCAGACGGCGATGAACCTTGGAGCAACCGGCAACAACCGCACCCACCAGGTAGAAGCCGAGCCCGTCCACGACGCGGAGGAGATTGCGGATTGCGAGAACCGCAAGTGGGGTGCGCCCGGTCGTCCGGACAACCCGAATGCCCACCATCGCTTTCCCCAGGGTGGCGCCGAAGCTTGCTTCCAGCAGCCAGAGATAGAGAAAGAAAATTGTGGCATTCAGAGCCTCGGCAACGAGGAGTGTGGCGAGGGTCAACTTCAGTTCTGTTCCGTCGACAATGCCCCAGCGCATGAAGGCCCAGGCATCCACAACAGCGAACACGCCGAAAAGGAAAACGCTGTCGAGCGCAAACGCGATCAACCGATCGCCCAGAGTTGCAATTCGGCAGAAGGAGTCGTCTCTTTGTTCCGGCCGAAGGTCCTTGGGCGGCGCGCTCGTCGTCGGGGACGCCGGCGCGATCATGCCTGATTCCTCAAGCAGGTGTTGTGCAGGCGGAATGATACCGCCGCAGGACCGGCAATTCGTGGAATGAAGGCTTGTTTGCCTGTGGCAGTGTGGGCATTCCATAGTTCGGGCCAAGCCTGCGCGTGAGTTAATTAATGATTACGCGCCGTGTTGGGGATTACAGCATCACTAAAGGACATCATCGGAAGGCTTCTATTGCCGCATGTTTTTTCCACTGATTTGAAATAGGCCCACGCGATTGCTCTGCGAATCCACCACGTAAAGCAAGCGCCCTGCGTCAATAAACATGCCCGATGGCCGGCTAAAGCTCGCGCCTTTGATTGAACTTGGATTAGACGTGTAAAGCCGTTGCCCGTTGCTACTGAAGACCTGAATCTGGTTAAGAGACGCATCGCTGACGTAGATACTGCCCTCATCGTCTACCGCCAATCCCGTGCGCTTATCTGCGTAGGCGAGTTGAATGGCGCACAGGAAATGTCCCTCGGTATCGAGAATCTGGATGCGGAGGTTGCCGGCGTCGAGCACGAATAATTCACTCCCGCGCACGACCACTTGACTGGGGAATCTGAATTCTCCAGGGCCGTTACCACCGCTGCGGTTCCCAACTTTGCTAATGAGACGCCCGCGTTCGTCCATAATAAAAATCGTGTGCCGTTGCCGGTCACAGACATAAATGCGGCCTGTGGTTTTATCGATCGCGACCCCCGCTGGACTATCGAAATATGATTCTTCTCCTCCTCTCAGTTTTCCCAGGTAGCGACGAAATTTTCCGGTCGAGTCGTAGATGAGTACGAATCGGCTTTTCTGGTCGACGACGTATAGATTGTCTTGAGCGTCGACGGCAAGCGCAATGGGAGTGCTCAGACGCTCGCGGCCGCTGTCCAGAAGGCTGTATTTTGAACGAATAAAATCGAAGATGTGCACCCCTTTGGCGCCCGGATCGGCCACGAAAATACGGTGCTGCGAGTCCGTAGTCACGGCCACGGGTGATTGCAGCGCTTCCACGCGAGTTTCAGGGTCCGCGGGCCCGGCAATAATGTCGAGCGTCTGATCGGCAATCGAGTGTGGGCGTCTTACATCATCCGCGGACGAAAATGCTCGCACCAATCTGAGGGTCGCTCCAACTCGCTGGGTGTCAGCTTGGACGTCGCCTTGCTGGACACTGCTTTTCTGAACATTGCTTTGCTGGTGATCGCTTTGCGCAGGTGGCGAGGAGCTTGCAAATGCCGTGGCGCCGCCCGCGGCCAAGTCGAGACCGGGCACCATGCCGCACACGAGCAGGAGGCTCACAGTTCGCTTGATAGCTTTACCCGCAGACACAAAATTCAACCTGGCTTCGATTGCAACGCAAATGGTAAGAAGGCACACTGTCCGGCGTCACAGCCGAATGTGAGCCTCGTCACATCGGGCAGGTGCCGCATCGACGGAAGCCGCGCTGTTTTCTTACTCTTTCCCCTTCTCTGGTTTGCAAATCGGGCAACGCTGGAAGCGATGGAGCAGCCGCTTCCACCACGGCCAGCTCTGTTTCTCAAACTCGTGCTTATACTGATGCCATCGCGGTTCCGATAACTTTTTTCGAACCTCTGGGTCGCTCATCCCCATACCGCAACTCCCTTACCATTCTCAATGCCGCTCGATCTCGTCCGACACGCAATCGGGGCGACCCGCAATATGCCTGCGGCGGGCGAACTTATTGTAACCGGGCAATAGCATTCAAAACTTGCGAAGGTCAATGAATGAAATCGCAACGCACGACAGCAGTCGCCGCTCTGGATAACCTGGTTCCGCCTCCGGTTGGCGCAGCGACCCCGCCTGGGACGATAATAATCAAGGTAAGCAAGACAGGCGCATCCAAATAACTGCATGCTGCACACACCGATATTACTCCCACGCCGCACGACACTTTTTACCGCCATCTCCCTGGCCGTAATCGCTCTTGTTCTTACTCTTCCCTGCCCCGCGCAGGATCTCGCCCGCCGCTTGATTCTCAAAGACGGCTCCTATCAACTGGTCACGCAATATGAAGTGAAAGGCGACCGCGTGCGCTACAAAAGCGCCGAGCGCGACGACTGGGAAGAACTGCCTTCCTCGCTTGTCGACTGGCCCGCCACGGAAAAGTATGAGAAGGAGCGCGCCGCCGCGCCCGCCCTCCCTGAGGCCTCAACCCTCGACAAAGATATCGACGCCGAAGAATCGCATCTCCCTTTGGTCGCGCCCGGCCTGCGCCTGCCCGAAGATTCCGGCGTCTTTCTACTCGACAACTTTCAAAGCCAGCCGCAGCTGGTTGAACTGCAGCAAGCCGAAGGCGGCATCAGCCGCAACACCAGAGGTAACATTCTTCGCGGAGCGATCAATCCCGCCGCCAGCGCGAAACAAAACGTGGAACTCGAAGGAGAACACGCCGCCATCCACGTCCATGTCGCCGTGCCATCGATCTACATCAATGTTGACGATGAATCGGACCAGCCGGCCGCCGGGGAGACCGCATCTGCCAAGATCTCTGAACCCAGCCTCGATGCTCCGCGCGACGACCCGCAAGCTCCGCAGCGGCCAGAAAAGACCAGCGCTCCCGTCGATCGTTTCCGCATCGTGCGCGCCAAGCCCAAAAACGGCAAGCGCGTTGTCGGAGATATCAAGCGCGCCGTCACCGGCAAAGTCAGTCAGGATCAAGACTCTGTGAAGGTAACTATCGGCCGCATCAGCGGCGGATGGTTCAAACTAACCCCCACCGAAGATCTGGCGCCCGGCGAATACGTTGTAGTTGAAATGAGCGGAAGCGACGCGATGAACCTCTACGTCTGGGATTTTGGAGTGAACCCCAATGCCCCAGCCAACGTAAATCCGTGGAAGCCGGAGACGAAAGAAGCAGACAAGAACAACGAAAAGACCAAAGACGCAACCAGACCCCAAGCGCAGCCGCCAAATTGATTTCAAAAACAATTGTTGAAGCAAACCAAAGTGCTAAGCCGCGAGAGCTGTACAGCTAATAGCTCGCTTCCTTGCGCCTCACCCCAGGCCGGCGTGGATGCCGACTGCTTCGGCGGCCTTACGGAGTCGCTTATCTTTCGTCCACAAAAGCGTAGGCGCATCGATAAAGACAGAAGCCATCAGGTGAGCGTCGGTCAGTCCGATGCCAAGGCTGTACAAACGACGAGCTTCAATCATCTGCCGCACCTCGCCCACTTGCGCCACTCGCACATGAGGTAAAACGTCCAACAGTGCAAGCGTTTCGGTGCGCTTCCGCAGCGATCCCAGGGCAAGTTCCGCAATGATGAACGGATGAATAACAATGTTCCCCTGGTTAAGATGCTTGCGCATCTCTCCATTTCCGGAACGGAGGTGGTCGACCCAAACGGATGTATCCGCCAGAATCAATTCTGCCGCATCCTGCGGCGAGGGACACTCTTCAATTCAGGCATTGTCCCCCCCAGTGAGGCCAACCTGCGGGCGCTTTCCCGCTCAATCAGGGCTTTGAGTGCCTCGCGAATCAGCACCGTCTTCTCCGCTAACCCGGTGAACTCCTGGGCTACCCGTACGAGTTCGTCATCAAGCGCAACCGTTGTTCTCATAAGATACTCCAGGCACTGATTATAGCATCACATGATGTTGTTCACTGTGCCTGTCTTGGAAGGAGAATAGTGCCTGGAAGGAGGATGGTGCAGAAAATCGTAATCGCCTTGCCGTTCAACCATCCTGAAAAAAGTAAAAAAAACGTTTCCTAACCATTCGTGAGCTGACCACTCAATCGCTCAATCTCTACTTCATTACTCCGCGCTGCGCAATCCCAATATTATCCCGGGTCGTGTTCTTCACCAGATACATCATCTCGTCGGCCTGCCGGATAATATCGTGCGTGTCGCGCGCGTCGTGCGGATAGGTAGCCAGCCCAATCGACGCGCGCACATTCAAATTTAATCCTTCTTCGCGGCAGAAATTGCTTTCACGTAGACCATCGCGCAATCTTTTCGCCACAACCAGTGCCTGATCTTTTCCCGTCTGTGGCAACAACACCACAAATTCATCGCCCCCGTACCGAAACGCGTAATCAATCAACCGCAGCTGCGCCTTCACTAGATACCCAATTTCTGCCAGCAACTTGCTCCCAATCAAATGTCCGTGTGTATCGTTAACCGATTTGAAATGATCGAGATCGATGAACAGCACGCTAAACTCATATCCAAATCGCGACGAACGGTAAACCTCGGTATCCAGCGTTTTGTACAAGTGTCGCGCGTTATAAAGGCCTGTGCAGTCGTCGGTGATCGTCAACTCCTGAATTTTTTCCACCCAGCGCGCATTCTCAATGGCGATGGCCGCGTAGTCGCACAGCGCCTGCAAAAAGAAAACTTCCTGCTCGTTGAACTGCGCCAGATCCACATTCACCAACTGGATCACGCCCAGCACTCGCAGCCTCGACCGCAACGGCACGCAGATTACCGACCGTGTCTCCCACTGGGTAGTTTCATCGATGCGCTTGGCAAATCGCGGATCATTCTCGACATCCGCCGAGATCACCTGCTCCCCGTGCTTCGCAACCCAACCGGCAATCCCCTCGCCCATTTTCAGCCGGACATTTTTCAGCGCCTCCGCCGCATCTCCCACGGCAATGGCGAAATACAACTCGTCGTGCAGCTCGTCCACCATCAGCAACGACCATGTATCCGGACGGAAATATTCCGCCATCTTGTCCATAATGGTCTGCAGAATGGAGTCGAGGTCCAGCGACGAAGTCAGCGCCTTAGCCACATCGTGGAAGATGGTGACTTCCTGGGTGTGGCGCGTGAGTTGAGTACCGGTGCCCTCGGACATGCCTGCTTCGCTGACCTCAGTTCTTCGCTTCGGATGGACGGAGTAACAGTTACAAAAATTATAGGGCTGCCCAGTCACCCGAGCAACGAACCTTGGTAACCGGAACCCCTAAAGCCAATGCCATGCTAAATTTAGGAAGGGTCGCAAATTCCGCCACCCGCGACCTTAGTGTTGCTTCGTGGCCCTAGTGGGTGATGTATTCTTTAACATCATGCACAGCCTCAAGATCGCTAGTTTAATAGCCCTTTCCCTCGCCATCTGCATGCCCCATATTCAAGCTCAAGCCGACCCCAAATCGGTTCCCGTAATCGATGGCGGCCTCGGCCCGTGCACCGCCGACTTCATCATCGCCGATGCTGCCAATGCGCCCATCTACGCCGCCACCATCCAAGTCCACATTGCTTATGGCTTTTTAAACGCCCACAAATTGGACCTTCAGGTGGGCACCAATGCCGCCGGACAAGCCCGCTTCACGGGCCTCCCGGAAAAAACCAAGCAGGGACTCTTCTTCCAGGCCTTCGAAGGCAAGCGCGAAGGCTCAGCCTTTGACGATCCCGCCAAGACATGCAAGGCAAGTTTCACCATCGCGCTGCGAGAAAATCCCCAGAAAGAATAAGAAAAGGATAAGAGAAGTGAAAAGAATAGAGCATCTCAAGTATTGGGTCCTTTCCTCACCTCTCCCGATCGCCCTACCCTGTGTTCCCGGGTCCTCTGTGTTCAAGATTTCAACTGCCCTAGTAAAAACCAGATGAGGGCTTAAACCCTCCCCTCGAACTCAGGTAACCCCTTGGTCCACCCCACTTCTGGCATATGGCCCCGCTTTCGCCTATGATTGATTTAGTCTGCGTGCAGGCGGAGTATAACCACGCCTGCTGGAGCTAACCGTGGGAGCGTTCGGAGAAAAACTTCGCCACCAGCGCGAGCAGCGCGGGCTCGCGCTCGAGGCTATTTCAAACACCACCAAAATCAGCACGCGCATGTTGCGCGCTCTTGAAGACGAACACTTCGACCAGCTTCCGGGTGGAGTTTTCAATAAAGGTTTTGTGCGCGCGTACGCGCGCCAGGTGGGCCTGGATGAAGAAGAAACCGTAACCGAATATCTGGCCGCGTTGCGCGAAAGCCAGGTCCAATCACAGCCGATTCTGCCTGACTTCCGCTCAACGGCAGGCAAGTCTCGGTCGTCCACGCCGCTGGATTCGCGACACCACATCTTACCCGCCAGCGATCATCCGGCAGGAATGGCGAAGGGTAACGGCAAGGATCTGACAACCGAGGATCGCCGCAAACAAGAACGCCGCAACGAAGTTCGCCGCAGCCAGGACCGCGATCAGAAGCAGCCTGCTCTGAACAAGACTGAGCAGCCAAGTCATGCTGGCAACCTCGATGCGCCTCTGGCAGCGGGCGTCGCCCAACATACTGAGGACATCCAAAAGCAGAATATTTCCCAGCACCACATTCCCATTGCATCTCGCTCTCACGAACATAGCGAAATAGAGGATCATCGACACCACGCTGCGCACGATGACAATCGCCAGATGGACAGATCCCCTTCCATGTCCGGTTTCATCACTCTCGCCCCAGGCGCGGAAATACTCGAGGAAACCAATAAGTCCGCCAACGGCCATTCGGCGGGCATTTCCAGAATAAAATTGGCAACGGCTGCGCTGCTCATCATCGCAGCCTTGGCAGTTTGGATTTCTCGCCGCCGTCACGAGCCCTCAATTCCCCAAGCCTCAGCCAGTTCCGCGGCATCCTCACCTGTTCCGCCAACGCTGGCGCCCGCGGTGACTTCTGCTGCCACTTCGCCTTCTCCGATTTCGCCAAAAGTCACAGTTGCCTCGTCCCCCGCCAAACCATCTCCTGAGAAGTCTTCGCCCAAAACGCAGTTGGCGTCCGGGAAGCCATCGAGTGAAACTCCTACTTCGACCGCCGCCTCGACTCCCTCGCCCAATCTTTCGCCCGCAGGTCCGGCAGTCACGAACGTTCCGGCTGCCTCCACCGCTATAAAACCAGCGCCAACGTTCACACTCTTGATCCGCGCCGACCAGACGACCTGGATATCCATTATTGCCGACGGCAAACCCGAGACTCACGAAACTCTAATTGCCCCCGCCCACACTTCAATCCGCGCGGCACACGATGTGACCATCAAAGTGGGGAACGCGGCCGGAGTCAGTTTCCAATTGAACGGCAAGGAATTTCCCGCAGAGGGTAACGCGGGAGAAGTTAAAACCTACTTTTTCGATGCCACCGGCATGAAGCCGGCGCCACAAACTGCAGTCCAAGTTCCAATTCGCTGACGGGACTTTCTCAGGCGCTCGCAGGCGACACTCGCTCGGAAGAGATTTTCTTAAGAATTTCGCGCACGGCAGCTAATATTCTCTGCGACCCTTTATCCAACTCCAGATCAGACTTCTCCAGAAATCCGAACGCCCCTTCGTCCCGCAAACGCGCGGCGTTTGCCTTCGACATCGCCGTCATGACCACCACCGGAATTCTCTTCGTCGAACTCTCTTTTTGCAGAGCCGCCAGTACATCGGGCCCGCTCATCTTGGGCAATAACATATCCAGCAGAATCAGGTCCGGCAATTTCTCGCGCGCCAGCCGCACCGCTTCTTCGCCGTCGGCCGCGCTGCACACGTCATAACCGGCGCGCGCCAGGGCGCGTTCTGTCGCCAATCTTAGAAACTTACTATCCTCCGCCAGCAAAATTTTTATCATCGCTTATCCATCGGCAATAGTTCGATTTCGAACACACTCGCTCCTGCCCTTTACTAGTGAAATGTTCCTAATAAAAGCAGCCTATCCGCCCCCGGCTGCCCCACCTTTTTGCCATTTTCAACGGGAAATCTTTGCTCACATTGGACCATGCGCCCCCATACTGCATCCAAGCTGTCGCTACCACTCGTCAGAAGGCGAAACCATGGCACCCTCCAGCTTCCCACCCTGGCAAAACGCCCTCTCGATTTCGAAACTGGGTGGCCTCACTCTTTGGCAACTCGCGAAAAGGGTGGTGCACGACGCCGCCGCAGGAGACCTGCTCGATTACGCCTCCGGTTTAGCCTTCAACTTCCTTCTCGCCTTATTTCCCCTGTTGTTGTTTATGCTCGCATTGTTTGGATTGTTCGCCTCTCGCAGCTCCGAGCTGCAAACCAGTCTTCTATCTTATTTCGCGGACTTCCTGCCGCCCTCCGCCTTCCAGTTGTTGAACGACACCACCATGGAACTCGCCAAAAGCTCCAGCGGGGGAAAACTTACGTTTGGTATCGTGCTCGCCCTCTGGTTCGGTTCGGGCGGAATCAGCTCAATGATTTCCACCCTGAATTTGATCTACCATGTGCGCGAAACCCGCTCCTGGTTGAAGACACGAGCTATCGCGCTCGCCTTGACCGTAGCAATTTCCATGCTCCTTCTCGCTGCATTGTTCATTCTGCTGGCGGGTGGACAACTGGTGGACTGGATCGGGATGAAGCTCAATCTCGGCGCCACGGTGGTCATCGTCTGGAAGGCGATGCAGTGGACTGCTGCCGCGGTCTTCGCAATTGTCTCGTTCTGGTTGGTCTATTACTTCGGGCCAAGCTTCCCCATGCGGCGATGGAATTGGGGCATTCCCGGTTCCATTTTCGGCGCTATCCTGTGGTTAGCTGCTTCGGGGGGATTTCGCCTCTACCTGCATTTCTTCAACACCTACACGGCCACCTACGCGTCGCTGGGCGCGTTGATGATTCTTCTGGTATGGCTTTACGTCACAGGCCTGGCGTTTCTGGTGGGAGGGGAAATCAATGCTGAGATCGAGCGCGTCGTTACAAAAAGCTCGCTAGAAAAGAACGTGCCGGAACCAACGCGTCGGGCTGCTTAAAACGCTTTCTAACACTCCGGGTGTTTCGAAGGTCTTAAGAATCTACCGCACCAGCCACTCGGTCGCAGCGTGCATGCGAATCAGCAGAGCGCCATAAGTCGCGGCCAGGGAAGCAATGGCGACAGCGGCGGCACACAACGCATAACCTATGGAAAGCGTACCTTCTCGATGCTGCCGTTCCTTCCAAGCGATCAACCGTTCCACGCGCGCATTCACCGATTCCGCCGGGCTGTGCACCAAAGCCGTTGTCAGTTCACCCGGCGGCTGCAGCGATGCCAGCCGCGATAACTTGATCACCGCAGAGGCCAGATCCAGCGCTTCGGATGCACTCGCGACTGCCGCATCATCGGCAGCCATCTCCGCGGTTTCGCGCCACGCTTTTTCCAGTCCGCTCATCCCCGGAAATGCAACAGCTCGCATCAGCAGCTTTCGCAGATTATCGCGCCGCAACACATGCATCGATTCGTGCTTCAGGGCACTCCGCAACTCCCGCGCGGTCAGCACACGTTCCGCCTCATGCGACAACCACACCGTCGGCCGCAGAATGCCCGCTGCTGTAAGCGGCGGCGCACCAGCAAAGGTGCGCAGCACCGGAACCGTCCTCTTGGCATCGAGCGGAGTAGAACAGATCACTGTCGCGTCGCGCGACCACCCTGCAAGCATTCGTGAAGCTCGCATCCAAGCCGTCGTCGCGTTCCACAGTCCCGCTAGAATCACTGCGATTCCGCACATGCCCAGCTCCAATGGCAACGCTCCGGTAGATTCTCGGGTCGCGCGAGGCTCCAGCATCAGAAAAGATGGCACGGCCAAACACAGCGTCACGCCCGCAGCCACAGCGAAGGGAACTATTCGCAAGGCGAATAAAAAGTCCGCGCACCGCTGCTGCGCATGCCGCCGGCCGCAAGCCGCTAACCGGCGCCACAAGCCACAAACAGCCAACGACAGCAGACTGTAGAGCAACGCGAAGATGGACAAACAGACCAATATCCCGCGCACCGCGAACATCAGTCTCTCTCCTTCGGAGCCGAATTTTTTTGGCCCAGCTCGCGCCGCTTGAGTTCTACCAATTTTCCCAAGTCATCCAGCAATTGCGCGTCCTTCTCTCCCAAAAAATCGACCAGAAAAGAAAGCGGCAAAGCCCTAGCCGAACCCGCATCCAGCAGTTGACGCAAGGCATGCCCTGCCGCCTCGCGCTGAAATTCTTCGCGGCCTAGCCGCGGTGCATAGCGGAACGCCCTACCCTCTTCCGATCGTGTCAGCAATCCCTTCTTGTAGAGCCGGTCCAGCGTAGTCATCACCGTAGTGTATGCAAGCTCCGGGCAGCCGCTTTCGAGTAGTTCTCGGACCGTCGAACTTCCCTGGTCCCACAGCCCGTCCAGCAGCCGCTGCTCCAGCGGCCCAAGCTGCCGTGCGGCGGCACTCCGAAAGGGATGAAAAATGCGCTTCATTCGCGTCTAATCCAACTTGAAAACCGACAGCCGAAATTCCGTGCTCAACGGTATACCACAAATCTCAGTCCGTGGCTCAGTTTTGCGGTCGCACTCAGTAGGGACGGCCTTAACGTTCCATGGGGGAACAGCCTGCCGAGGTGATCCGAGTAGTGTCCTTAATTGAAAATATCGTGCGAAGAAACCAACCAGTGGCGTTATCGCCTAGCAGCACATAACTGTTGCCGCCGTCTCTGGGTGCAGGATGGTGGAGGCGGGAAAGAAGAAATCTGGGGTGGGAAACGGGAATCGAACCCGCAACCGTCGGAGCCACAGTCCGGTGCTCTGCCAGTTGAGCTATTCCCACCGCCAAACTGATTATACAACCGCGGAGCAGGGGCACGTGGAGCAGCAAAGTCTCGTGTGGAGAGAATCATGTGGGAACAGTCTCTCTGTCATGGAAGGCAAACGAATCCAGCTATGAGATCTACGCTTGACTGGTAACTCAAAAGCGGTCGGCTACCCTCTACCCACTCCTACATACTCAAATCCCATCGCCCGCAGGCGCACTGAATCCAGCAGATTCTTTGTATCAACAATAATTGGCTTCTTTAGCAGTTGCTTGATGCGGTCAAAATCGAGCACTCGAAATTCCGGCCAGCCCGTGCCCACCACCAGCGCATCCATACCCTCCGCCGCCGCATAAGCTGTTTCGCAATATCGCACTGATCCATTCAGCCGCATTTTCGCCTCGCCGAGCGCCACCGGATCGTAAGCCCGCACTCGCGCGCCTTTTGCCACCAGTGCCTCCGCCAGCCGTATCGCCGACGATCCTGCCACTGAGTTCGTGTTCGGCTTAAACGCGAGCCCAAGAATCCCCACATCTTTGTTCTCGACCGACTTCAAAGCGTGCGCAATTTTTTCTACCAGGTGATCGGCAAGAGAATGGTTCACATCGCGCGCCGCGCTCAACACCTTCAGAGGAACGCCATTGGCGAGCGCCAACTGCGCCAGCGAATCCATATCAGATTCCGCAAACACGCCGCCCATTCCGGCTCCCGGCTGCAGGCACCGCGGAGCGATTTTCTTATCCAGTCCAAGCGCCAGAGCCAGGCTCACTGCGTCCGCGCCTACGCGCTCGCACAGCGCCGCAACTTCATTGATAAAAGAAATTTTCGTCGCCACAAACGCCGTACCCGCTTCGCGCACCAGCTCAGCCGTCGCCTGGTTGGTCACAATCACCGGCACCCCGCGCATCACCAGCGGATGGTAAATCTGCTTCAGCGCATGCACCGCTTCGTTGGAGTTCGATCCCAGAATCAGCCGGTCCGGCCAGTTAAAATCTTCCACTGCGCAACCGTCGGTAAAAAACATGGGCTGCGAAACAATCGTCCCCTGCAGCCCCGCATCTTTCAAAGATTTTTCCAGGGCCGCCGCCGTACCCACCGCCACCGGCGTCACAATCGTCAGAATCGGAGGCTTCGCCGCCAGCCGCGCAATCCGCATCACTACGTCTGTCAGATTTTCCGCACTATCTTCCGCCAGAAAAATAACTTGCGTCTTGCGCGCAAACGATTCAATGTCGGTGGAATAGGCGAGCCGCCCTGCTCTTACATTTCGCCTGATCACTTCTTTCAGATTTTTTTCGAAGAATGGAATGTTCCCTTGGGCCATCTCGACCATGCGCGAGCGGTCAGGGTGACAACAGGAAACGGGAGTGCCAAAATCCGCCAAACATGCCGAAATTACCGTTCCCAGATAACCCGAACCGTAAACCCCGATCTGCATGCTATGCCCTCCGGCATGGCTGAAAGCGGCGCCCCAAGCGGCCTATGGCGCGAGATTCAACACATTCCCTGTCTTTTATTTACAGTGCTGCCAAGGCCTTCGCAATGCACGGGAGGGAAATGTACCAGGGGCCATACTCAACTGGCGCGGGGTAACGTAATAGGCCGGTAATCCAGGTGGGTTACCAGAGATTGGAGGCAGCGGCGCATGGAACTGGAAGCTTCCAGCCCGGTGGTTCGAAATTAGCGTCCTAGTCCGTGCCAGAGCGGAAAGATTTCAGCCCCGATGCCTGTGAGCATCTTTGCGGCTTCCGGCCCGGGATCTCCATAGACTTCGAAGCTGTTGATGCTCGACGTATCGAGCAGCTTAGGCACCAGTCCGACAGCCAGCCCCTTCATGTGCGCCAGAACGGCACTTGCATCCGCGTAGGTTTCGAGGAGCAGGCAACGCTTGCGATCGGAGCTAAGGAACCATTCGTAGCCCAAGGCGCCCGCTTCCTTGAGCGTGCCGGCAATCATTTCCTGAGCGATGCGATCGAACTGGTTGAACTTGCTGGGGTTGATAGCGAGATCAACAGTGAAGCGCACAATATTTTTATCCATGATAGGTTTCCTCATTATTCTTGTCGCAGACAATGTTTCAGAGAACGTCCTCGCCAGGCGAAAACTTTCCTGCCGCGACAAAGAACCTTCGAGCTTCCCTCGCCTGGACAACCGCGGACGGCTGTCTCCACATAAGCGTCTCGTTGTGACTATTTCTTGAGGTCGACTATAGTCCAGTCTAGAGGCTCTACGGTGCAACCAGGCTGCCGCCGAGCGGGACCGGAGCCAGATCAACCCAGCAATTCTGCGCGTCTTCTCGCACGAACGTAAGCCGGTCCAGCAAAATCCGGCGGCTTCCGGGATATTGCCGCCAGCGCTCACGCGCAACCTTCAAAGCTTCTTTCGCCGCTTCTTCCGTAGCCATCTTTACGATCGTAAGATGAGGAATGTAAGGCCACTCTTCCGCAAAAGGCAGCACCTCTTTATTCAGTTGATGGTGCAATTCCTGCAGCCGTGACGCCCCATGCGCCACCCGAATGTAAACTGTGGGTGTGGTCGGAATAAAAGTTTCTATGTCGCCAAGCACCACTTCAAAAGGCTCAACCTGCCCGCAAACCCGCGCCAGTCCCTGCAACGCCGCGGCTTCGGTCCCCTGCAGCAGCCTAGGCGGCAGAAGCGTAAGGTGGGCAGCGAGATGCGGCAGTTCGGGATGCAGCTCCCGCCGCAGCTTCTCCACAAACTCTCCCACCGGACTCTTTATATACGCGACCAACGCATACCGCAGGCTCGGCATAAGCAAGCCAAAATTATAGCGCGTCCCGTCGTTTCCCATTAACTCGGCCATTGCTTCTGTGGAGTCCTTAGCCAAGGCGGGCTGGAGGAGTCTTCGAAAGGGTGGTAACGAAATCGCTACGCTCTGAGAGGGTTTGAAGTGATATCTGAAATGGGGCGCCTGGTCATGAATTAAACAATTCGCTTGCGCCCATCAAATCTATTGCCGGAAGCTTCAACGCACGCCTGTCCGATACGGTGCTGAATTTCGACCAACGGCAGGATTTCGTAGAACCTGCGGCGGCTGGGAAAGTGAAATCGACAATCCCCGGAAAATCGGCGCGCGTTCCATTCCCACGCCTCGATGCGATCTGCCGCCGGTATCAGTTCGGTGGAAAATGTTTCTGACATCGCTGCCGCTTCCAACGCTCTTTGGCGAAGCTCAGCGCCAGGTTTGCATACGTCTTGTGAATCGCAAAAAACCGAGTCCGGATTTTGTGACGAAAGCCCCGCCCAAGCCTGCACTTGGAGCGCAACGCTAGCACAATGTGCAAGTTAGTTTCAAGGCTCTTCCGCTAGCATCGACACCTTTGGCGCTCGAAGCTTCCGCGGTCGCCAGAAGCGCATTCTGGCACGGTCACCGTGCAGTGAGGGGCGATTTTTGCACGGTTTGGCACGGTCGAGGCCAGAAATCGCGATTCGCAGTGGTCATAAAGTTGGAAAGTACTTTAGAATCAATTCTGCTAGTCATGTCGGGGCGTAGCGCAGCCTGGTAGCGCACCTGCCTTGGGCGCAGGGGGTCGTAGGTTCAAATCCTATCGCCCCGACCAATTTCTCAATGAGGTAGCGGGTTCCAGTTCCGCGGAGTGAGTGCGCCTATGCGCAATATTAGGCTGACGATATGAGCGCTAGCGGATTGACAGCGTGAGCTTGCAAGCCTAGGCTTCCCTCATCATGACGCGCGCTGATAAATCAACCAAGACGATCGGCGAGGCAATCGATGAATTGGAACGAATCCAAGGCGAACTTCTGTCGCTGCAAAGAGCGCTGGAGAAGTTGGAGCAGGTTGAGTCGCTGGCTACTCCTGGAGAGGACTAGCAGGCCACGGGAAAAACGAACTTAGCAGTATCGTTCTTGAGGTCACACTTCGGACACGCTGGCAAGGGAACAGTCCAAATTTTTCCGCTTGGTCCAGGCGAGAAAAAGGTAGCGTCCAAGTGCATCATTTTCGACCCACATTTGAAGCAACGTCCTTGAGGAGGCTCAGAGCTTACCGTGTCGAACAAATTGTCTATGGCGGAGTGCAGATTCTGGGAAATCATTTTTCCACGTTACGCTTAGTCCCAAAACAGAACTGTGCAATATTGCTCTTTTGGCTACTTCCTTTTTGCGGGGTACCGATCTAAATCGTCGATCCTGCCTAAGGTTTTGATCGGTCGGATTCCAGCTTCTTTTTTTCTGCCTTAATCCAAGCGTCGATCCGCTCCCGAATGCCACTATCAGTGCATTCGTTGCAGCTTTTCTAGCCGCTCAATCTCTTCCTTGATTCTGGGCCATTTCTTCGGGTGTAAGAGGCATGGCAAACTCGGGGCAATTCTAGCGCAATGTACGCTTGCGCACATTATGAGCTGTATTGAACAGCATTGCCCCTAGCACTTTAGTTACATTACTTGGGACCGTCCACAGGAGGTATTTATGGTTGGTCACACTTTCCCGGAAATCCACTGCAAATTGTGCAACAAACGTGTTGATCTGAGCGCAGACCTCTGCGCCGACGAACACGGCAAGGCCGTTCACGAAGAATGCTATGCGAAACGAATCAGAAAAGGCTCGGAATCGGTTGCTGTGCAATCATTAGTAGCACGATGGCTGCCGGTGCTCCGGGATCGTGGGTGCTTTGAACGGCTGCATCCCATCCGCGCAATACTCCGAACTAGGGCCGCTCCTGTAGAGAACCTTACGGTATTTCCTGTATTCACCGGCTTAGGCTCCACCAGCGACAATGAGTGTTCTCAAAGGGAGCAGGCGCGTGCCGCCTCCGGCCCGCGCACCTAGACGGGAATAATAACCAAAGCGTGGCCAAACCATACCAACCGTTAGCGCTAGTGTCGCAGGAAACCGAGGCAAGAAAACACGCCGAAGACCGTCTTCAGCAGAGCGATGAAGTTTTTCGCCTGCTAGTTGAAAGTGTCAAAGACTATGCGATTTTCTTGCTGGACCCCTCCGGTAGGGTTTCTACCTGGAATCAGGGGGCCGAAAGGATTAAAGGTTATAAAGCTCGCGAGATTATTGGCCAGCATTTCTCCCGGTTTTATCCCGCAGAAGCGATAGAAAGCAAATGGCCTGATCGCGAGTTGGAGATTGCTGCCAAAGAGGGGCGGTATGTCGATGAGGGCTTGCGCGTAAGAAAAGACGGTTCAACCTTCTGGGCCAACGTAGTCATCACCGCGCTTCGAGACGAAACCGGAGAATTGCGCGGGTTCTCGAAGGTCACCCGTGACCTGACAGAACGTAAAGCGCTCGAAGAACGAAGCCGTCGACTGAATACGGAGCTGCGTGCGCGCGTGACACAACTGCTGGAGTCGCGACGTCAAATCGAACTTCGCACTTTGGAATTGCAGAAACTCTCGACTGAGCTGATGCGGGTTGGGGACGAAGAGAGGCGCAGACTGGCGCGCACGCTCCATGACGATCTTTCGCAGCATCTGGTTGCCCTCAAATTGGAACTGGAGGCGAAACAGACCGACGAGAACGTAAGCCTGTCGAAATCGATTGAATTTACCAACGAGGCTTTGCTCAAGGTTCGCAATATTTCTTATCTGCTCCACCCGCCACTGCTCGATGAATCCGGCCTATTACCTGCCCTGCATTGGTACATTGACGGACTGCAAAAGCGCAGCAAGATGCGCATCATTTTTGATTACAAGCCGGCCGTATTCCCGCGCCTGCCTGGCGAGCTGGAAACTGCCATCTTCCGAATCATCCAGGAATCCCTGACGAATGTTTACCGGCATTCTGGAAGCGAGGATGCTCGCATCGAAATCGATCAGGGAGTGGAGACGGTTAGAGTCAGAATTCGCGATTTCGGTAAAGGGATCGGTGATGGCAGCGACTTAATATTGCCACCGCCGGGAGTCGGGATCAGCGGAATGAAGGAGCGCGTGAAACAACTCAACGGCGAATTGAGAGTTTCCCGAGCGGAGCCAGGCACTCTCGTAGAGGCGACAATTCCAATATTTGAGCAGGCTACAATGACGATTCGTGCGGCTGGTTAAGCGGCAACTCCCTTTCGCCGGATGCGTCGCGAAGCTTCTGTACCAGAAGACTTGGTTCATCCCCCTCCGAAAGCAACACGTCGGCGTCCGGGATTCGGTCATGCGGGCGCTGGGCTAAGAAAATAACATGGCCATTTGGGCAGTAGCGCCTGAATAGAGATGCCAGATCTCGATAGATCGCAAGTGGTGTCACATAGCTGGACATAAAAACACCGCATCGCCCCATTTCAATCTCGAAACGCGCGTCCAATGGAGAGTCGACAGATATGATCTCGAAACCATTTTGCCGAAGCGCGGATTCGTAGCCCAGCAGCGCTTTCCTGTCAGGATTCAGAGATAACACGGTGGTCTCTCTTGCCATATACCTCGTTGGATGTCGATTGCACACACGGAGTTCCGGCGGTCTAAATTCACCACTGGCTATGCTGTCGCTGGCGGATCCGTAGCCTCAAACGATCGCCGATAGCGGCACTCCGTCTCTTCCGGAGATCAGGAGAGTTTCGCCGGCCTTGGGCTGCCCCACTTCCAGAAGTCCACCGTATGCGGTTAACCCAGCCAGTCCAAACAGTCCGAGGTAAGACGAAAATGGAAGTTCGCTCTCCGGCAACTTCGTCACAGCTTCACCATTGGAAAGCAGATATTCTTGCCAGCCGAACATCCCTTGGACTCGGTCACCGGCGGCAAATTTTGGATGATTTGATTTCTCCACTATTCCGATAGCCAACCCGCGCATGATTTCGCCAATCTGCACGGGCGGAACGTAGGACGGACGGTCAATCAGCCACCCCCGCATCGCTGGATCGAGCGAGAGATATACGCTGCGAATCAGAAGCTGGGCCTCCTCAGGCACCGGCATGGGTTGGGACACAAGCTCGAAGTTGTCAGCTTTAATCAGCCCCGTGGGCCGCGATTTGAGCCGCCATTGGCGGTTTACCTGGGTAGCAGCAGCCATAGCAGAGGACGAGTCACTGTCAGACTGTGTAGCGCGCAGCGGCCAGAAGTCGGCCGGCAATATTGCGCCGCAGTGCAACCCCATCGAGCGGATCGTAGTTGGCAAAGCCGCGTAGAGTCGCCATATTTTCCCGCAGGGCGTGGCCAGCCGAGCAGGCGCCGATGACATTTCGCGCCGAGACTTCTACTCGATCCATGGCCTCGCGCAGAAACACGGCGCACATGTTGGCGGCATTGGCCCCTTTGCCCGAGACTGCGAGCTTGCGACTTCGAAGCAAGCTCGACTCCATCGCGAAAACTTCCATGACGATGTCGGAAATGTTCATCACGATCTCTTGCTGTTTTTCCAACTCGGCCGCGTATTTTTGATAGGCAATCCCGATCATGAACAATGCAATTGTTTTCGCACTGCGTACAAGGCGCGCTTCTTCATCAGCACTCGCAGAGCCGGTTGTCTCTTTCACGGTCTCGTTCAGTACCGCTTGAACCGCCGGGATGAGCGCCAATTGCCCACGGGCAGCGCGTTTCAGCAGCATTCCGGTTATGAGAAGGCGGTTGATTTCGTTGGTACCTTCGAAGATCCGGTTGATTCGCGAATCACGGTAAGCCCGTTCCACCGCATAATCTTGATGGTAGCCATAGCCGCCGTGGATTTGCACGCCTTCATCGACAACGTAATCCAGCATCTCGGAGGCATACACCTTAATCATCGAGCACTCCGCAGCGTACTCTTCAACAGCTTTGAGCTCGGTCTGTGAATCCGCGTGTTTATCTTTATCATGAGCGGACTGCGCCAATTGGCTCTCGATGAGTCCCACCACACGCCATACCATGGATTCCACCGCGAACGTGCGAATCGCCATCTCGGCCAGCTTGTGCTGAATGGCGCCAAACTCCGCTATTGCCGAACCGAATGCTTTTCGTTCTTTGGCATATTTCAGGCAGATGGCAAGGACATTCTTTGCCCCACCCACGGCACCTGGGCCGAGTTTCAACCGGCCGATGTTCAGGATATTAAACGCGATGATGTGTCCGCGCCCGATTTCGCCAAGCACGTTTTCGACCGGAACACGGACATTGTCGAAATACACGGCGGTAGTCGAACTGCCCTTGATACCCATCTTGTGTTCTTCGGCGCCGCTGGTCACACCGGAAAAGCTGCGCTCCACCAGGAACGCCGTGAACTTTTCGCCTCCTACTTTCGCAAAGACTGTAAACAAGTCGGCGGCGCCTCCGTTGGTGATCCACATCTTCTGCCCGTTCAACACGTAGTATTTACCGTCCGGACTGATGTCTGCACGGGTACGCGCCGCAAGAGCATCGGAGCCCGCCAGTGGTTCGGTTAGCGCGTACGCGGCCAACAGCTCAACCTTCGCCAGCTTGGGAAGATATCTCCGCTTCTGTTCTTCGTTGCCAAAGAAAAGGACGGGCAGGGTGCCGATGCCCGTATGAGCTGAGTACCAGGATCCGTAAGATGTATCCTTCGCCATGTGCTCGCCCGCGATCATGACCGAAGGCAGGTCCATTGCCATCCCATCAAATCTTTCGGGAATGGCTATTGCGGTGAGCCCCAGTTCGGCTGATTTGCGCAACACATTGAGAGCGACTCCAGGCTTTTGCTGACGGATGGCTTCGAGATGAGGTTCTACGTCGTTGGTCCAGAACTCATCGACCGTGCGGGCAATGGCAAGGTGCTCTTCGTTCAGATCTTCGGCCGTGAAAATTTCGTTGGGCGAGCGATCCTCGATAAGGAACGCGCCGCCTTTAACTTGAAGAGGAGTTCCTGTGGCAATGGTCACGATCTTCTCCCGGTTCGAGTACCACGAAATCGCGTGTAAGGCTGTTTGATGCCTATGCTAATGAGCCAGCGCTGCTATACCCAGGGCCCGAAGCCAGAGTCCATAAGCCTCAAATTGTGTTAGTCTATATCAGATATTAGTAGCTAACGTCAATGCTTAACCCGAGGTGCGGCGACAAGACGTAGGCGTCCTCTTCAGGACCGTCGATAGATTTGTATTTGTTACTATCGACGGTAGCGTAAGCATTTTTAATAGGCACCACTTCCTGCAAGCCGGTTTAGGAGAGAATCCGGATATGGCTCGAATTCAGGCGGCCGCACCGCAAAGACATCGGAAGCACAGGAATGTGATCAAGCCAAAGGCTACACCGCAGATCCAGGAGATTCCTGGGCTGCGTGAGCGCAAGAAGGCGCGGCTGCGCCAGCAAATTATCGAGACCGCCATCCGTTTGTTCCGCAAACAGGGTTACGAGAAAACTCGCGTCGATGATATTGTCAAAATTCTCGAAATCAGCCAGCCGACTTTCTTCCGCTATTTCCCGAGCAAG
>Ga0209332_1000116_pt1 | contig 20664 bp, 16 predicted proteins | sample BlaSpr_A8_OM3_M1_FD_187974 | JGI IMG/M metagenome (GOLD analysis project Ga0209332, IMG submission 187974) | Forest soil microbial communities from Thunder Bay, Ontario, Canada - Black Spruce, Ontario site 2_A8_OM3_M1 (SPAdes) (version 2) | ecosystem: Environmental > Terrestrial > Soil > Boreal...
GGCGGGTTACGAACGCGGGATGGAAGAAGGCGGACTTCCTTTTGTCTTGAGTGAGCATCACGTTTGGCTTCGATCGATCGCCGAAAGCAAGCTGCGGGATCCGGTTTTGTTCTGGGGGAAAATGGATCGCCTGCCGACGGTTCGAGGCCCAATCCCGGAGAGTGCACGCGAAGCGCTGGAGCATTTGCTGCCAGAACCTAGAATCCCCTACCGCTTGGCGCGGCGCAGGGCGGGGCTTGGAAGTCTCGGACGGCTGAGGGTAGTTGCGATTGCGGACTGGAAGGGCGGGCGCGTGGCGCGCGAGGCGAAAGCCTTGACTGCCTCCGCTCTGCAATGGCTGAACGCGAAGCACGCTCCCTCGGAAATCTTATATGCTGCAATTCTGCGGCGGTCCGTCCGTTGCCATGATCCTTACGTGCAGATGCGCGGTCACTGGATTGTGCGCCGGCTGTCTCCGTATTGCTCGCGGATTGAATTGGAGGCGCTAGGCACCAGTCGAGGTGAGTGCCGTCTGCTGGATGCGATGGGATGGGAGACGGCAAATATTCACTTGGGAACCGAAGAAAAACGCCGCGCGATTTTGAAGGATTTGCGGGCACGAAACGGGAACTGGCTGTTGGCGTCGGCCGAGGTCATGGCGGAGTTGATGGAAAAAGATTGGAAAGTATGGAAGGAGCGCTGGCAGAGCTAGACACTCTGCCAGCGCCTTATTGGAGTGAAAGTCCGTGCGAGGACTCAGGTGGGTCAAAGAGCCGAAACTCCAAGGCTTGAGGTTTATTTTCAGCTCCTATGGTGATAAGGGCGTCAAGAATGCATTCCAGCGCGGCCGGAGAGCCAGACCAGACGCGAGAGAAAGATTCACGATGCACTGCCAATTCGCCGACCAGGCGTCCAACCGAGTCCGGGCCAAGATCGGCATCGGTAAGAGTCGGATCGCTGCTAATTGGAAGCGGTGGATTGAAAGTAGGGGGAACGCGAAGGCTGGCTTGCGTGAGCCAATGGCCAACGATCGCTTTCAGGTGCAGTTTGCAGCAAACGCTTCGCATATTCGGTTGCGAGGCAAGCGAGCAATGCCAGGAAAGAATCTTGAGGCGGTCATACCAACGATTCTCGACCACCAGAAACCATCCTTTATGGCGGAAGGTGTCGAGGCCGCAAACGGAGCAGCATGGGCGTTTTGTGATTGCGTAATCCATCAGATCCCTCTGCCAACTAGCCGATGCTGGCTGTGGCGCGTGCGAGAAAGTGTGGTCCCGCATGCTCGCTGATGGGCACCGTAAGCATCCCTTGGCTGGTATCGAAGCGGAGCGTGTAATGCCCCGAGCAGGCATCGCACAGCCAGAAATGTTCGCGGCGCCGGACCTTCCGGCGGTTGCCAAGGAAAGCCTCATTGCGATCAGAGGGGAAAGTTTCAGCCAGGAACAGCTTGCCTTCGCGTAGCGAACGGAAGGGAACGGTACAAGTGGGGTTTGCGCATTTATGAAGCATGGGCTGGAATCCATTCTTCTCTTCTCAGAGTTCTCGGCCAAAGAGATTCGATTGTGAATGCACGCGAGAGTCCGAAGAGCCAGCCTGCGGATTAAGGCTCTCTAATTCCGTGGATGCAACTACTTAGAGGCTCGAGGGCTAGACACACTCAGCAAAATCTAGTTCGGAATGACGGGATTCAGTCGCCCTGACGAATACTCGTCAGGGATGGCGAACATTTTCGGGGTGATGGAAAGCACTGCGGTGGTGGTTCAGGCTTTGCCGTTGAGATCCATTGCATTGCGTAGGATGACGAGGAGCTAGCGAACCATCCAAGCCGACGCTGCCACAAGTATGCCCACTGCGGCCATAAGCAATCCGAGATGCCAGTAGATGCGGCGACCGGACAGCAGAGTGATGGAGCTTACAACGAGAGCGATCTCCAGGAAAACTTCGCTCAGGTCGAAGCGGTCAGCTTTCCGCCGGGTATGTTCGCCGTCCTGCTCCAGTTCGCGCGCTTTGGCGTCGAGTTCCTTTTGTTCGCCCTTATAGCGTTCCGCTTCTGCCCGGTATTTTTCCTGCAGTTTCGACGCCCCATCGGCATCCTTGGCAGCGATGATCGAGGTCAGATCGGCAAACAGTTCGTCATTGTGGCGACGAATGTTCTTGGCCTGGTAATACCCCCACTGGTCGGTGACCTTGTTCTGCAGGATGATCTCTTCGGTGTGGGTGCGATGGCCGAGCAGCGACACAGTCGCCACCAAAACCGCCAGCACCGCCATGCTAAGGCTAACCGGGGCCAGATCGGGATGCTCCCGCGCATGCTCGGCGTGCTCCTGCAGTTCGCTCAGTTCTTCAGACATCGTTGTAGGCTCCTATACAACCTAGTTGGTGGAGCGCCGGGCGTCCCCGCCCGGCTGCATTCTCGGCTAACTCTCGGGGGGACGGGCGAGACGCCCGTCGCTCCATCGAACAATCTTGCCATGCTCGCCCGATCTATTTGGCGATCTGTTCTGGCAACGATCTTATTCCGGCGACGATCTATAACGATCTACAAGAATAAACCAAGTCTCTACTCTCCCATTACTTTAATGATGACCCGCTTGTCGCGCTGGCCATCAAACTCGGCGTAGAAAATCTGCTGCCAGGGGCCGAAGTCGAGTTTGCCATTGGTGACAGGCACTATAACTTCGTGGTGGATGATCAACGACTTCAGGTGCGAGTCCCCATTATCTTCGCCCGTCTGATGATGCTTATAGTCCTGGCGGAAGGGAGCCAGCGTCTCCAGCCACTGGTCGATATCTTTGATCAGCCCGCTCTCGTTATCATTGACGTAGACTCCGGCGGTGATGTGCATGGCGGAGACTAGGATCATTCCGTCTTTAATCCCAGACTTTTTCAGCGCGGCGTCGACCTGCGGGGTCAGGTGAACGTAAGCGCGTTTTGTTTTCGTGTGCAGAGTTATATATTCGGTGTGGAACTTCATACACCACATCTATCATGAGGAGGTCATAGTGGAAAAGGGAGAGCGGCAAATGTCGACGCCAGTCACGGAGCCGTTGAACCCATACGAAGCAGAGAAGGATGAAGCAAAGAAAGACGAAGCAAAAAAAGACGAAGCGAAGAAAGCCGACGCCCTCGATCTGGGCCCGCTCGAACCGCTGCTTCGGGATCCAACCATCAGCGACATTCTGGTGAACGGCGCCAAAGAGGTCTACATTGAGCGCGCCGGCGTCCTCGAAGAATCAGGGGTGACTTTCAGGGACAACGCCCACCTGATGCACATCATCGACCAGATCGTATCCGCAATCGGCCGCCGGGTGGATGAATCGTCGCCCATGGTCGACGCGCGTCTCGCCGACGGATCCCGCGTCAACGTGGTCCTTCCTCCGCTCGCCATCGACGGCCCACATCTTTCCATACGGCGCTTCGGACACATCCCCATCACCGAACACGACCTGCTTACATCCCAGGCGCTCACGCCGCCCATGTTGGAGTTGCTTCGCGGCGCCGTCAAAGCCCGTCTCAACATCGTCGTCTCCGGCGGCACCGGTGCGGGCAAGACGACGATTCTGAATGTGCTCTCCGGCTACATCTCCGAGAAGGAGCGCATCGTCACCATTGAGGATTCCGCTGAATTGCAGCTCAAGCAACGTCACGTGGTTCGGCTGGAATGCCGTCCCGCCAACGTGGACGGCAAAGGCGCCGTCATGCAGCGCCAACTGGTGATCAACAGCCTGCGTATGCGGCCCAATCGCATTATCGTCGGCGAGGTCCGCAGCGACGAAGCGCTCGACATGTTGCAGGCCATGAACACCGGCCACGACGGCTCCATGACCACGGTCCACGCCAACAGCCCGCGCGATGCGGTTGCCCGGCTCGAGACCATGGTCATGATGGGCAATGTGAATTTGCCCGAAAAGGCCATCCGCAGACAGATCGCGTCGGCGGTAACGCTGGTGCTGCAAGTGGCACGTTTCAACGATGGCAGCCGCCGACTGACCCACATCACTGAGATCACCGGAATGGAAGGCGACATCGTTAGCATGCAGGATGTGTTTTTGTTCGAAAAGCAGGGAGTCTCGCCGGAAGGGCGCGTGCTCGGGACGTTCACTGCCACGGGCATCCGGCCGAGATTTGAGGAGAAACTACGAGCCGCCGGGATTGCGCTGGCGGCTAATCTCTTCGAGCCGTCGGTTCGGTATCGGCGGGGGTAGGGTACAAGAGATCGTTGGTAACGGCCATTGTGCGATTACTCTGCCTCCCACCCTTCGCGAAAAGCCGCGAAGGATGGCCACTCGCCACCTCCGGCATCCGCAGCAGATTCGAATAAGAACTAGATACGCGGCAGAAGGGCACATTAGATGACATCACTTGATGCTATAATCAGTGCTATGAGGACAACAGTTGCCCTTGATGACGATCTCGTACGCATCGCCCAGGAGTTCACCGGGGTGGCGGAAAAAACGGCGCTGATTCGTGAGGCGCTCAAAGCCCTCATCGAGCGGGAGAGCGCCCGCCGCTTGGCATCCCTCGAGGGCATCATGCCGAAATTGAAGAATATTCCTCGCCGCAGGCCGGGGTCGAATTGATTCTGGCGGATACCTCGATTTGGATTGACCACCTTCGTTCGGGAAACAAAGAAATGCGGAAGCATCTGAACGAAGGGCAAATTGTGATCCATCCCGCAATCATTGCGGAACTTGCCCTTGGATCATTGCGGGAGCGTACCAAGACGCTCGCCTTGCTGGATCTTTTGCCCCACGTGCGAGTAGCGCAACCGAGCGAAGTGCGGCGAATGATTAAGGCTCGCCGTTTGTACAGCCTCGGCATCGGTCTGACCGACGCCCAGCTGATAGCCTCTGTCTTCATCAATTCGTCCACGCTTCTGTGGACAAGAGATAAGCGACTCCGCAAAGCAGCAGAAAGTCTCGGCATTCACGCCAGTCTGGCTTAGAGAATTGGAAGAAACAGCCGGGGAACATAACATCCCGTCCCCGGTTTGTTCCCTTCGCAAAAGAGCCGCGATAGGCCACCCGTCCCCGGACGATGGCATCCATGCGACCTTTGTTCCGCAGTTCAGCCTTTTTTGGCCTCGTTCACCAAAACCGTTCATCAAGCCGCGGTCTCCTTCGACATCGACCTCAGTGGTGCTTACGCTGTGAAAATATCGAGCCTACGCTCTAATCCAGCATCCCACCAAACTTATCCGATCATCCAAGTAACTTCGGCGAGCCCCGCATCATTGCTACGGATCTACAAATAGTTACAATTCACAAAAAAGATAACGAACTTACTTGACGTGCCATCCCGCGACTGGTACGGTTTGCGCGTCGTTTGTGTGGGAGTTTTTGTAGCAAGTAATTAGGCCCTCACCTCCCCACCCAACCACCCATCTCGGAACATTGACCCGTCAGCATCGCGCTCGCAGATATGTTTTATCGCGAAGCGGGGTTTAGGCATTTGCACGAGCAGTTAAACCCGCCGTACAAAAAGATGAGAGGAAACAACATGGTAAAAGGAATGATATGGTCGACGGCGCTGGCCGCAGCGCTGTGTGCATTTCTGTCGCTACCCGCGATGGCGCAAAAGCCGCGCATCTTCATCGGGACACATCAAACAGCTGCCGCCGCAACGGGCACGGAAGAACCTTGTATTCTCAACACCTGTCTCTTCTATGCCGGCGATTTTGACGCCAATGGTCCCAACCCAAATGCTCTGTGGAACGGGAATAACACCACTGAAGGTCTTACGGGGACAGTCTATGTCCCTTTCACGATCCCGAAGGATTACAAGGGGGCATCAGGAAAAACCGATTGGAATGTGCAGGGACTTTTCGTGAACGAAATGATGTTGGACCTTACAGGGGCTGGCTTCTCGGCATCGAGCGCTGATTGGTCGATCGTACAAGGCGTTGCCGCCAACGGTGTCCCCACCAGCAATAAAGTAAAAACCATTTGCAGCGGCACCGGAGTGCCCACATTGACTCCGACCGGGCGTACTTTGTTCGGTGTCTATACCGAGTACACCATCATGGTCACAGGAATTGGCTGCCCGATTCTGGAAGCTGGGACTTACTGGATGACCTTGGTGCCAACGACCGAGGACATTGCGTATCTATCCGACGTTGAAGACGATACGCCGGCGAACGCCGAAGGTCCAGGAACCGAACCGGTCGACCAATCATTTTTCTATTCTCCACAATTGGGCGCTTATTCCTTCGAGCCGGCTGCATCCTACGCCTGTGCTTTTGACGGTTGCGATCTATTCTCGGCAGGAGTAATTGGGACGGCAACACATTAGTTAGCGAATTCAGCGGAAAAAACTTTGAAGAGGATGCGGCGTGCAGGTGTGGGTTTGCAGAGCCGAATTCTAACAGAGTGCTCCACGGCAAGTAATTCGAGGAGAACGACCCACATTTAAATCGAAGGCAAGGCCGCCGCGGCGTCCTCAGCCTTTGGGCAGTCCCACAAAGAACACAAGGGCCTCAGGCCCGGAAAAAGGCATCGAAATGAAAAGAAATCTGGCGTGTATATCTGTGCTGGTCTGGCTGCTAGCGTTGGCGGCTGCGGTTCCAGGCTGGGCGCAGTCAAAATCCAAGCCCGTAGTTATACGGCCAACCAATCACGACGTTTCCCGACCCCTGCGGGATATGGTTACTCCTTACTTGAACCTGGAGATCCCGGGCCAGCACGAGATAGAAAACCCGCAGCCTCCGCTAATCCGTGGCAGTGAGCTTCCGTTGGCAGAAGACAAGGCCTTGCAGAAAGAGGTCCTACCCTTAGTGAATACTGTGCCTGGCCTGAACTTCGACGGCGTTGGCGCTAATGGATATGCTCCTCCCGACACCAACGGCTCAGTCGGCTCGACTCAGTATGTCCAGATCACGAACGTTGAATTTGCCGTTTACGACAAGACCAGCGGCAACATTCTTCTCGGTCCCGCGCTCATCGACACGGTGTGGAGCGGCTTCAGCGGAGACTGCGCCACCGGTAACGGCGGAGATCCAGAAGCGGTTTGGGACAAGGCGGCGCAGCGTTGGGTGATGACTCAGATAAATCCCAGCTACAACGCCTGGTGCATGGCGGTTTCCACTTCGTCGGATGCTACCGGAACTTATAACCGCTATGAGTTCAACTATGGCAGCAACCTTCCCGATTATCCCAAGCTTGGAGTCTGGCCGGACGCTTACTACTGGTCCTCGAACACCTTCCAGAATCAGGCCAACTTTATCGGCGCGCAGGTTTGCGCATTTGACCGCACTTCCATGTTGAGCGGTGGAGCGGCCAACGCAGTTTGCTTTCAGAACAATTCGAGTGTGGCCAGCTTGCTGCCTTCCGATTTGGATGGCACCATCGCTCCTCCAGCCGGAGAACCTGCTTTCTTCATTGAACTGCTGGACACGAGCGATCTTGGCCTTTTCCAGTTTCATGTCGATTTCACCAATCCAGCAAACTCCACGTTTACTGGACCGGTCAGCATTCCGGTTGCCGCCTTCAGCTTGGCTTGCAATGGCGGAACCTGCATCCCTCAGCCGGGAACAACGCAACAACTCGATTCTCTAGGCGACCGCGTCATGTTCCGCCTCGCGTATCGTAATTTCTCAGACCACGAAGCCCTGGTCGTCACGCACTCGGTCACCGCAGGAAGCAGCGTCGGCGCGCGCTGGTACGAGATTCGCAGTCCGGCAGGAACGCCCACTCTGTTCCAACAGGGTACCTTCGCACCAGACTCTGAATATCGCTGGATGGGGTCGGCGGCGATGGACCAGGCAGGCGACATCGCGCTCGGATACAGCGCCTCGAGCGGCACTGTTTATCCCGCCGTCCGCTACACCGGCCGGTTAGCTTCCGATCCGGCAGGCCAGATGGAAAGCGAAGCCAGCATCATCGAAGGCACGGGGTCGCAAAACGGCGGCCTTAGCCGATGGGGTGACTACAGCAGCATCAGTATCGATCCCATTGATGATTGCACGTTCTGGTACACCAACCAATATGAGGCGACCACTGGATCGTTCAACTGGAGTACGCGCGTCGGCTCGTTCAAGTTTGCCAATTGCGGCAGCACGGCTCCCGATTTCTATTTGTCGGCAAACCCTGGGTCACAAACCGTAGTTCAGGGCAACAGCGCGGCCTACACCGTGTCTGTAACTGCATTCAACGGATACAGCAACACGGTGGCCTTCACCGTGAGTGGCTGCCCAACCGGGGCGACTTGCACGCTGAATCCAACTTCCTCGGGTCCGCCGAGCTACCCGTCTACCACTCTCACCGTCACTACGACCACCAGCACACCCGGAGGAAACTACCTCCTCACGGTAAGCGGAAGCGACGGAACCATCACGCATACCACGTCGGTTGCTCTGGCGGTGGTCGCGCCTGACTTCTCGATTACGGCTAATACCAGAGTCGAAACGATCAAAGCTGGAACTGCTGCCAAGTTCCCAATGACCATCACGCCGCTGAATACGTTCCACGGAAGAGTGGCCCTAGCCGTTACAGGATTGCCCGCGAACAGTACCGGAACATTCGTTCCTAATCCGGTCACGGTCAGTTCTTCGAGTAACGCCACATCTCTCTTAACGGTGACGACCAAGAAGAAGGTTGCCGTGGGAACCTATGTCTTAACCATCACGGGGACTAGCGGGACTGTGAAGCACAGCACCACGGTAAAATTAACGATCACAACTCACTGACTCGGTGGGCGCCACTGGAAGGGGCGGACTAGGTCCGCCCCTTTTTTTGTTTCCCAACCCAATTGTCATCCTGAGCGCAGCCGAAACTTCACGAAGTGAAGTTTCCGCGAAGTCGAAGGACCCCTACCCCAACCAAGTTGCCCATCCCTATCTTTTTCTTCCCTTTTTTCTTCTTTCCGATTTTTCTTTACCGGGTCGATGATGGGGTACCCCCTCCCCTGGGTCGGTATATTAGAATCAAGACTTTAGCGAGAATCTCCTGCCAAAGTCCTGAGCCGATTGGAGTTACAGGTAAAGTCCTGAGCGCATTGGACTTAGGGGAAGTTCTCGGTCCGGCCTTCTCAGTTCTCGGTGAAAAACCGAGGCGCGAGGGCGGAATTTGCCCTGAATTTGGTGCACTTGGTGTGTGGATTCCCGCCAGGAGAGACTAACTTCGCCAAAGTATTCCGGCGAAAGGGATTACCCGCCCTGGGACTGAAACCTTAACTTTTCAAAGATATCAATGAACGCGTTGCTATAGGACTGACCTATTGTTTAATTGTAACTTAGTAAGTCAAGTCATAACTCGGTAAGTCGGGCGAAAAACGAGACACAAGTGAGCGATCTAGGAAGGAACGTTCAACCGTGCGAAAGCATCCGGCTGCTTAGCGGGCCCGCCGCCCAAGCAGAGCTTGGACGGGCATCCCATATAGGCACATTAAATAGGCACATAAAGTGACATCATTCGATGCTATAATTAGTGCCATGAGAACAACTGTCGCGCTTGATGACGATCTCGTACGCATCGCCCAGGAGTTCACCGGAGTAGCGGAGAAAACGGCGCTGATTCGTGAGGCGCTCAAAGCCCTCATCGAGCGGGAGAGCGCCCGCCGCTTGGCATCCCTCGAGGGCACCATGCCGAAATTGAAGAATGTTCCACGCCGCAGGCCGCGGCCAAATTGATTCTCGCGGACACGTCGATTTGGATTGACCACCTTCGCTCGGGAAACAAACAACTACGAAAGCATCTGAACGAAGGGCAGATTGTGATCCATCCCGCAATCATTGCGGAACTTGCGCTGGGCTCACTACAGGAACAGGGCAGGACGCTTGCCCTGTTCGACCTTTTACCCCAAGTGCGAGTAGCGCAACTGAGTGAAGTGCGGCGAATGATTGAGGCTCGCCGTTTGTACAGCCTCGGCATCGGTCTGACCGATGCACAACTGATAGCCTCTGTCTTTATCAATCCGTCCACGCTTCTGTGGACCAGAGATAAGCGACTGCGTGAGGCCGCGGAAGGGCTTGGCATTCACGCCAGCTTGTTTTAGAGGAGTTGAAGAATTAGTCGGGGAACATCCCGTCTGTCCCCGGTTTGCTGTCCGCGCCTTCGAGAAGTGGCCTTCCGAGCCACCGACTCTACGAATGCACCGACCGAGGCGGCTGACTCTCCATCACCACGCGCAGGATGCGGTTGATGCGGGTCTGGTAGCCCTTGCCGTGTCCCTTCAGCCAATCGAGCACGTCCACATCGAGACGAATCGTCAGTTGTTTTTTCTCCGGAGATCTTTGGATTTAAACGGGATTCCCTGACAAAAGCCCATTGTGCGATCGGTGTGGTTTCCCACTCTTGCGCAAAGGACGCGCAAGAATGGGGCGCCCACCTGTCGAAAACCTCATTAAGAATCAGCGGTCTTGCCGGTCGCTGACGAACTGCAGATCCCTCACTCCGTTCGGGATGACAATTACGGAAGGATGTTGATTCGTCTCGGGATGACAATTTCAGAAGGATGTTGATTCGTCAAATTGAGTCACAAAGTTTGCGCAGAGCTATCTCATCGACTCTTCAATCTCCGAGATCCAGTCGGGCCGCTTCAGCACTTCGCGGGGCTTGGGGCCGTCGGCGGCGCCTACGATGCCGTCGCGCTCCATGAGATCGATGAGGTGAGCGGCGCGGCCGTAGCCGATGCGCAGGCGGCGCTGCAGCAGGGAAGTGGAGGCTTTGCCGAACTCGATTACGAGACGAACGGCATCATTGAAAAGTGGATCGTTGTCGTCGGCGGAAACTTCCCCAGAACCATCCCCGCCGCCGGATGAAGCGTCGCGATCTTCTTTTGGAGTCTCGAGAAATTTCTCTTGATATTGCGCTTGGCCTTGCGCCTTCCAGAATTCCACGACCGCTTCGATTTCTTTTTCGGTCACATACGGAGCGTGCAGACGATGCACGCGCGCTGAGCCCGAAGGCAGGTAGAGCATGTCGCCGCGTCCGAGGAGCGATTCCGCGCCATTCGCATCGAGAATCGTGCGCGAATCAACTTTGGTGGCGACGCGGAACGAGACGCGAGCAGGGAAGTTTGCCTTGATCAATCCGGTGATGACATCGACCGACGGACGCTGCGTTGCCAGCACAAGATGAATGCCGACCGCGCGCGCCATCTGCGCCAGACGCGTGATCGACTCTTCAACGTTATTTCCATCGAGCATCATCAGATCAGCGAGCTCGTCGATGATGATGACGATCTTCGGAATTGGTCCATCTTCCGGATTTGCTTGATCGCTGAACAAACTCGGCGTGTCGTCGAACAGCCGGTTGTAGCTATCGATGTTGCGGACGCCTTTAGCGGCAAGCAGTTTGAGTCGCCGCTCCATTTCGCGAACCGCGTTGCGCAGCGCATTGGCTGCCAGTTTCGGCTCGGTAATGATCGGCGTGTAGAGATGCGGAACGCCCTCATAGTTGCCAAGTTCAAGCCGCTTCGGATCGACCAGCACCAGCCGCACTTCCGCTGGCGTCGACTTGAACAAGATCGACATGATCATGGCATTGATGGCCACGCTCTTACCCGTTCCAGTCGATCCGGCAATCAGAAGATGAGGCATCCCCGCGAGATCGGCAGCGGCAATGCGTCCGTTAATGTCTTTGCCCATGGCAAGAGTGAGCTTGGATTTCGTGCCGAGGAATTCCTGTGACTCGATGTTCTCTCGCAGCCAGATAATTTCGCGCTCGCGGTTCGGCACCTGAATGCCGACCGTGCTCTTGCCGGGCATGCGTTCGACGAGGATGCTTTCGGCGCGCAGGGCTAAACAAAGATCGTCGGTGAGTCCGATGATGCGGCTGTATTTAATTCCGGCTTCGGGCTTGAACTCAAAAGTGGTTACGACGGGACCGGGATTGATCTGCGTAACTTGTCCGTGGACGTCGAACTCCGCATACTTTGCGGTGAGGACCTGCGCGACGAGTTTGAGTTCTTCTTCGTTGACGGATTGCTGCTCATCCGGACGGTGCAGCAGGCTCGATGGCGGAAGTTTGTAGCTGCCCGCGATTTTAGGAAGAGTGGTCTTGGCCGCGAGTTCACTATCGGCTCGTTCGGTGACTTCGATATTGGAAGCGCTTGGCGAACTATGCGATAGCGGCGTTGATGTCTGCTCTTGGTCTTCGAAGTCTTCGCCCAAAGTACGTTCGATGCCAGTGCGCTTTGGAGCAGTTGAAGATTGCACGCCCGGAATGTCAGTTTCGTGACGCCGAGTTTCAAGTCGCGATGCTTCAACGCTCGAAACTTCGGAACGAGACGCAGGGGCGCGTCCTGGCACAAGCTGCGCGGTAACGTTCGGCTTTACGGCGCGGCGCTTTTCCAGTTCCTTTTGCTGGCGTTTGTGTTCGCGCTCAATCTGCCAGTCTTTGAATCGATCTCTTAAGGCGATGACGAAAGCAAAGCGAGTCGGCGCCCAGACTTGAATCGATGCGAAGGAAAACGCGGTGGTGAAATAAAGAGCGACGGCTAAAACGGTAGTGCAGACGATGTAGGCGCCAGCAACATTTAGGTAACGGATTAAGACATCGCCGAGGATGCGGCCGGCGAGACCTTCGATGGGAATCGCGCCCATCCAGCGAACGTGTCCCGGAAGAATCGCGAGCAGAGCCGGAAGGAACAGGAGCAGCCAGATCGCGCCCAGAGTTTTGGCCACGGGATTTTGCACCGGGCGCGAGCGGAACCAGCGCATGCCGAGCAGGCCCATGAAGAGGGGCAGCAGAAACGATCCGACACCCCAGAACTGGAGAAAAATGTCGGCTACAAAGGCGCCAAGGATGCCGATCCAGTTGCGGGCAGCATGAGAAGTGGTGAGCAGCGATGCGCTGTTCAGTGACGGATCAAGCGGCGAATAAGAGGAAAGCGCGAGAAAAAGGAGGAGCGCGGAGACGCACAACAGGAACCCTACAAGTTCGTTGAGACGCCGGTTCCGGGTCGGCGCAAAGACTTTCGCGATAATTTTCATTATGGCAGCGTCGGCACCGCCTGCTAGAAGCGGCATCGAAACAAGGCCAGAGCCTCATGATTATGACAAGAAGCGTCGATCCGCACAATGCGGGGAAAGCGTGAGGGGTAGCGAACTGTATACCGGATATACCGCATGCGCCAACAATTGTCGAAGTTTCAGTTATTTGCAGACACCGCAACAATTTCCGACGACGCGGGTTGGTATCTGTAGGAACGACCTCTGGCCACTTTTCCCGGCATCAGTTGGCTGCCGGATTGGCGCCTTAAACGGCGCGCGCCCCTTCTGATTCGATCGAGAGTCCCCAGCCCAGCGGGGAATATTGCGGTAGTTTGCAAATCCGGGAAACGGGACTCAGACCCCTACTTGAGTTCGCCGGAATATTCCAACAGGAGATTGTTCTTTTATGAAGAAGTTTGCGGTGGCAGTTTTACTAGCGGCTGGAATGGCGCTCGCGGGTTGCGGTTCGGGAAGCAAGTCCGGCAACGTTAACGGGAATTGGACCGCGGCACTCACTGACTCAAATAATAATCCGGTGTTCGCTTTCACGACGTCTTTGTCTGAGAACACGAGCAACGGATCTCTGACGGTTAGCAACTTTACCTTCACCACGAGTGACCCCAACTGCTCCATCACGCAGGCGAGTGAGACAGGTTCGTTTGTGCTTAGCGGAGACTTCAATGGGAATGTCTCGGGTAAATTTCTGTTTACCGCAACGTCAGGAAACGGCAATAACGCCGCTCTGAATTTGACCGGGACGGTGAATGGCGGAACTATCACCGGAACCTGGGTGCTGGTCGGAACAACTTCCGCTTGCACTGGCAGCGGCGACTTTACGATGACGAAAATTTAGCGGAACGATTTTGCAAAATTCTGAATAGTTTGCTGGTTTGATTTTGGGTGGCGCGGCGTTTTCAACGCTGCGCTATTTTTTGCTCGAGCATGTCGCTGCTCTACTGCCCCGCTGACGCGGACTGAGCTTTGATTGCACTATCCTGCCGCGATCGAATGTGGGCGGGCAATTCTCGCAGTGCAAACCCAGTTAGAGCCGAGACTATAGATCCTCCAATGGTGAGGAACAGCACGCTCGCGTAGTGCACAAACCAGCTCGAACTCGCCGCTGGCGCAGGAGTTGTGCCTCCCAGCCATGCCAGCGATAGACTCCCCGGGCGAGCTGATATGGAGAGTTTGCGCTCGGTATTGGGGGCAAAATCTCCAGTGACCGTATTTTGTTGCGCAGTGCCGCCCTCGGGCTGGACTTGCACGCGAATCTGATGAATTCCGGAAGATACCGGCACGATTTCTGAGAGGCCGCCTTGGACCGAGCCGGCAATCAAGCCGAATTTTTTCTTTACGGTCCCAGTGAGTTTGCCGGAGTAGGCGAGATCGCCATCGACCCACAATGAAATATCTGCATTGCGGAAGCCATGTTGAACGGTCAGGTGCAGGCTCGCATTCTTTGTGGAGAGAGCTGTATGCAACGCCACGAGTAGCGCGGCGAATAGAAAAAGGCCGAGCATGATGCGCGCTGTGAGCGACAGTTTGAGGACCCAGTCGCAGGTCTGGCGCCATATTCCGGCCACGCGGGCGCGCAATTGCGTTTTGTGGTCGCTATCCATTCGTTTTTATTTTGCCGCAGGGGCAGGTTTGGCTCCAGTTACCAAAGGTGTAGGGATGATCGCTTGCATTCTTCGAAGCACAATAACGCGATTTCGGTTATGCGGTCACGCGGACAGGAGTGTCCGCGCCACACGAGCTAAAGCATGCCAGCTGCCCAGGCCAGCACCGCGATTCCGATCACGATGCGGTACATGGCGAAAGGGGCGAAGCCGCGCTTGCGAACCCAACCCATGAACCAGGCGACGGCTCCATAAGCGACGATAAACGAGACGATGAAGCCGATGGCGAGGATGACCCATTCGTGAGATGTGAGTTGGCTGACGCCGATAGGATTTTCATCCTTGCCGCGAAGCGACTTGAGAAGAGTGTAGAGGGTAGCGACGGCCATGGTGGGTATCGAGAGGAAGAAGGAAAATTCGAGAGCGGCGGCGCGCGACATTCCCATCAGTTGCCCGGCGGCGATGGTTGACATGGAGCGCGAGGTGCCGGGAAAAACGGCGGAGAGTATCTGGCAGGCGCCGATCCAAATGGCTTGGCCGCCGTGGATGTCGTCCATCTTCCAGGTATGAATGGGCGAGCCGGGTGCTCCCGGGCCAGCCTTTTCCCATGGAGCTTTCATGGCGTCGATGACCCACATCACGATGCCTCCGATGAGAAGCGACGCGCCGATCACGTAAAGGCTTTCGAGATTTTTGCCAATCACTTTGGTCAACAGAAATGAGGGGATCGCGGTGACTACGAACGCGATCATGACCAGGCTTAGAGGATGGGTGAGGTAGGTGCAATCCCGCTTTTCGCCTTCGGGGAAGGTTGAGATGAGTTTCGCGATGTGGTGGCGGAAATAGACAGGTAAAGTCAAGATCGCGCCCAGTTGAATGACGATGGAGTACATTTTCCAATAGCCGCTTGAAAGCGGCACGTGCAACAGGGCTTCGGAGATTCGGAGATGCGCGGTGGAACTGACGGGGAGGAATTCGGTGAGGCCTTCGACAATTCCCAGAAGTGCAGATAAAAGATAATCGTTCAAGTGTTAGCTCCACATGTAGAGACGCGGCTTGCCGCGACTCAATTCCTGAAATCAAAATCGGTTAGTTTCTTAAATTCTTGTCTCAACGTTGGCAGCCCCTAAAGGGCGCGAGTTCGACGGGCTACGGCATCGCTAAAGCGATGCCCTGATACGAACCAGATCCGAAACTAATGCCAACGTACGGCTGCGCGCTGCAATGAGACCGGGCGAGCCCCGTCTCTACAGTAATTCCCAGCCCATGTCTGCAGTATTTCCAAGCCTCGTCTCATACAGTAATGCATTTTTAATTCTTAGCAGTTTCTGCGTATCGGCGGAAGAAACTATCTTGCTTCCACTCGGGCCGATGGTCACCATTGGCGATGTTGATGAGTAATTCTCTTACGATCTCTTCGTATTTTGCAGCGGCGGCCAGATCGACTGGCTGGTTCACGTCGTCGGAGGGCGCGTGATAGCGCTGGGTGAGCCAGTCTTTGAAAAGCTTCACCTCGGGCGTGCCGGGTTCAGGGGCGACGCTCATCGCCAGTGAAGGCACGCCGTGGCGAATGAAATTGTACTGATCGCTACGCACGAAAAGATTGCGCAGAGGCTCGGGATCGGGTTGAACTTTTACGTCTTGCGATTGCGCGATCTCGCGGACGCGGTCGCCTAAATCGGAGTCGTCGACGCCGAGCACGGTGAGGAGTTTGAGCGGGACTATCGGCAGGAACATGTCGACGTTAATGTCGGCGACGATTGATTTTGGCGGCACGGTTGGATGCGCCGCGAAATATTTCGAGCCGAGCAGCCCTTTTTCTTCTCCTGTGACCAGCACGAGAAGAATGGAGCGGCGCAGTTTTTCCGGATGCGTTTTGAAACTCGCGGCCATATCGAGAGTGAGTGCGCTGCCGGAACCGTTGTCCATGGCGCCGTTGTAGATGCGGTCGCCGTTGATCGGTTCGCCGATGCCGATGTGATCGAGGTGGGCTGAGAGAACGACATATTCGTCTTTTAAGGCGGGATCTCTGCCGGGAATCTTGGCGACGAGATTGGCCGATTCTATTTTGGTGACGTCAACTTTCGTTTTCGCCGCCAGAGAAACTGCGAGAGGGAAGTGAGGCATGGGCTTGCGATCTTTGCCGAGAGCAGCGATCTCTTCAAAGGTGTGGCCGGAGCCGGCAAAAAACTTTTCTGCGCTCGCGGGGTTTACCGTGACCGTGAGCTTGGCGCCCTCCGTTTCATTGAACTCGGGATAGTCGAGATCCATGGTGGGATGGGTGCGGTTCAGCGCGATGCGCGACCATGGGATATCCATGGAAGCCGGATTCATTAAGGAGACGATGCCGATGGCGCCGGCGGCGCGCAGAACTTTCCATCGCTCAGCGGCGGTTTGCGCATGCGACGCAAGAGCGCCGGGAATCTCCGAAGGCGAGCCGGAAAAAATCACGATGATCTTGCCGCGCACGTCGAGGCCAGCGAAGTCGTCGTAATTTTTCTCGGGGACTTTGAGGCCGTAGCCGGCGAAGACCAACGGCGCTTCCACCTCAGGAGCAGGCATCACGCGCAGGCCGATGATGGCATCCTCGCCAAGGGTTATGGATTCGTGCTTGCCGTTGCGAATAAGCGTCAGGCTGCAATCTTTCTCGACGATCTGTCGCGAGATAAATTTGACTGGTTGATAAAAGCCGTTTGTGCCGGCGGGCTCGGCTCCAGCCTTTTTGAGTTGCTCGACGGCATAGGCTTGCGCTTCGCGCTCGCCACGGCTGCCTGTGTCGCGGCCTTCGAGTTTGTCGTCGGCGAGAACTTTGATGTGATTCCACCAGGTTTGGCCATCGAAATTAGTAGAGGTTTGGGTGCTCTGCGCGACTAGCAAAGAACAGGCTGCGGCGAGCACAAATGTGAGCAGAAAGCTGGATGACTTGATGTTCATATTGTCTTTAAGTTTGGCAAAGGTTTCTAGGATAGCAGGAAGGCGGATGGATGACGTTGTTGTCTTTGCATCTGAGCTGAATGCGCCGTCAGCGGCCGCGATCAGCAGGTGAGCTGCCGAGCTGCGCTCGCTTGGACGGGTGAGGGCGGCCGTCCCCAGACAAGATTAAAAAGTGTAGCGCAGGGACTCGGTCAAATTGTTGGCATGAAAATAGCGCGGCGCCGTCGGTCCAACAAATGAGCCTTCGTTGGGAGAGCCTTCGTTGTATTGGTAGTAATTCCATCCGATATTGAAAGCCAGCTTATGGCCAATATCCACGCTGAGGTTGGCGACGGGCTGCTGGTACTTGTATTGCGTGGATCCGAGAGGCTGCAGGATGTTGAATTGCGGAATGCGGCCCTCGACACTGGTAATGCTGTAGCCGACATTGGCCGTCACCCGCTTTTCGGGCTTGAACCTGATGCTGGCCATTCCAAAGCTCGTGTGGTCGGTGTAATAGGAGTTTGCCATCAGGTTGTTGGAGGTGTCATTTCCGGCGCAATTGTTGTTGTTGGCATTGACTACGAAAGGAAGTATCACGCCGGTTGGCGGTGTGTCATTGAAGCAGATCAGCGCATTCTGGATGACGTCGTTGTAGTTGTATGCCAGATCGAGGCCGAAGCGTTCGCGGGGCGCGAGAGATGCGGTCAGTCCGTAGTTTCGGTTGTGGGCCACGTACTGTGTTTCTATGTCTGAGTTCGATTGTTGCAGAATGTTGATGGCTCCGCCGAGGACTGCCCATGGGCGCGGGGTGTAGGTCGTCTGGAAGCGGTAACGCGCTTCCTTGCGTGGCGACAGTCGGACGAACACGGCGTTGTAGTTTGTATGTTCGAGATCGAAATTCAGCCGCCAGGCACGTGTGGGCCGGGCCCAGAGCCCGAGCAACGCCGTTTTCTCCAAGCCGACGAAATGATCTACGTCGCCGGGCTGATAATCGATGAAGTGGTTAAAGGCCCGGTCGCCATAGCGATAACCGATACGCGCTCCGACTTTTTTCGAAATGTCCCAGGCTAGCTCCGTTTGGTTTTTTGTCCACGTCTGGTTGAACGATGTCAGGGTCAGGGTACTGACGGCGGTTGGCGTGATTGCGGCGGGCGAAGTGAGGAGTGTGCACGTGGCGGCAACGGTGCAATTACTGTCGACCTCGTTGAAGTTGCCATTCTCCGGGATGCGGTAGGCCCAGTAATAGAATTTCTCGATCAGACGCAGGTGTCGAGTAAGATGCAGCGTTGCCTCGAGATCGACTACGTCGGAAATTCGTCGCGCGCTAGCCGTGCCCGTGCCATTGAAGGCGAGAGTGTGGGTGCGGGTGATGAGGCCGGCGAAATTTTCGTCCAGCGGCGTGTTCACATCAGCGGAGCTATAAGAAAAAGAGCCGAGGAGGTCCAGCCGGGGAAAGTAATTGCTGCGCAAACTTACGCGCTCGGTGGGCGCGGAAGTGCGGATTCGCTGATTGCGCGAATAGCCGAAGTAGGCGCTGCAGTTGACATTGGTCAGAATTCCGCTGGCGCTGATCAAACTCGTGGCCGGCGGCTTTACCGCGCACGGCTCGCTATTCTTGGTGTCAATGGGCAAGCCTAATTCAACCGGGACGCTCGTGGGCAGGAGCGCCGGGGCGAAGGACGCCAGTTGATAGCCGGTGTCTCCTTTATAGTAATCAAAAAATTGATCGTAACTGATGATAGTGCGGGGAGCAGCTTTCCAGTCAAGGCCGAAGCGGTAGGAGTTCATGGTGGTGTTCCAGTTTTGCAGGAGCAGAGCGTCGGTGCCTTCGTGGACACTGCTATACGAGGGTCCGGTCATGTTGTTATGCGAATATCCCACGCGAAAGCTTACTCGTGACTGCGGCAGGAATGTGAGATCCACATCGCTCATGCGCCGCGTAGTGTCGAACAAGTGGGGCGAGTTGAGTGCTGGGACATAAGGAGTGGAGGTTGGTGGATTCAGCGGGTTCGCGAGTAAGTCGAAGTCTGAGAAATTTTGATCGCGGCGAAAGCTGCCTACGAAGTTGTACCACTTGTTCTTGTCGATGCGAGCTCGCAGGACGTTATTAGGATCGCCTCCCCAGCCGAAGCTGCTGACGTAGAGATTATCGAAGAGCACTCCCTGGTGGGTCACAGATTGCATTGAGATCGATTCGTCGAGCAGGCGCGGACCGCTCTGGAGGTTGACCAAAGTATCGTACATATCGGAGCTGCCGCTCACGTTGGTGGAGCGATAGCCAATCTCTCCTGAGGAGTGAACGATGTAACCGGCGCTGTTCACGCCTTCCGGCTGGGACGGCGGATTCTGAGTCGTCGAAGATTGCGCAAAAAGCGATCCCGGTAACGATGCGAGTAGGAGCGCAGCCATCCCCAGGGCCGTGACTAAACGAGAATCATTATGCCCACAGGAGTGTGTCCGTGGGCGGATGGGCGAGGACGCCCGTCTCTCCACAAGTGGGAGAGCTTTAGTTGACGGAAAGCCGAGCGAAGGTTGCGGAGCGATTTTGTTTGACGGCGGCATCGGTTCTCCTCATTTGAAAAAGACAAAACTGAAATTCGAGCCATGGATCTGGGTATGACACATCGTGCAGGCCTGATATTTCGCCGACTGATTGTGAGCCGGGCCGATAGGGCCTCCCGCCGTCAAGTTGGAATTGAAGGTGTGGCACTGCAGGCAGAGCATGTTGACCAGACTCACTTTGAGCAGCCGGGGGTTGGTTGAGCCATGCGGCGTGTGGCAACTGCTGCAGCCCTCGGTCTTCACGGGCACATGCTCGTAGACAAACGGGCCCTGCTTATCTACATGGCACTTGTAGCAAACGAAATCGCCACTCGGTAACTCCCGGACTTGTCGAATGAGCCCGGTGCCGTGCGGATTGTGGCAGTCGTTGCACTGAATCAAGCCTTCATTGACGCGGTGATGAAAAGGTTTCGCGAAGTCTGCTTTGGCGGAGATGTGGCATCCGTAACATAGTTGCGGCTGGCTTTGCACCAGCAGGTGCTGACTCTCTTTCGCGTGATGCGGGGAGTGGCAATCAAGGCAGCCAACGTCGCTACTGGCATGGGCCGATTCCGCAAAGTGGGATTGGTCGCGGCCCTCGCCGTGGCAGGTCAGGCAACGGGCGCTGGTTTGTTGCCGCGAATGATTTTCGAAAACGTAAATCTTAGTCTTGTCACC